>OODS01001470.1_pt1 | contig 15189 bp, 27 predicted proteins | sample 1671531 | NCBI WGS metagenome assembly OODS01 (sample SAMN06348166, study PRJEB24527) | human gut metagenome | biome: human gut; feature: ankylosing spondylitis patient; material: feces | host: Homo sapiens | place: China | collected 2015-10 | reverse complement strand
CAATACTTATTTCAAACGGAGTGCAAAATAAGCACTTTTATTTGTATAAAACAAGGATTTTAGCAAATAATTCTGCTTTTATTGCTCATTTTCTTCGTTTTGGAACAAATTTCGAAGTAATCGCAGTGCATTTTGAGTAGCATTGGCTATATTTTTATTTCTTCCTTCGTCTCCTTCTATTTTAAGTGTAATCACTTTGTCTTTACATCCGGCAGCAATCCAAATGGTGCCAACCGGCTTGTCGGGAGTGCCTCCTGTTGGGCCGGCAATACCTGAAGTGGCAATTGCGCAGTCGGAATTCATCGATTTCATCGCGCCTTTTACCATTTCGATAACGGTTTCTTCGCTTACTGCTCCGTAAGTCTCCAATGTTTCATGGCTCACACCTAATAAATTCTCTTTTACTTCGTTGGAATAGGCAATAATTCCACCTTTGAAGAAGTGTGATGTTCCGGCTACGGCTGTAATTGCGGCTGCCACATTTCCTGCCGTGCAGCTCTCGGCGGTAGCAAGTGTCAGGTTCTCTTTCCAAAACAACTCGCTGATCTCTTTGCTTAAAAATTTACCTTCTACTGACATTTCGATTTCTTTTAAAATAAATACTAAATTGTTACCCGTGAATATGCGGGTTTGTCAATGGTGCAAAAATCTTTGTCCAAATACTTATAATAACCGGTAATGGCAATCATTGCTGCATTGTCGGTTGTGTAACTGAATTTCGGAATATATATGTTCCATCCATATTTGGCGGCATGTTCATGGAATGAATTGCGCAAACCGTTGTTGGCTGATACTCCTCCGGCTACAGCTATTTCGTTTATCTTGAGCGCTTTGGCTACTTTCCTCAGTTTATCCATCAGAATATCTACAATAGTTGCTTCCAGTGAAGCAGCCAAATCATTTTTATGATGCTCAATAAAGTTAGGATCTTCTTTCAGCCAGTCACGTAAAGAGTAGAGAAAAGAGGTCTTCAGTCCACTGAAACTGTAATTGTAATCAGGAATATGAGGCTTACTGAATGTAAATGCCTTCGGATTTCCTTGGCGGGCCAGTTTATCAATGATGGGCCCCCCGGGATAGCCTAATCCCATTACCTTAGAACATTTGTCAATGGCTTCTCCGGCAGCATCGTCAATGGTTTGACCCAAAACTTCCATGTCATTATAAGCTTTTACCAAAATAATTTGTGAATTGCCACCCGATACCAGAAGACATAAAAATGGAAACTTAGGTTGATTTGTATCTTCTTCTGTTTCTTTAATGAAATGAGCTAACACATGAGCTTGCAGATGATTAACGTCAATCATGGGAATATTTAAAGAGCGAGCAAACCCTTTGGCAAAAGAGACACCTACCAATAAAGATCCCATTAATCCAGGCCCGCGCGTAAAAGCTACTGCACTCAATTCTTCTTTAGTAACTCCTGCCCTTTTCAAGGCTTCATGTACTACAGGTACAATATTTTGCTGATGTGCTCTTGATGCCAATTCCGGCACGACACCTCCATATGCTTCATGAACAGCTTGGCTGGACACTACATTCGACAACAAGACGCCATTTCTGATTACAGCAGCAGAAGTGTCGTCGCAAGAAGATTCTATACCTAATATAATTGTATCCATAATCTATACCTTATTATATATATATTAATGTGTAAGGATTTCAAGTCCGTTTTCCGTCATAAGAAATGTATGTTCCCATTGTGCAGAAGGAAGTTCGTCTTCCGTAACTACTGTCCATCCATCTTCTTCATCTATAAATACTTCCCAAGTCCCGGCATTAATCATAGGTTCGATAGTAAAGACCATGCCCGGTACTAATAACATGCCTGTCCCCTTTTTTCCAAAGTGCTCTACGTCAGGCTCTTCGTGAAATTCCACTCCTACACCATGTCCGCAGAGGTCACGCACAACAGAAAAGCCATTTTTTTTGGCATGTTTCTCTATCGCATGACCTATATCGCCTATAAATCCAAAAGGTTTGGCTGCTTCCATGCCGATTTCCAAGCACTCTCTGGCCACTTGCACTAATTTTTCTTTTTTAGGAGTAGTCTTTCCAATAATAAACATACGTGAGGCATCGGCATAATAACCATCCAAAATAGTGGTGCAGTCCACATTTATAATATCCCCTTCTTCCAAAATATCAAATTCATTAGGAATGCCATGACATACCACTTCATTAATAGAGGTACAACAGCTTTTGGGAAAACCTTCATAACCTAATGTAGCGGGAATACCACCGTGCGATATGGTGTAATCATACACCAACTTATCAATTTCGAGAGTGCTCATACCGGCATGAATTTCTTTTTCTACTAAATCTAGAACTCCGGTATTAATGATTCCGCTTCGGCGTATGCCTTCTATTTGCTCAGGCGTTTTGATCAGTTCTCTTGTGGGAACCAAATGTCCTCTATCCTGATAATAAAGAACCTTTCTATCTAAATCTGTGATTTCCATTCCTTTAGGAACTCTCCAGTTTATTTTATTCCTTTTCATTTATTTTGTTTATAATCTGGTAAACGCTTGTTATTGACTGACAAAGATAATATTTATTTGTTTATTATATAACAGTCTATGAGATAAAAGTTTAATTCGCTTTGAAAAGATATGTGGAAATGGGGCCATCTGAATAAGAAGAAAGGCGTATGCCTAGCATTCCACCACCCGATACACATTTCCCTTGGCGGTATGCACCCGCTCGCCCAACTGGGGTAGAATGCGGCTCAGGCTGTATGCCGTCATACCCCTCATGGCCGAGGGATGGGCGGACTTCATCCGCTCGAACAACTGGGTGGCGGAAAGGGTCAGCACCTCCTGCGGATGGTCCTCTTCCGTGGCAAAGCGGAAGCAGAGGCGGAACACCTCCTCTTCGGGTACATGCTTGTAGAACAGGGCGTTATGACGCTGTATGGTTTGTTCCTCTTCCTTGTTAAACCAGCTTCGTTCGCCGGACAGAAGCTCCGCCTTGAGTTGGGCGTACAGTTGCTCATGCTCTACGGAGGTGGTGCAGTCTATGGCGTGCTCCAGACTGACACAGAGGAAACGGCGCGAACCGGTACGGTCCACCAACAAATCTTCCCGGTTGCTGGTGCCGATGAACGAGGCGATACGGGGAAGTGTCGAAGCACTGCGTTTGTAGGCCTTGCGGATATTCAGTGCGGAAGCCTGCATCAAGTTCTTTAGAAGGGGCATTTTGGATACACCCAACTTGTCGAATTCATCCAGGTTGATCAGGCCGTAGGCGGCTAACCTGGCTTCGGCGGATGCCGGGGAGCCGAGGTCGTAACTCTCTGTATAGTAGGCTTTCAGCGCATCGGGTATCAGCAGGCGGCAGAACGTACTTTTCCCCAGTCCCTGACGACTGCTCACCAGTAGGGGCGCCACGCTGTTGGCGCGGTTGGTATCCGGCCGGAACTGCATCCATTGGGCGGAGAGTCCCAGCATCCAGCGGTGGAAACCGTTCACCCATACCGGGTCGTCGGACACCCGGCGGGCAAGTGCGGATACGCGGTCCTTGCCGTCCCATTCGGGAAGTTGTTCAAAATAAGCGGTAAAGGGATGGTATTCGCTGATGCGGCGCGAGCGCACAAAGCGTTGGATGTCTCTGTCCCAGCAGTCTATGCCCGCTTCGATGGCCTCCAGACTGAGCGAGTTCATCCAGCGTTCGTCCACCTTGGCGTAGCGCAAGTGGTCATCGGAAATGCCGTTTTCCACTCCCGCCACCTCGGTCTCCTCAGTCAGCACGTTGAATCGGAAGCGGTAGCGGGAGGTGAGAAAAGTGGTCACTTCCTGCATCAAGGAACGTGATTTCGCCTTCCCAACAGTTTCTTCCGGAGATATTGGCGCGGCTTCCTTTTCAGTATCTTTCGAGGATTTCAGTCCGACTTCCTTTCGGGAGTTTTCCAAAGATATCGGTTGGGCTTCCTTTTTAATGTCTTTCGAGTGTATGGGATTCATAACCTCCCGAACACTTTCCAATTGTACAGACTCCTCCTCTGTTTCTTCCGTTAAGGCAGCCAGACATCCGGAAAAACCGTCTCTGCTTTCCAACAAATTTCCCTCGCCGTTTTCAGCAAGAAGAACCTGTGACTTGCTCACTTCTTTCACTCCATCTTCATCGGAAACGATGTAGTGGTAACTGTCCGCCAGCGCATTTCCGTCGGTGCGCGGAGTCCAGTCCAGCACCAGAGCCACCCGGCCTTCGCGGATATCTACAGCCAGATATACACCGGGCATGGTCCGACAAAGCGGCATCAGTCCGTTGAGGGCGGATACGAGGTCACGGCGTGGTGTTCCGTCGGAGGGAACAGGAGCTGACAGGAATTTGCTTCCGAAGAAGACTGTTTTGAGAGTGGCGAATACATTCATGAGCACTTTTTTTAGATTTGACGAACTACAAATATACAACATAAAAAAGCCTTTGTCAAGAGGGAAGACAAACTAATCCAATCCCGGCTCAGAATATGACGGAGCCTGACACAATGACATATATACGTATAGGCTCATGCATACGTACGTGTAGCCCGATGCGTATATACGTGTGGGCTTATGCCACCGTATGTATTGACCAATGCGTGCCTACGTACACATTTTAAAATATACAGCTCACGCTGAGTGCTGCAAAAAGACCTTGATGTTTTTAAAAAAGGTCGTTGTGTTTATATAAAACTTCAGCACCTTTTTAAAAAAGCTCGGTATCTTTTTCATGTAGGGGTAGATAGAATCATCCCCTCACTAAGCCGGTCATCCCTTCTTTTCCGACCATCTTTGTTCCCGTTCATCCTTACATTTTAATTAAAGCGTCCAGATAATCAATCGGTTAAGAATGACAGAACATCCCCTCATCCTCGTTTCAGCGGCATTTGCCAAGTTTCTCCAAATCAGCCTTCAGCATTTGCGCTATCAAAAAAAGTCTTACAGATGAAAGGAGGCTGAAAAGACAACACGGGATGTCCATTCATTATCGGAATCCCCACCAACATGATGTTTCAGCAGCTAATGAAAGGAAGAACGGAATTTTCGGACAGCTCCCTGATTAGGGATTAATCCGAAAATCCTGTGGGTGATCCGTGTAGATTATCCAAACAACATTATTTTTGCATTTAAATTAAACAAACCAATCCAATGAATCCCAATCGTAGTCTGCATAAGTTACTTCGGATAATCTTCTCTGAAGTTTTAATGGAATATTTCGACATATCCGGTTGGCATGACGATTCTTCAAAAATCGAAGTTTGGCTTGATGAGAAGAATTATATGGAACGTTTTGATTACAAGAACGGTACTGTCATTTCCAGTGGTTTTATAGATGAAAAAGTAATTCAGGAGTTTCCTCTGCGTGGTAAACCTGTCTATCTTCATGTTGTTTCCAATTACGATATCCGCTGAGCCCAAGTTTTCAAACCGAACCTTCTATATTTTGTAGGAATCCATAAAAGAAAAAGCTCCAAAAATCATTGATTTTCAGAGCTTTTCTTCAATTTACTTTTCTGATTCGTACACCCTCAGGGGGTAAAATTGATGTTGATAGTCAGATAATTACACATTTGGTATCATTTTAGTATCACATCCCAATATTTCAATTCATCTACATTACCAACCATAGGTTAATAAATGTAGGATAGACTCACTTGTTTTATCTTTCAAAGATACAAAAGTTTTTAGACTATATAGACTATTAGAGATTTTATTTTCGCTCTTCTAAGTATTTTCATCAGTCATACTATTATGAATAACATCTGATATTTGTTGGAGGGAGTCAACAGATAACTGAAAAAGGTCTACTGACTTTATCTCGGTTATAAGCTGTTTCTTTCTTATCATTTCAAAATATTGCTTTTCCAAACTTTCAGTAAGTACTGAAATGTAACTACTACCCCATGTATCTGCCAGTATCTGACGACCATTTTGCTTTCTAAATTTTTCGGTTCCACAAATGATAGTAGTTGAAGTAACACGGTCTACTTTGAGTATTTTTGAATAATAACGAGAAGTATAATACACTTTATCTCCCGCTTCTATCTCATCCAGTGATTTTTTCATTTTCTGTTTTTATAAATGATTCGTAATGTTTACAAGATTTCTTTCTGGCTGCAATTCGTCTTTTTAAGACTTTGCAATACATATAGAAATTCGTACATATCTCATAATGTTTACACTCGCTATAATGCCTATCATCATCTTCTTTCATGTCTTTTATTTTAAATATTCTTTATTAAAATGATGATTTTTAACGAACCATTCTATCATAGACACACAGCATTCAATTGGAGTATCCTCGATATGTGTCCCAACCAAACAATCTGCTGTATATCTCCGAATTGATAGATTATATCCAAAAGCATGTTTTATCAGTTCCGGATGATGTGCTTCAAACCCAGGTTTAGGATCTGGAACTTCATTAGGCAACATTTCCAACAATCTCGATAAACTCCATGCCGGAATATCTTTACCCCATATTTCATCAAATACTTCTTCTCCGGTCATAGGCGTTCCATCCGGATGCTTATGAAAAGGCAATGCTAACTTTGCTATTCTTTGAGGTGTCCAGAATTTGCCTCTCAATGTTGGTGGAGTTGTTTTTAATTCCCATTCCAATGCAGGTACTTTACTTTTGGTATAATGATATACCATATCAGCAGTTTCGGTTTTTACCCCTAAAGCTATTAATCGTTCTGATTGCTTTTTATCTGTAGATATTGATGATATAAATTTTTCCATCGTTCTGTTCTTTACACTAGTTTAATATATTTATTATTACTATTGTTGATTCGTTTTTGCTTTAGTTTTGAATTTTTCATATCTTTGCAAAAAAAAGATATGAAACGATTTAAAATAAGTATTTTGTTTGCAGTGATTTTATCAATCATCAACTTTGTAATAATTTATATGTCTTCGACTGAGATTATTCCTTATTGGGCAATTTGGAATAATTTTGCCTTAGGCATCAATATCGCTGCTTATATATGGATTGTTCTTGCAAAAATGATTGAATGTCACTATTTTGATATATACTTTACTATTATAGCTAATATTACGTTAACTATATTATATGCTAGTCATATTATTTCATAAACTATCACTTTGAAATAGTTTGACCGGCGACCAACTTTCGTAACCATCTCCGTATTTAACACGATAACCTTGCTCGTTTTCTTTATGGTTTTCAATGTCCTTACCATAGGGGTTTCTACCCGTTTTTTGAACGAAGTCGCCCAATGTCATAGGCTCGGCTTCAATCTGTTTTGTTCCAATATACTTTTTCATATTTTTATTTGAATACGTTTAAAAATGCCTTAATTGTCTGGCGCATATCATACACGCACTGTGGGACCACATTGTTTTCTGGAAGGCTATCAGCAAGTATCATATCACGCACCATAGTTGCTGACACACCATCTTCACAAGTGTTTCTGGCAAGTAAAGATAGAGACACGTTATTCCTTAAAAGAAATCCTGGGAACCAAGAGGTGATGGTCTCAAATCCATCAGAGTAATAGATGGTGAAATCAGATTGGTTGATTTTGCTAACAATAAACGAATAAAGATAAAACCCCCAATCGTGGCTGTTGTCAGATTCATCAGAAAGGTCAGCAAGCTCAACAATCTTCGTTTTTTCGTGAAGAGAATGGTCTTTAATTGCCTTTTCAACAAGTTGTTTTCGGATAGTCCAAGGTATCGGATTCCGTTTTGAGAGTTTGTCTATTGAGCCAATAATAACTAAAACTTGTTCATTCTCATCACAAGCCTTCTTTATCAGCTGTAGGTGTCCATTGTGTATAGGCTGGAACCGAGCCAGTATTACTCCTGTTTTCATAACTACTCAAATGAATATGTGATTATTTCCGCTTCATAATACGGTTAAACATGAAAGTAAAAAAGCATACAATCGCTGCAATAATCGACACCCACAAACATGCGACTGGAAATGCCCAGAGAGGCATAGTCACCCACCACCATGACCAATTTATCACATTACACAATTTCAACGTGATAAATACGATTGTCAGTAAGCCTAAAAAGCCAACTCCTCCACAAGATACGTTTATTTGATGTTTCATAATAATGTTTTTTAAAACGGACAATAAGAAGAAAAGCCGTATCTTTGCGGTTAAAACTGATTGAAATGAATCCGTTGATAACGGCTTTCCTTCAGATGTTTACTATAAATAGTTGTAATACAAACATTAACGCCAACTTTACAACCAACGTAAATGTTAATGTTAACTACGACATCAATCTGGACTTGACATTAGCAGTGTCAATTACTGCCAGTTTCGCGGTTTGTATTGCAAGCTACTTTATAGGCAAATGGATTGTCCGTAGATTTAACAATTGATTTATTTTTATCTTCCTCCATGCAGTAGTTGGCTGCATGGTTGTATTTTTGCAGTGCATACGAGAATCGAACTCGTGATCTCTACAGTGACAGTGTAGTGTTCTAACCACTGAACTAATGCACTATAATGTCATATCTCTTTTGATTCAACTTTACGAATAGCCGCTGTCATTTTGATTTCACAACCATATTAGCCCTATGGTTGTTATCTTTGGGGAGTAATTGCAACTCCCCATTACTTTGTTTACGTTTTCGATAATAATATTCTTTATTATAAGCTCTTAGATAGTCACGCCTATCTTGGTAAGTTCTTAGAGTGCCCTCTTCTTTTTGTTTGTAATAACGTTTTTTAGCACCTTCTCTATTCTTTTTTTTACGTAACTCGTCTCTTTTTCTCTTCTCATCTAAGATTTCTTTCTGGTGAGATAAAGAATAAAGCAATATACTAATCTTTGTATTCACAATACGTTGGTTCCGCTTTTTGACATATTGTGCTACTTGACCACTATTTACTTTATTACGGTAATACATCGCATTTCGGTATTTGTGACTATGATAAAAAGCATTGTTTTTTCTTTTTATTTCTTCTTTATGCTTTTGATAGTATTGTCTGGCATATTCTTTTAGCCTTTCTTTATGCTTCTGATAATATGCTCTATAGTATTCTTTCAATTTATTGGATACTGTCATATAAATCAATTTAAAATCGTGGAAAATTAATTGCATCCCATTTGAGGCCCATGCAGGAATCGAACCTGCGATCATGGTTTTGCAGACCATTGCCTTACCACTTGGCTAATGAACCAGAGAGCTGGAAGTTTCACAACTTCACAGCTTTGCGGAAAGAAAAATAAGCTAATCCAATAACAATCTTTTTAACCTTAAATGCGCTCTTAGATGGATTTGAACCACCGACCTGATGATTAACAGTCATCTGCTCTACCACTAAGCTATAAGAGCAAATGATGTCTTTATCTCCCTAACCGACCCATCCCCTTTCGGCGATGGTGGAGGAATCGAACACTCCCGTAAAGACATCTAACATACCGATTCTACCAACAGCTCGGTATCACACTCCCGGACCAACGATTCCGAACAGGGCTTAGTTTACTTGCATATTGACTTGTCTCAGCATAACCTGCATGTTCGTTCCCTTGTACTTCGGGCTTGTTGTACTCGGTAATGGAGTCGAACCATTCTTTTCTGCTCGAAAGGCAGATGTCCTTTCCGATAGACGAACCGAGCAAACAGCCGGATTTTTCACCGGCTTTTGGCTAAAAAGTTTTAACTTTGCAGCCGTAATGGAAATTTATTTGCTGTTGCTTGTCCTCCTTGTACGAGAAATTCGCGCTCTCGTAAAGGAAATCAAAAGACGATAAGCCGTCCGTAGGACGTAAAAACAACAATTGAGCTTTCTTGCCATTTGGAATGTGAAATACGATCGGTTCACAGGCATTCAAGCATTTTACATAATTTCCATCCAGAGGAATAAAGGGGGTGCAAAACATTTTTCCAAGATGTTTCTTAACAACCCATGCAGCCATCCCAGCGACACCAAAGTTGGAAACTGCATGGATCGTACCCCTCCTCTTTCCAATTTACTTACGGGCTTTAATTCGTCATCTTCAGAAATTCTGGAGTTACCCCATACAGCGGCGTTTTTCCGTCCCATTTGTCTATAAACTGTTTGTATAGAATTTCTTTAGTTAACCCTTTCGATGTGATAAGAGCCTGTTCGGTTTTTAATCTTTCCAGTTCGTTTTGCTTTTTCTGTTCCTCGATTTTCTGATCAATAACGGAAATATTAGTGTTGACCTCGTTTCTATTATCAATCTTTTCCCGGACTCTCTTACTAAACTCTAATTGAGCAGAAAACGATTTTAAATCTAACCCTCGTTCTTTAAACTCCGCCCTAACAATATCCTCTAGCTGCTTTTCAAAAGCTAAAGAGCCACCATCGGCCATAAGCGTATCTGTTTTATACTTCCGGCTTTCTTCTTTAATTAGGTCGTAAATACGCGGTTCCAAAATGTTATCCTCCAAGGACCTCATAAAGCCATCGCCATTACCTATATGCTTATTATCGAAAACAACATCAATTGCTTTGTCTTTAATTACTCTATATGAGTATAAAGGAGTAGCCTCAAATTCCGTATTGTCAGCAGCTTTCAGAGTAACTGCTCTCTGGAAACCTCCTCGCTGTTCAAACAACGGTACCTGGAACAACTCTGTCCCCCATTCCCATGTAGAAACCTTTCCGGACACAATCTTAAAATCATTTTTACCTTTTTTACCGTAATTCTCCATAAGGACACCGGCGTAGTTAGGAGCAACACGCTCACAAGATGAAAAAATCACTGTTGCCATAAGAGCAACCAACATAAACTTAATCTTCGTTTTCATGTTTTTTGATAATTAATTTAATGATGTTAATAAATGGATAGCAAACCCCAAAACATATAGCAATTCCCAACCAAGCGTCAACATGATTGAATACTCTATTGCCAATGAATAAGACCGCTATCATAAAAAAGAATTGTTCTATATACTTTTTCATCGCATATTAAGTTTGGTATATTTCAAAGAACTCTTATTGACTAATGTCATTGTGCCGCAAACAGGAGCCGAACCTGCACCGTCCTTTCGGACGAATGGATTTTAAGTCCATCGTGTCTACCAATTCCACCATTGCGGCATCATCTTATCAAGACTTAAAGAACAAAGAAAAAATCCGGATAAAGAATGAGTTTCGGGTTTTCATCTTCTCCAACTCTTTATTGTCTTTTCTCAATTTCTTAATGTCTGCCTTATTGGAAGACACGTGTGTTTTAGCTCTCGTATTCAACTCCACTAAGGACTGAACCAATTGTCTCAAATTGGCAATAATATTTGCCCTTTCAGATATGATTTGCTCTTTCATACTATAATTAATTTAATTAGTTAGTGGCGGAGAGCCGGACTCGAACCGGCGACCTCTTGGTTATGAGCCAAGCGAGCTACCAACTGCTCCATCCCGCTATGTAACGGCTATTTATGACTAAGTATCTTAACAGCCGTTAGTTGACAGAATTTTGAAAAACTGTCCTACTTTGAAAGATTCTTCTTACCTTTGCGAATATATGCCAATCGCATGGGTGCTGATTGCCTTTACAATGAGAAAATGCCTACGAATAAGAGTGGATTTCGATGTAGCCGCATCGTTAAAATCTATCGCTGACATTATCTGGGCTTTCAGAGGAAGAAAGACTTCCAACAAATGATGATTTGTATATCTCAATCCTCCAGTTCTCTTGCTGGAGGGTTTTATTTGTTTCCAAAATCAGCAGGGGTCTCACCCCATTCTTTGTTGTTCCAGTGTCGGACTTCAATTGTATCAACATCCCATGCAAGAGTTTTAAGAAATATCTCGGCTTTCTGAAGTTCTTTGCATTTCTTCTTGGATGCTGTTTTTTTGTTTTGAAACCAAGCTATTGCTGTTATACTATCTGTATAGATAATTCTGGGAGAATAATCATTTTCTATGATATATTTTGCTGCTTCAACAACACCTAAGAACTCACCAATATTCACCGTTTTATTACCCAGGTTCTGATAAAAGATCCGCTTACCGGTCCGTAAATCTATCCCCTGAAACTCTGTTGTTTTATTTTTCGTGGAATGAGCTGCGTCTGTAGCTATTCCCTCTACTGGAATTTCTATCATATTCTACCAATATTGAGCGGGTGTGGGAATAAGAGCCACAGCACCATTTATCATTACCGGTTTTATTTCTACTGTCGAATTAACCCAAAATTTACAAGGCCACTCTCCTTCTACTTTAGCAAGATTAACAGTGCTATAATACGAAGCACGTCCTTGTGCTTTTATACAAGCCTTTTTTCTTTTTCTCGGAAGCTTAGGTTTTCTACTTTTTGAGAACTTTTTTTGCTGCGACATAATGACCATCGTTCTGGAATGCGGTTAATACAATGTTTGCTGACTTACAGAAATCATCAATTACCAGCAATAGATTTTTGATGTCTTTACGTTTTGACAGTTCCTCTACAACCCCATCAATAGTACGAACAGAATCTTTGACCCCATCCAGCGGATCGTATTTAATTGTCTTGTTTCCGAACTTTACTTCCACTAAATACACAGCGTTCTTTACAACTGTAGAAGTAATCTTTGCATCAAAAGCATGTGGTTCCGCTGCTACAACGATGTATCCAGCCTTTTCATTTTTCATAGGAACCATTTGTACATCATAAAGCACATTCGGCTCAATAATTGGCTCTAGCTCATGTGTTACAATACATACTTTTTTAGGACCCTTTGCGTCTTCTCTAACGCCCTTAATGTAACCGGTTTTAGTATTGATAGAAACAAATCCTACCCATGACTCTGTACGGTCTGACTTAATAAATTTCAATTTTGTTTTTATCTTATCCATATTCCTATGATTTTTGTTTACATATAAAAGCCTCACCAACTATTTTGTTAAGATGGTGAGGCAAAGGTACGACTTTGTTTTAAATTATGACATCAATTTATTAATTATTTTATATTTAATCAACTGTCACACAACAAATTAGCTATATATAAAACTAAATATAATACTTAATATAATTGACTATATTACAGATATTTACAAAAATCACTATTAGTATATCGAAAATGTCAATAATCAGCTTCAATATCATCCAAAATTTGTTTCACTTTTGGTATTGCGAATACCCCATTTTCATCTCGATATTCTATAGTCTTAACCGAGATACCAATCTGTACAAGGAACAACAAGGTGTTTTCAAGTTCATAATCCGGGAAACTACAGAATTTCACGCCTTCTTGCAGATATACTGGGAGATTCAGTACTGCCCCCAGTTGAATAGCATCATCTTCATAAGCCTCAAAATGAGATTGGATATGAAATAATACTAAACCATGTGCGTAGTCATTCTTATAGAACTTATACGCTTCAATGTACAGATTGTCCATAATTTATAATTTTATTTGTTTAGAAATACACTTATCGCATATACCATCGTTCCGCATGTATTTGACTTTCGATAACTGGAGTCCACATTGCCTACAATAATATACGCGCTTGGGTTTAACTTTTATCGCATATAAAATTTTACGTTTATTGACATCATATATACCAGAAAGTTTTTCAAGTATCTGGTTATGTGTGAATTTGTTTGTTTTCATCAATTTCCAATAATCATGTCGGATTAACTTATCTCTTGCTTCTTTCTGATTCAACAAACCATTATCTCTCAATGCAATAATATAAGGATATGGAATATTGGTTATATCCGAAATCTTTTGAGCATACAAGTCATAAATCTGTGCATCACTCATTTCTTTATCACTATTTTAGTTTGAAGGATTATAGATTTGGAGTCTTCAATATCACGTATAAGATTAAATGAATCTTCCAATAAGGCCAACATAACACGATTACTTTCTTCATGTGTCATATTTTCCCAGTCAATTTCTAATTGTTTAGCTATTTCTTTCGCTAACTCATAAAACTTATTTGTCTTTGGAATATCCGTGACATCATATATTTCGTTTTGCTTTTGACCGAACAATAAACGGCTTAACTCATAATAACGAAAAAACGCCTCCAAAGTCTTCTTCTTATCTGGAGGCGCAATAGATAATTTGTTTTTTGTCATATTTATAAATGATTATATACGATTATCAACGATTTGTGTAATTTTGTAACCAACATGGTAAGATTAGTCATGTTGGTTGCCCTTTTAGTAGCAAACCTCACCGATGCGCCTGGAATATCATGGATCAATTATGCTATTCTGGTTTATGATATTATTTCAGCCGCCATCGCAAGGTTTGCAGGACTAACCAAAAGGAGTCAGAAAGACTCTGCAAATTGATGAATTTTATCTGTATGGCTGGAGAATATATCTCCGGCCTTTTTTAAGTAATAGTTGAAACTGGATAGGATTAGTTTAGAAAACCAAGTACATTATTGGAAAATTAATTGGCTACAATTGTATTCAATTATCAATAAATAGCAGTATCTTTGCTGAAACGATTAATAAATATTTATCATTATGAATATAGAAATTGGAGACAGCGTAAAAATTGTCAATGCCATTGATCCCATAAAGATGGTTGTTATAGATAAAATAGACAATGATCATTTAATCGCAGTGTACTGGAGTCATACCCAAGGAGCATATCTTACAATAACAGGAAATATAAATGCTTTCGTAAAAATTGACTAACAAGCCCATTGCTTTTTATAATAAAATATAGGAACACAAAAAAAACGTATCTCAACAACAATATACGAAGAATCGGTGTCCCTATATTTTTTTGCTTCAATAATAGCTTTCATATAACAAAATTTTAGTTTATAACAATATCATATTAAATAGAGACGATACCAGATACCAAAGTGCTGATATTGACAACTACAGGTTTATACATGTCTGAATGAAAAAATTCTATGAGAATATCGTCAATAGTTTCTCTTATTGTAGATTTGAGAGATTCTCTTACTTTGTCATCTTCTATTCCATTCCCTTTAATAACAATCGTTTCTGCTAATTTCTCTATATTGAGAATAAGCATTTGAGACGAATCGTTTTCATCTTTTATTATTGCTACACTTTGATATTCCATATTCTTAAAATCGTTTTCTATAGAATAGGAAAGATGGAAAAAGAATGGTTATGATTATTGGATTATATTTTAGATTTTCATTGGTTAGACTAAACCAATTGAAGAATAAACTTTTAGCGAATTATTTGAGAAATAGAGGTAACGATTTAGCAACTGTGCGAATTTCAGCGTTTTACATTGCTATGCTGTCAAATAACTCTTTCATTTGCA
>OODS01001467.1_pt1 | contig 15212 bp, 11 predicted proteins | sample 1671531 | NCBI WGS metagenome assembly OODS01 (sample SAMN06348166, study PRJEB24527) | human gut metagenome | biome: human gut; feature: ankylosing spondylitis patient; material: feces | host: Homo sapiens | place: China | collected 2015-10 | reverse complement strand
TAAAAAGTATTGCGAAAATACCAATTGAGTATTATAATGAAAAAAGTTTTTAGAAACTTTATAAAAATTTAATTTTTGGAATGGATACTGGAAATGCATTATACAAGAGAGGCAGCTATCGAGCGGCTGCTGCGAAGCTTCAGTTCCTGCTATAATATTCAATTGGTCGAGGATGACCAGACTCCAATCACAGCCCGCTGTGATTTTTTTGAGCATTCCGGACAGTATGTCATCTCAAAAAAGGCGGAATTGTGGTCCGCGGACAATGAGGAATTCCTGTATCTCGTGAATGTTCCGCACCTGACGCTGGATCTTTTTGAAAGCTTAAAGAATGAGATCCACGAGGATGGCATGGGCCGGATCCATGTTGGACCAGGCCATATGGCTTCCTATATTACGGCAGTCTTTGTCTGCGATACCTGTGATGAGGACGCAAGGAAAGCCTTAAAAAAATGCCGTATTTACAAAAGTTTTCATTTTTCACTGCATGGCTGGATGGATCACCATACCGCACTGGTGGAACTGTCGACAGGACAGATCGACGGAAACCTTGGGGGACGCCATACCGCGAAAATTTTGAAAAAGGTACTATATTCGCAAACATTGAAGGGAGAAAGTTAACATGAATTCATTAGTACTTCTCATCGTCTGTGTTGCCATTCTTGGCATCGGCTATGTCTGCTACGGCGGCTGGCTGTGCAAGCAGTGGGGCGTAGGAGAAAGCAAAACAGAGACACCGGCTCATACAATGGCAGACGGTGTTGACTATGTACCGGCAAAAGCCCCGGTTCTGATGGGACACCATTTCTCATCCATCGCAGGCGCAGGCCCGATCACCGGACCGATCGGTGCAGCTATGTTCGGATGGCTTCCGGTAACCTTATGGATCCTCATCGGAGGTATTTTCTTCGGCGGTGTCCATGACTTCGGCGCACTGTTCGCATCTGTCCGCAGCAAAGGACAGTCCATCGGAGAGATCATCTCCGCAAACATGAGCAAACGCGCAAAGCAGCTCTTCATCATCTTCTCTTACCTGACACTGATCTTAGTCGTAGCAGCCTTCGCTTCGATCGTTGCTTCCACCTTCGGTGCAGTTTACGATGAGAGCGGCGCACTTGATATGGCGAAATCCGCGACTCCGGCAACCGTAGCGATGATCTCGATCCTGTTCATCCTGATCGCAATCGTATTCGGTTTCTGTGTATACCGCCGCAACATGCCGATGGGTATCGCTTCCGTATTCGGCGTTCTTGCGATCGTTCTGATCATGGCGATCGGAATGAACTTTCATCCGATCTACCTCTCCACAAAGGCATGGATGTGGATCGTTGGTCTTTACATCGCCATCGCTTCTGTAACACCGGTATGGATCCTTCTCCAGCCGCGTGACTACTTAAGTTCCTTCCTGCTTTACGCAATGTTAGCAGTTGCAGCATTCGGCGTCATCGTCGCTCATCCGACCTTCGACTCCTCTTTCCCGGCTGTGACAAGCTTTGCAGTTGACAACGGAAACGGCGTTCAGTACATGTTCCCGGTACTGTTTACAACAGTTGCCTGCGGCGCGATCTCCGGTTTCCACTCTCTGGTATCTTCCGGTACCACATCCAAGCAGCTCGACAAAGAGACTGACGCGAAGCCGATCGCTTACGGCGGAATGCTCCTTGAGTGTGTTCTTGCAGTTTTAACTCTCTGCGCGATCGGTTATGCTTACAAGTGGAACGCAGTTCATCCGGATCAGGCATTAAAGGGCGCGACAGCGATCTTCGGAGGCGGTATCGCTCACATGATCGACGATATCATCCCGGGAAGCTACAGCATTTTAAACTCCTTACTGGTACTTACATATTCCGCGTTCTGTCTTACTTCCCTTGATACCGCAACACGTCTTGCGCGTTTCATGTTCCAGGAATTCTGGCTTGAGCCGGGTGAAACTGCTGCCGACATCAAAGAGGGCTGGAAAAAGGTTATGGTAAATCCGTACTTCGCTACAATCCTCACGGTTGTTCTTGGCATTCTTCTCGGCATGAACGGATATGGAAAAATCTGGGGACTCTTCGGAGCTGCCAACCAGCTTCTCGCGGGTATCGGCCTCTTAGCCGTTGCCACATGGCTCGGAAACATGGGCAAAAACAACAAGATGTTCCTGATCCCGATGGCATTCATGATCATCGTTACGATCACCTCCCTTGCACTCACAGTTAAGAACCAGATCGGCATGATTGCCGCAGGCGGCGCTGACTGGGGTCCGTGGGCACAGACGATCCTCGGAATCCTTCTGATCTTCCTCGCGATCATCCTTGTTATTGAAGGTGTACAGACACTGTCCAGACAGAAGGCGGCCAAGGCTTAAGTGCCGGGTAAATGATCAGATATTTTAAGAATTAAAAAAGACACGTCATCCAGGTTTTAAGTGAAACCTGTATGGCGTGTCTTTTGTTTTACCGGATCTTTTAATCCCGATTTTTCTGTTGTCTGTCAACCGTCCGTCTCTCCATATGCAGCTTTACTGCGGAGTTTTTCTGCTACTTTCCAGCCTGCCAGCCTGCAAACTGGCTAAAACGTCAGATTTTTAAGGCGTCAGCGCACCCAGGACTCATTTACCTTATTCATTTCGGATCGCCGCCAGCGGACTTAATTTCATCGCCCGCAGTGCCGGGAAAAGTCCAGCCAGCATGCCGATGAGGACCGCAAAGACCACAGCGGATCCGGAAAGCCACAGCGGGATCCTTGAGATCGCTCCGGAACCGCCGGTCATGCCGGAGAGACTGGCTCCCAGAAACTTATTGATGGCCGCAGAGACGCTGTAGCTTAAGCCAAGTCCCAGAACGCCTCCCATAAATCCGATAAATCCTGCCTCCATCAAAAACATCGTCCGGATATCTCCAAGCGCACATCCCAAAACCTTCAGCACACCGATCTCCTTCGTTCTCTCATAGATGGACATCATCATCGTGTTTGCAATTCCGATGGCCGCCACAAACAGCGATACAGCACCGATGCCTCCGAGGACCGCCTGGATCATATCCGTCTGCTGCTGGGCCTGTTCGAGCCACTGCATGCTGCTGTAGGCCTCATAGCCCATATCTGTGATCGCTTTCTGGACCTCCGTCACATGTTCCATATCGTCCACATTCACGTAAACCATATTGTAGACAAAATAATTGTAGGGTTTTCCCTTTTTATTTGTCGGCTGTCCGGGGATCGGGTTCTTCCGGTAGATCTTTTTCAGCTGGGTCTTTAACAGGTCAATATCCGTGTAGATCTGGTATCCATACTCAGAAAATCCGTTCTCGCCGCCATCCACCAGAGCGCAGGCCGGGAAAAGATACTTTTTCTGGCTGCTTTCATCCCCGTTTCCCATATTCTGGAACATGGTAAAAAACGGCTTGTGTATAAGATCCACTTTAGAAAGATCCTCTCCGTCCCAGCTTCCTTTTCCGGTCTTGCTGTTATAAAAGTTGTCGGAAACCATATTTCCGACGATAAATTCCAGAGTCGCCGCATTCTTGTTCGGAAGTTTTCCCTCCGCCAGCGGAATCTGTTCCAGCTCCTCTCTGGGCATTCCCACAATGTTCGAATATCCCTGATAAACTCCCTGCTTCAGATTCACATCTGTCTCCAGGATCGGGGACACACTCTTCACATGTGGGATCTTCGCAAGCTTCGTCACCGTGGCGTCCACGAGGTAGTCGTCCTCGGACTGGTTCCCATATCCGGAACTGATCTGGATCCTTGTGAGGCTTCCGAAGGAAGCATAGGATTCCACGGTATTTTCCTTCAATCCGATTCCCAGAGAGACCATGACTACGATGGAGGCCGTGCCGATGACAACACCCAGAACGGTAAGTCCCGTCCTGAGTTTCCGTCTGCGCAGGTTATTGATGCTCATGATGAGCAGATCAAAGAATCTCATCGTCCATTCCCGCTTTCTTCTTTTTGCGTCTGATGACCACAAGGATCACAGCTGCAAGGACCACTCCCACGATTCCCACCGGAATTGCGAGATGTTTCAGTTTATCCGTCGTGGACGGTTCCGGCTGTACATCGTCACTGTTCCAGGTATCGTCAACATTGCTTTCATCCATGCTCTGATCCTCATTTACCATAAGCTGGATCTCCTTCTCGACCGTGGAGACTTTTCCGTTCTCATCCTCATATGTAATGGAGAGTTTTACCTTTCCATCATCCGTGGTCGGGGCAATTCCGTTGATCATCGTATCCACGTTTCCGCTTTTTCCGGGTTCGATATTTCCAACATAAGCCTCATTCTTCTGGATAGAGTCTGCCTCAAAGACCGCGTTCACATTATAGAGCATGACTTTTCCGGTGTTGTTGATGGAGAACATCACGTTTGACTCTTCGCCGACGGAAATAGCATCCGGCATGACCTCGATGGTACCGGTATTTAACCGTGCCTCCTGCTTTAATCCAACCGCGATCTTTACGGCTTCCTTCGCATTCTTGAATTCCGGGCTGTCATACTGCTCATTGATCGTGATCGTGTAGGAACGCTGTTCCGCTGTGGGACTTGAAGAAAATTTTATCGTCAGCGTGTCAGATGCTCCCGGTGCCAGAGAATTGACAACCACGGAGTTTGAACCGTTCACCGTCGTAAATACCGGACTGTCGCTCACTGTTTCCGACTCGAAGGTAAACAGGATATTGCTTGCTACGATACTGTTGGAAGCGTTTTTCATGCGCACCTTCAGCGTAAAATCCTGTCCGGCATAGATCTCCGCAGGATCCGTCTCAAAGCTGTCGACGATGATACGCGCCTTTGTTCTTTCGTTCTCGCCTGCTTCAGAATCCAGAGAATCATCCTCGTCTTTTCCATAGACCCGCACATAAAAGGTATCCTCAACAGGAGCAGCAAAGTTTCCATTCTCATTTTCCCGGTAACGGATCTTAAACTTGATCGGGTAATAGCCTGATTTCGCCTTTTCCCGCACCGCCATGCTGAACGGAACCGCCACCGTCTGATCCGGGTTCATATTTCCCATCTGCCGGTCATAATTTCCGTCATTGATCTCAAACGGAAACTTCGCGATATCCTCAGAGAGCTCCATATCGACACGTACATCGTAGGCGGTCTTATAACCGGTATTTCTCACATTTACATCGAAATTCATGACCTCGGAATAGTTCGCGGACGGGGTGGGCTGATTCTCGCCGAGGGCGAATGCTACCGGCTCGGAGTTGTCCTCATTTGTCTCACTGGTTCCTGTTGTCTTCTTTGTCTCGATCCACGCCATGATCGTCTTTGCGTACTCGGATGACATTCCGTCCTCGCCCTGAGCGCGCTTTGAGATGTAGATCAGGATCGGATAATAGCCCTCTTCCAGACCTTTTTTTACATTGACATTCAGGTTGACGGTCTTTTTCGCTTTTTTGTTTACATGACCAACCTTGTAATGGCGGTTTAAGGAATCCGTCACCTCAAAGGGATAGATTGTCTTCATGGACTGGACGATGCTGCTCTCTTCGCTGTCACGGTCCTCCGTCTTTGTGATCTCATCGGAATAATGGTTCCGGAAATCATCCTCGGAGGCGATCCAGATCTCTGTCTCGACCCAGTCTTTGTCCTCCATGTTCATGAGTGTCACGGAGACTGTTCCGTTTTTTCCGATATATAAGGTCGGCGTCTTTCCGATCACAAGGCGGACGGTATCATTGTCGTCATCCATCCGGTATACCTGTGGGATCGTCTCCGCCGCTTCTGTTGTCTCCTTCGCCGCGAATGCAGTTGCCGGGACTGCGCCCATCAGCATACACGCAGCAAGGAATGTTGCCATCCAGCGTAATCCTTTTATTTTCATACTGTTCCTCTCCTCCTGGCTGTTCTATTTTAGTTATTTGTGCCAGCTTTCCATATTTTTGCGTTTATTCCAAAATTTTGTCGATTGTTATTCTGACTTTCCCTCTATCCGGTGTTCTTCTGCTTCCACAACTGTCTCTATTTGCTCTTCTACTGCCGGATTCTTAGATTTTCCCTCCGCCTGCGCCTCTGCCGCCGCCTGCATGGACTCCTCTAACTGCACAAGATCCACCTCGTGGTGGTTCTCCTCGATGCTCACGATCTTTCCATCGATGATCTTAAAGATCCGGTCCGCGTAGGTCGCCAGATTGTTGTCGTGGGTAACCATAACAAGCGTCTGTTTCTGTTCTCTTACGACCTTCTGCATGAGTTTTAATACTTCCATCGTTGTCTTCGAATCCAGATTTCCTGTCGGCTCATCCGCGAAGATGATCTGCGGGTTCATCGCCAAAGCCCTTGCGATCCCGACTCGCTGCTGCTGTCCGCCGGACATCTGGTTCGGCATGTGGGTCATAAATTTTTCAAGTCCCACAAGCTTTAAATACTGTTTCGCCCGCTTGATCCTCGCTGTCCTCGGCATTCCCCGAAACGATAACGGCAAAGCCACATTTTCCACCGCATCCATCGTCCCGATCAGGTTGTAGGACTGGAAGATAAACCCGACCCGCTCTCTTCGGAAGGTCACAAGCTGTTTTTCATTCAGCTTTTCGATATGTTTTCCGGCGATCACGATCTCGCCCTTTGTCGGATGTTCCAGTCCCGCCAGCATATTTAAAAGTGTCGATTTTCCGGATCCGGACGGTCCTGTGATCGCGCAGAACTCGCCTTTGTGGATCTCAAAGCTGACCCCGTTCAGCGCATACACTTTTTCTTCGCCCATGCGGTATACCTTGTACAGATCCTTTACCCGGATCACCGCTTCGTCGCTCTGCTGCATCCGTCCGCCTCCTTTTTCTACAATTTTTACACAGCATTCTTTTCCGCCGCGCCTGTCATTCCTGACGTTTCATCTTGACGTCAAAGTTCTTTTTGTACCTCAAGTATACTGTCTGCATCATGTTCTGACTATATAAAATTACTTAATTATTCTTACAATTTCTTACCATATTTCAGATTGGCGAAATCCATGATGATTCCTGTCTGTTTTAAGATCATCTGTTCAGAAAGTTTCTTCCTGTGAAAAGCAATTCTTACAGATCAGAAATATGACCTGTCACATTCGGGCTCTTTGTGCAGTCTCCAGCGAAGACCTTCCTCTTCGTACAAGTGTACATCTCTCATACATTGCATTTTTTGTGCAGCGGGAAATTCCTTTGAAATTTTCTGTCATAGAAAAAGGAACTCTGTCCATTTTTTCAAACTTCCAGAATTCCCTTGTATCCCTGCACTATTCTGATTTCTCCATAGCCGGATCCTCCGTCATCGGGGACTCCGTGTTTTCCTCATCTGGCTCCGCGCTTTGCAGATTCTCCTGCTCATCCTCTTTCCCGCCGGAAAGTCTTCTCCGGAACTCCTTCAGATACTCCTCCAGCGACACATACTGTCCATTATTCACCCGGTAGGACGGATTCCACATCCTCACAACGCGGACAGCCGCCTCGTCTTTCTTTGCCTCTTTTATCGGACGGTATTCCCGGTCCGCAAAAAAGACATCTCCCAGGACCAGATCTTTCCATTTCATATAGATCTCCCGGTTCTTTTTCTGCTTCTTATTCTGGAACACTTCCATCACGATCAGGCGGAAGAGGTCCTCTCCGCAGCAGACCACGGTCTTCGGGTTTAAAAGCCGGATCTGCTTCTTGATAAACTCCATATAGTACTGACCATAATCCAGGCTGACCTCATCGGCCGCGCCCTTTCCGCCGCGCTTATTGAGATAGAGGACCGCCGCCTTCTCGCGGAGCTTTTTCCCGGTAAGTCTGCACTCTTCCCCCGGATGACGTTCCTCCCAGAGGACCTTCTGCATGCCAGTGAGATACTCCAGATATTCCACCCGGCCAGACGGACTCTTCCCGGAGAGAAAGTCGCCCCGGATATCCGAGGCCACCGGCATCGTCTCGCCTTTCTGGATCATTTTCCGCATGTTCGTCTCTTTTAATATATAAAGGGTCCCGTCATAGTGCACCGGGTCCACGATTCCGTCAATATGAAAATTTCTCTGATCCAGTTCCGGATAACAGGTCTTTCCGTCCGGATCTTCCTCCATCTGCTGCATCAGCTCCCACAGCACATAAAGTTCCTCCAGGGAGCGGCATTTTGCGACCTGACCTTCCAGGATGATCTGCTCCATCGTCTTTTTCATGGTTCCTCCAACGATCCGTTCTGCCCGGTGCGCCTTCGCTCCGGCTTCCTTTTTCCCGGAAACACAGGCCTTCCAGAGGCATCCGCTTATTTTTCTTTTGTGCATTGCACTCACTGATCTTCATTTTATCATAATTTTCTTCAAAAAAATAGTGGAAATTCCACTCCGGATTCGCTATAATAATAAAAATGTTATCGTTCCTGCACTGCATGAACGATAACAGATTTTGCCGATGCTTCGCATTCCGAATCGGCAAAATCCACTCCCCCTACTATAACTGTACGGAATTTTCAGTTCAGAAAATTCCTACCCAGCATGGTAACACAAAACACTTGGAAGGAGATTACAAACATCATGAGACACATGTTAAATCCTCTTGACTTTTCTCTTGAGGAGACGGACAATCTCTTAGAGCTTGCCGCCGACATTGAGAAAGACCGTTCCCGATACGCACACGTGTGTGACGGAAAGAAATTAGCAACCCTTTTCTATGAGCCAAGCACAAGAACCCGTTTAAGTTTTGAAGCGGCCATGTTAAACCTCGGAGGTTCCGTTCTCGGTTTTGCTTCCGCCGATTCCAGTTCCGCGACCAAGGGTGAAAGTGTTTCCGATACAATTCGTGTTATTTCCTGTTACGCAGATATCTGCGCAATGAGACATCCAAAAGAAGGCGCAGCCTATGTTGCCTCCACCAAATCTTCGATTCCTGTTATCAATGCCGGAGACGGCGGTCATCAGCATCCCACACAGACTTTAACTGATTTATATACGATCCGTTCCTTAAAGGGCAGGCTTTCCAATATGACGGTCGGACTCTGCGGAGATTTAAAATTTGGCCGCACGGTCCACTCTCTGATCAATGCACTCTCCCGCTATGAGGGGATCCGCTTTATCCTGATCTCCCCGCCGGAGTTAAAAGTTCCGGATTACATAAAGGAGAGCGTTCTCGACGCGAAAAACATCGAATACAGAGAGACAACAAGCCTGGATGATGCGATCGCCGACCTCGATATCCTCTACATGACAAGAGTCCAGAAGGAACGTTTCTTCAACGAGGAAGACTACATCCGCATGAAGGACTGCTACATTCTCGACAAAGAAAAGATGAAACTCGCAAAACCGGATATGTACGTTCTGCACCCGCTCCCGCGTGTCAATGAGATTTCCGTCGAAGTCGATGATGATCCGCGTGCCGCATACTTTAAACAGGTCCAGAACGGCGTATATGTCCGTATGGCTCTCATTATGACATTACTGGAGGTAGAAAAACCATGTTAAATATCAGCGGAATCCGGGAAGGTGTTGTCCTTGACCATATCCAGGCAGGAAAAAGTATGGATATCTACCGCTACCTGCGTTTAGGCGAGCTGGACTGCACCGTCGCAATCATCAAGAACGCGAAGAGCAACAAGATGGGCCGGAAAGACATCATCAAGATCGAGGGACCGCTCGACGCCATCGACCTCGATATTCTCGGCTACATCGACCACAACATCACCGTCAACATCATCCGCGATGACAAGATCGCCGAAAAGCGCAGCCTTCATCTCCCGAAGATCTTAAAGAACGTGATCCACTGCAAGAACCCGCGCTGCATCACCTCGATCGAGCAGGAGCTTCCGCATATCTTCTATCTCGCGGATGAGGAAAAAGAGGTATACCGCTGCCAGTACTGTGATGAGAAGTATTCGCTGTAAATTCTCCTGAATATATCAAATGAATATCAAAAAAGCCATGAACGACTTTTCTGTAGATTTACAGATCATAAGCGATTTCATGGCTTTTTATTATTTTCCAGATTATAGATTCCAAAAGTGCCTACCCTTGAACATCTTAATTCCAGAACTCTGTCTTACCTTCCAGCCCGATACTCTCAGCCTTGAAGCACGGATTCTTGCCTTCCTTTTTCTGCACCAGGTAATCATCCAGACATTTGAGCGCTGTATTTCCCAGAATCACGATAACCGGCAGGTTGATGATCGCCATGATACCCATGAGGACATCCGCGAGATCCCATACCAGACCGAACTGGAGCTGTGCGCCTATGAAGACAACTACCACCGCAAACAGGCGGAACACGTTCATTTCTTTGTTTTTCAGTGTACGACCTGCGATGTAGTTGAGACATCCCTCACAGTAGAACAAGTTGCCGAGCAGTGTCGTAAATGCAAACAAAAGAAGTGCAAATGTAATGAAATACGGTCCAATCACGCCGAATACCGTTCCCAAAGATTCCTGTACGAACGGAGCGCCTTTCAGTTCTTCGGACGGAACGATACCGGTGCAGAGGCACATCATCGCGGTTGCCGTACAGATGAGGATTGTATCGATAAAGACGGAAAGCATCTGTACCAGTCCCTGCTTAACCGGATGGCTGACATCGGCTGCTGCCGCCGCGTTCGGTGCAGAACCGACACCCGCCTCGTTGGAATACAGACCTCTCTTAATTCCCTGCATCATGGCAGAACCTGCAAATCCGCCGAAGATCGCCTTGAAATCAAAGGCATTGGAGAAGATATTGACAAATACCTCCGGGAGTCTTCCGATGTTTAAGATCATGACCGCAATCGCCATCAGGATGTAGAAAACGCCCATAAACGGAACCAGCACGCCGGTAATGCGGACAATCTGTTTTCCGCCGCCTATGATACAGATGCCGACCAGAATCGCCAGAATGGCGCCGCCGATCATCGGAACCAGGCTCCTGTCCCCCATCATAAATTGATGGTAAAAGCCGTAATTCGACATGCTGTCAATCAGGTTAAAGGACGCCAGCATATTAAAACCGCCAGCATAAGTAGCAATCAGGGCAATCGCGAAGACAACGCCCAGCGCACGGCTCTTCAGCGCCGCCTCGATATAATAAGACGGACCTCCGTAGCTTCCGCCGGATGCGTCGCGCTTCTTATAAATCTGTGCCAGCGTACTTTCGATCAGTGCGGATGCACTTCCGATGATCGCAATGATCCACATCCAGAATACAGAGCCAAATCCTCCAATGCAGATAGCGGACGATACTCCAATGATATTTCCTGTTCCAACTCGTGATGCGGTAGATACCATTAATGCCTGAAACGATGATACTCCATTTTCATCTTCTGGCTTTTCTACAACGGCTTTGCAGGCATCTTTAAATAATCTCATCTGTGGCAGTTTTGTACGGATCGTAAAATAGATTCCCGCTCCGATCAACAGTATTACTAGCAATTTACTGTACATAAAAGTACTGATGCTGTCAATTATGATTCCTAACATAAATTCTCTCCTTGTACGATATTCTCGTATAATAATCTGGATCAATAGTTACAATTTTTATTGCAGCTACTTTAATTCAACAGAAAAATAGACAGTCCCTGCCTAAGGGACTGCCCATTCATTTTAAAAGTATGCGATTTTACTGTCTGCGTCGTTTTTGTATCTTATGATATAATCGCGATTTTCAGAATTCTGATAAATGATGAATATCCCGTTTTCCTGCCGTCTGTCGGCAGAAAGGTCCGTTGAACCTTCTTCGTATGGCTTCAGAAGCTTTCGCTGCTGGTTTAAAAACCTATCTGTTATTATAATAACTCATTCGTATTGATTACGCAATTACAATTATCACTTGGCCATGATTTTCTGAGTGCCCCATAGGAGATCAGAAAGTTGGCAAACCAGCCAGCTGGTACAGCGAGCCAGACAAATGCAATACCAAAACGCGGTGCAAAAATCAAAGCAACTGACAAGCGAATCGCAAGATTTACCATATTAGCAACAAGAAATGGCCGCATGATTCCAAGACCGCGAAGGACTCCATCTGTTGCCATCTTGATTCCCATGAAGGTGAAGAAATAACCGAGCCATCTCATATAATTTCCAGACACCTGATATGCTAAAGCAGTTCCATCTTTCCCTAGGAACAATGAAGAAATCTGGGTATGCAAGGATTCGATGATCATGAAAGCAAGGACTGCGAAACATATATCTAACACCAATGCAGCATGGTATCCCTTTTTGATACGTTCGATCTTCTTTGCGCCAAGATTCTGAGAAACATACGGCGAAATCGCATTACCAATGGATACAAATATCAATGAAAAAACATTTTCTACTCTCATCGTTGCAGAATATCCTGCGAGTGCCTGTGTACCGAATGGATTCACAACTGCCTGTACGATCATCATGCCAATTGACACTGTGGACTGCTGAAGAACTGACGGTACAGCAATTTGAAGCATAGAATGTAACTCCTGTCTGTCAAACCAGTCAAAGCGACTTTCATATCGACGCATCCGGCACAAGAAGATCAAAAGTGACAACACTGCGGAAATCCCCTGTGCAATGAGAGTTGCGAGGGCTGCACCGAACACACCGAGTCCAAGTCCAGCTACCATCCAAAGATCCATCAATATATTTAACATCGATGAGAATATTAAAAGAGCCAACGGTATTTTCGATTCACCGATTGAAGTAAACATCGTTGAAAGAATATTATACATAAACAAAAATGGAAATCCCACAAAATAAACTCTTAGATACAATACCGCTTCATTCAGTATATCAGCAGGTGTTTGTAATACACTCATCATCAAATGAGAAAAACAAAAACCAAAGACACCCAAAAATATACTTAAGACCAGAAAACTAATCAATGATGTTGACACGATCGTTTTCATTTTGCTGTAATCTCGGGCTCCAAAATAGCGGCTCACAAGCACGCCCGCACCTACACCCGCACCCAATGCTACACAAATGAAGACATTCGTAAGGGCAGCACAGGCACCAACAGCTGCAAGTGCAGAAGAGCCTACAAACTGACCGACTATGATCGAATCAGCCATATTATACACTTGTTGAAAGAAACTGCCGAGGATCATGGGCATTGCAAAAACAGTCAGCGCTTTAAGGGGCGCATCTGTGATCAAATATTCATCTTTTGACATTATCATATTCCTCCGTGGATTTCTATTTGTTATCTGAAAGCATCAACGATCAACTCAAAATGCTTTCGATTTGTTTTTATAAAACCATCTTTTTGTAATTTTGATATCTCCGTAGACATTGCTGCACGATCTATACAAAGATAATCTGCCAGTTGCTGTCGGTCAAAAGGAATGTCAAAAGACAATGATGAATGTCTGATGGATTCTGCTGATAAATAAGACAACAGTTTATCTCTGGTCGTTCGCTTGCAGACATGTGTGATCTTGTCGTTCAGGATCAATATCTTATTGGCCAAGACACTGACCAGATTACGGATCAACTTCTGATGATGTTCACATGCAGTTGGACAGGAAACCAAAAGTCTCTGAACATTTAAAAAAATGATTTCACAATCCTCATCTGCTGCCACGCTGACATTCAAAACAGCTCCCGGACTTGCTGCATATGGCTCGCCAAAAAAATCACCAGCATGGCATTTTGACAGAATATTCCTGTGTCCCCACAGATCTTCCTGCATAACAAGAACGCAACCCGACACCACAAGTCCCATAACTTCGGTAGAGTCCCCAGCTCTGAAAATATAAGAACCCCGTTTTCTGTAAATTGTCGTTGCATTTACGCAATCTAATATCGATAGTATCTCGTTATCCGTAAGGCCTTTAAAAAAAGGACTGTTTTTTAAAATAGGCAAATATTTTTTCAAAATGATCCCTCCTGTTGGAAATCAAACATACATGTTGCAATTATTATACTATATTTTTTACAGAAACCCAAGTTGTATACTATTGACAGAAGATGGAAATACTAAAAAAATCTTAGAGTAAAAGGAGAATATAGTAATGGATAAGAATATGTTTTGTTTTCAGTGTGAACAGACGATCGGATGCAGTGGATGTACAGGAAATTCTGGTGTCTGTGGAAAAACGGCAGATACAGCAAAATTACAGGATGAACTGACAGGTGCGTTGATCGGTCTGGCAAGAGCTGTTGACAGCACAACAGCTGTTTCTAAAAAAACTAGTCAAGTCATAATTGAAGGACTGTTTACTACAGTTACAAATGTCAATTTTGATAATGCTTCAATTGAAAGCATGATACAAAAAGTCAGAGCAGAGAAAGAAAGGCTGGCTCCTGATTGCAGAAAATGTCAGTCTCCGTGTGGTAAAACAGACGAATACGATATGCAGCAACTATGGAATGCAGATGAAGATACCCGATCTCTGAAGTCTCTCATTCTCTTTGGCATTCGCGGAATGGCTGCATACGCCTATCATGCAGCTGTTCTGGGTCATGAAGATGATGAAGTGAATCTGTTCTTCTGCGAAGCATTATTTAAGATCGGTTATGAAGAGAACACAGAAGCACTGCTTTCTACAGTTCTCAAAGTAGGAGAGATCAATTTGAAGTGTATGGCACTTCTTGACAAGGCAAATACTGAAACCTATGGAACACCAGAACCGACAGAAGTTACACTTACCGTAGAAAAAGGACCATTTATTGTAGTAACCGGTCATGATCTGAAGGATCTGCAGCTTTTACTTGAACAGACAGAAGGAAAAGGAATCAACATCTATACCCACGGTGAAATGCTCCCTGCCCATGCCTATCCACTCTTAAAGAAATTCTCTCACTTAAAAGGAAATTTCGGAACTGCATGGCAGAATCAGCAGAAAGAGTTTGATCATCTTCCGGCTCCGATCCTTTACACCACCAACTGTCTGATGCCGCAGCGCCCAAGCTATCAGGACCGCGTGTACACGACTTCGGTGGTGGGCTATGCGGGTCTGCGCCATATCGAGGCGGATGCGTGCGGCCGCAAGGACTTTTCGCCCATCATCGAGCAGGCGCTCGCGCTCGGCGGGTACGAGCACGACCACAGCATGAGCGGCATTAACGGCGGGCATATGCTGATGACGGGCTTTGCACACGGCGCGGTGCTGGCTCACGCGGAGGAGATCATCTCGCTCATCAAGAGCGGCAAGGTGCGGCATATCTTTCTGGTCGGCGGCTGTGACGGCGCGCATCCGGGCAGAAATTACTACACCGAGTTTGTCAAATCCACGCCGATGGATACGCTGGTTCTGACGCTTGCGTGCGGCAAATACCGCTTCAATGACCTCGATCTGGGCGAAATCGGCGGCCTGCCGCGCATTCTGGATATGGGCCAGTGCA
>OODS01001448.1_pt1 | contig 15313 bp, 7 predicted proteins | sample 1671531 | NCBI WGS metagenome assembly OODS01 (sample SAMN06348166, study PRJEB24527) | human gut metagenome | biome: human gut; feature: ankylosing spondylitis patient; material: feces | host: Homo sapiens | place: China | collected 2015-10 | reverse complement strand
CTCCCCTCCCCCAAGCCCCCTCCTTTCTCCCTCCCAAGACTTTTGACTTTATTGAATCCCTGCTGGCGGTTTTCCCTGATATGAAGAGAGGGGAACGGCTGGGCGGGATGGTTGCAGAGCCGGTTGCCCAAAGGGGTAATCGGCTTTTTTCCAGACGCCTCTAAAGCTCTGGTGTTTTCTCCGGCTTTATGGTTTTTCTGGAAGGGATTTCAAGCATGGAAGAGGATGGATATTCCCTTCGCACGCGCCGGAATGAGTGCGTCGGGATTGAATACAGGATGGTTTTCGCAATTGTCGGAGGCGGCATTTATGACGGATTTTTTCAGTTCACCCGTGGGGATGGCTCTGCTTGCGGGGTGCTGTACATGGGCGTTTACCGCATTCGGGGCGGGCATGGTCTACACCGCGAAATCGTTTTCCCGCCGGACGCTCGACGTGATGCTCGGTTTCGCGGCGGGTGTGATGATCGCCGCTTCCTACTGGTCGTTGCTCGCCCCCGCGCTGGAGATGAGTTCACATCTCGGCCGGTTGGCCTGTGTTCCGGTGGCGCTGGGCTTTCTTGCCGGGGCAGGGGTATTGCGCCTGGTTGACCTCATCCTGCCGCATATCCATCCTACGGAAAATGTCCCTGACGGCCCGCCTTCGAAGCTGCCCCGCAGTGCGCTGCTCGTATTCGCCATCACCCTGCACAACATTCCGGAAGGGCTCGCCGTGGGCGTAGCGTTCGGGGCTGCGGCCTCAGGCGCTCCCGAAGCCAGCATCGCCGGGGCCATGACCCTGATGTTCGGTATGGGGCTGCAAAACATACCCGAGGGCGTGGCCGTATCCGTGCCGTTGCTTCGGGAGGGCTTTTCCAAAAATCGCGCCTTCTTCTTTGGGCAGCTTTCCGGCATCGTCGAGCCCATAGCCGCTGTTTTCGGGGCGCTGGTCGTGGGTATCGCCGAACCCATTCTTCCCTTTGCTCTGGCTTTTGCCGCCGGGGCCATGATTTTTGTGGTCGTCGAAGAAGTGATTCCCGAGTCCCACGCCTCCGGCCACGGCGATCTGCGCCGCACCGTCAACAGTATGCACCGTGTCCGCCTTGGGCAGATGGTTTTCATTGACCGCCCGAGAGAGGAACCGGATGCCCATGTTGCCGCTTTCGGTGTCGTTCAGCCCCTTGCCCCAGATGGCATCCATCGTGTTGACGAGGGAAAGCCCCCGGAAAACATCGGACGAGCGCCGGGCTGTGGCCTGTACCTTCATCGAACCGTCGGCATCCTTGCCCAGCACAAGCCCAATGAGATTATCCGGCGTGGAAAGGTTGTCTCCGTTCCAGCCCTGCACGTTGCTGACCGAGAATCCGGACGTAATCGCGTATTCGCCCTGCGTGATGTTGTCGATAAGCAGCTTGGCGCCCGCATCCACATTCAGCGTCCCGCCCTGGGACGTCAACGCCGCGGCGCCGTTGAGACCGCTCCCGTCAACGAGCAGCAAAGAACCGTCAGCGAAAGTCGCCGTATTCGGAGTCAATACCGGAGCGCTGGTCTTGGTTCCGTCCACCATCACCGCGCCTAGCGTACCGTTCAACGTCTGCGGCTTCCGGATAGCCAGCGCGGCGGTTACGCCGTTCTGTCCCCACTGGAGGCTGGATCTGCCGAACGCGTCCAGCGCCCAACTGGTATCCGTGTCACCCAACACGAGCAGGGAATTCTGCCCCGCCGTGAGCAACCCGTCTATTTCATTGTTCACAAAGGTGAAGACGCCGTGCGACGCATCAGCCAATGCATCATTGCCCTTCCACGCGGGATCAAGGAATACCCTGCCGCCCTGCAACTGAGACTGACGGGCGACCACTCTACCGGCGCTCCCTTGATCGCCGATGTTGATCTGGACATCGGAAGATGTGGTCAAGACGTCCGCCGCCAGCGTTCCCGCAACCTTGATATCTCCCTTGGAGGCTGTGACGGACGAAGAATCCACAGCGCCGGAGACATTCAGGGCACCTCCGGAAAGTTCGACAGAAGCGGAAGTCAGCTTGCCGGAAACATTCGTCTGCCCATCGGCCTGACGTATCGTCGATTGGAGATGTGCCCCCTCGGCAATGTTGATCGTGCCGCCGTTGTTGTTCATCCCGGCGACGTCCGCCGTGCCGGTGGTTTCATTGGCTTCACCCGTGATGACGTGCGTTCCCGCACGGACATTGACGGTGCTCGCCGCGGCGATTTCTATATTTCCCGAGAGCGTGCCGCCGGAATCCATGACCGGCGTGCCAAGGTTCAGCACACCGAATGCCCCTTCCCCAGCACCTCCTACATGAACATTGACGGGATTTCCCCCTGCCGTGACCAAAGGCGTATCGGAGGAACCTCCAACCAATGTCAGATAATGGCCGCCCACTACGGAGATATTCCGACCGGAGGAACCGAGATCGATGTTCTTCCCACCAATGCTGCCGCTTATCGAGTCCGTCTTGTCGTCCTTCGCACTCGCGCCGACAACGAAATCCTTGCCCGAATCCGAACTTGTGCCGGTAGTGATGGTCACATTGCCAAGAACAATGTTGTTGGCGTGGTTGTTGTTCAATTCGTCAACGGAGACCTTTCCCGTGCGATCTTCATCGGGCTTCGGTTCAGGAGCGGGGGGAGTCGGGTCAGGCTCCACAGGGGGAACCGGATCTGGGACAGGATCTACATACCCCGTTCCGATGAATGTGATCTCCTTCGCGGAGGTGGAGCCAGCCCCCTCACCCGCTTCTACGTTGTTCGCTCCCAATGAATCAGCCGCTGCCTGAGCGTACGTAAGGTTGTACAGAGCGTCATTGAACGCTATCAGTCCAGAATCAAAGCTCCAATTGTCTCCGCTCAGCTTTACGGCACCGGGATCCTTGTTATCCCCCTCCGCGTTCAATCCGTTTATGAAGATCTGTCCCGTTCCGGTCTCCAGGATGCCACCAGCAAGGATCAGCTTGCCGCCAGCAACATTGTTCCCTTCACCTTGGGCAACAAAGGAAAACGCAGGCATCTTCAATCTGCCGCCCGTAATGGTCACCGTATTCTTGATGAGCCACTTCTGAGGAATTTCCGTGCGCCCGTCCTCAAAGGCAGCCGTTCCCAGAAAACCATCCATCGAGGCATTGAGGAGCAGTTCCCCGCTCCCCGTCTTCTTCAGGGCCGGCGTTGCGCTTTGAGACGACAGCGCATCATTAAAGACGACCTTGCCGTCTCCCGTGATGTCCAGACTGGAACCGTCGCCCATGAAGATCGCGTTCGAGCCCGTGGAGTCCGTATTCCCGCTGAACACGATCTCCTGCCTCGCGCCGGGATTGAGGGTAATGGAACGGGTATTGTAGATGGCCCCGCCAAGCCCGCTGGCCGTATTGCCGGTGAAGCGCGCTCCGCCGTTGAATGCGAGGGAACCATCCGTAGTCGAGGTAAAATAGTTATAAACGGCACCGCCATAGGTTGCCCTATTCCCGGAAAAGACCACGTTGCCGGAAGTGGCCAGCTGGCCGTTATTGAATACGGCGCCCCCATAGCCGGCGCTGTTGCCCTCGAAGCTACTGTCCGCAATGGCGAGATTCGAACTACCGCTGATCCCCGAATAGATGGCCCCACCGTTGCCGGTATTGGACTGATTTTCCTTGAATACGGCATCTGTAAACGCGATATCCGAGGTGCCGCTGCCGCCCAAATAGACGGCACCGCCCGAGGTGGCGGTATTGCCCTCAAATACCACATCCGAGGCGGCTACATTCACCGTACCGCCAACGCTCGCCGACGAGTACACAGCCCCGCCGTAGGTGCCGTTGTTCTTTCCGAAAACTGTGTCGACAAACGTGAGCTTCGCGGAGGCATCCTTGCCACCCAGTACGTAAATCGCTCCGCCCTTGACGGCCTGGTTGCCTTGCAGCCTCGTTCCGCTTCCCAGATCCACGGTACCGTTCTGGACATAAACGGCGCCACCGTTCGTGGTTGCGCTGTTCCCCTCGAACAGCGTGCCCGCGTCACTCCCCGCTTCGCCGGAAGTAGTCGTCAGCATGCCGTTTTTGTCAATGAAGAACGCTCCGCCGTTCGTGGCGGTGTTCGCGGCGAACGTCGTGTCCGTGACACTCGCGGTTCCGCCGCCGGCGAGAAGGACGGCCCCGCCTCCCGCGGCCTTATTCTCTTCCATCCGGGAGTCGACGAGGACTATCGAGCCCCCGGCGCTATAGATGCCGCCGCCGTAGTTCGACGTGGCCACGTTCTTTCTGAACGTCGTGCCTGTCGCACTCACCTGCCCAGTGGAGTAAACAGCTCCGCCCGCCTGGGCCTGGTTGGATTCCACAACGGAACCGGTTCCGAGGCTCAACGCGCCGGTTACGGCAATCGCACCGCCCATGTACGAAGTCGTATTGCCTCGGACAATGGCCCCTTCTCCCATGCTCACGGAGCCCAGACTGTATATCGCACCGCCGTAGTGGTAGCTCTCGTTGTTTGCAATGACCGCATTCTTGCCGAAGCGGACAGCGCCCTTTCCATCCAGGAAAATAGCCCCGCCGCCGTAGCCTCCGCCGCCTATGGCCAGCGCGGTCGAATTGCCGGACAGGACGGCATTGTCGCCAAACGCCACGCCCTTCTTGGAGAAAATAGCCCCGCCTCCCTTGGTGGCATCCCCGGCCGAATGGTTGTTGAGGAGCGACACGTTGTCGCCAAAAAGGATTTCCCCATTCGAAGAGGCGACCGACGCGTGGTAAGGCATCAGCCCGGTGCCCCAGTTCTGGATGGTCAGAGGCCCGTCCGACGTGACGCGCACCCCGGAATCGCCGCCGTGGATCAGACACGCATACGTGTCGCTGGCATCTGACGTCTTGCTGCCGTCATAGACCCCGGACAGGAAACGGTACTCGCTCGCCTGCCCCGGGTCCGTCTTCACGGTGATGACGTCCGCGATCGCGATAGGAACCCCGGAGCTGTCCAGCCATCCTCCCACGGTTCCGTCCGAAGCGGCATCGGACTTGTTGCCCGTATAATAATACGGAGAAAGGGGCCCCGGATTGGGAATGTTCACATACGTCCCGGTGAACGTGATCTCCTTTGCGGAACCCGAGCCGGACGCCTCCGCCCCGACGTTGCTGGCTCCCAACAACAGGGCCGCGGCCTGGGCATAGGTCAGGTTGTACTTGGCGTCGTCGAACGCAATCAAACCGGAATCAAAGCTCCAGTTGTCTCCGTTCAGCTTCACGGAGCCGGGATTTCTGGCGTCTCCTTCGGCATTCAGGCCGTTGGCGAAGATCTGCCCTGTCCCCGTCTCCAGGATGCCGCCGGCCAGAACCAGCTTGCCGCCCGTAACGGCGTTCTCCGCGTCCTGCGACGCAAAGGAGAACTCGGACATCTTCAGCTTGCCGCCCGCGATGGTGATCAGGTTCTTGATGAGCCACTTTTCGGCAATGCTCGTAAGCCCGCCCTCGAAAGAGGCCGTGCCCAGGAAGCCGTCCATTGAAGCGTTGAGGAGCAGTTCCCCGCTCCCCGTCTTCTTCAGGGCCGGCGTTGCGCTTTGAGACGACAGCGCATCATTAAAGACGACCTTGCCGTCTCCCGTGATGTCCAGACTGGAACCGTCGCCCATGAAGATCGCGTTCGAGCCCGTGGAGTCCGTATTCCCGCTGAACACGATCTCCTGCCTCGCGCCGGGATTGAGGGTAATGGAACGGGTATTGTAGATGGCCCCGCCAAGCCCGCTGGCCGTATTGCCGGTGAAGCGCGCTCCGCCGTTGAATGCGAGGGAACCCGCACTCACGGCGTTGCCGTCCTTATCCTCGGAGAAATCGTTATAAACGGCGCCGCCGTCCGTCGCGCTGTTCCCGGAGAAAACGGCTCCGTCGGCAAACGTCAGCTGGTGCACGTTGAATACGGCTCCGCCACCGTCGGCAGCGGCGTTTTCAATAAAGGAAGCCTTGCCCAGAGAAACAATCCCTTCGTTATAAAGCCCTCCGCCCACTCCAGCCGTATTCTTGAAAAACGTGGATTCCGCCGCCATATTCAGCGTATTCAGGTTGCAAACGGCACCCCCGATCTTGCCGGCCGTGTTCTCAACAAACGAGACAGGACCGTTGAAGCGCACGTCGCCTTCGTTGATGATCGCTCCGCCATAGCTTCCCGCGCTGTTTTGAGTGAACGCCGCGGATCCCAATACCGCCTTGGCGGGCAGTTGGGGGCTCCAATCGCATACGGCTATGGCGCCGCCTGTGGACTTGGAGGTATTTCCCTTAAACGTGGCGCCGTCATCGATACTCAGCTCTCCCGACTGCACTTCGATGGCCCCGCCGTTCCCTCCGGAACCCAGCAATTCAACGCTGTTGTTCTTGAAAAGGGCGTTCTTCCCGATGTGTACATACTTTACGCGGCGCGCGCCGGACGCATAGTCGGGATCAGTGAGGTAGTCTTCATAATCATCAACCACATTCAGCGCGCCGCCTCTGCGGCCCTTGTTGCCTTCAAAGACAACGTTGTCGCCGATCGTGGTAAACGATTCGCTGTAGAGGCCGCCTCCAGAACCTCCCGTACAGTTGATAAAACCGACGTTGTTTCCTATTTCCACAATGCCGTGAGCAGTCCTGACGGCTCCGCCGGCACCGTCACCTACGCTTTCCGTATTCCTGAATTGGACGCCGTCACCGATAATCAGCTTTGCGGTACTCTTCCAGTTATCGGCAAAGTACCCCATATCAAAGAAAATGGCCGGGCCGAAGGACACGGGCCCTTCGTATCTGTCGCCAGAAGACGTCTTCAAGCCGTCAAAGGCAATATTCTGGATGGAAACAGTCCCGGAATCCATCCCCTTGAACCACAGGCCCGGGTAGGCTCCGCTTATCGTGTGCCCGTTGCCGTCGATGGCCAATGAGCGAGCGACGGGTGTGGTTCCCTGCAAGCGCTTGGATAAAACGATATCGCTTCCCAGCTTGATGCTGTCGATTCCGGTATCCAAAACGGCCTTTTGCAGCGTTTCAAAGCTGTCAGGATCTCCAGGGGGCAACTCGACAAGCGTTCCGGTGAACGTGATCTCCTTTGCGGAGCCCGAGCCGGACACATTGTCCGCCGCAACATTACCAGCCCCCAGCAGACCGGCCGCTGTCTGGGCGTATACAATGTTGTACTTGGCGTCATCAAACGCGATCACCCCTGAGTCAAACTTCCAATTGCTGTCGCTCAGCTTCACCGCGCCGGGGTCCTTCATATCCCCGTCCGCGTTCAAAGCGCTCGTAAAGATCTGTCCCGTTCCCGTTTCCAGCGTACCGCCCGCAAGAGTAAGCTTGCCTGTCTTTTGGAAGGACAAGGTAGGAGCGACAAGTGCGCCACCCGTCACGGCTAACTGCGCCTTGCCAAAATACCCGGCTGCACCTTCACTCAAGAACGTCGTTCCGCCCTTTTGATTAAACACTCCGCTAAAATTGGAAATATCGCCATAGAATGCAAGAGAACCTGCGTTCTCCTTGTTGATTGTACCGGAGGAACCGGTGACACTCCCCCTCACCTTTGAATCCGCGCTTTCCTTCGTGACGGGGACATTGATCGGCGTAGGGTTATAGGCAAAGGTCACGGAAGCGCCGACCTGCTCTCCGGCCTTGATACTCGTGACAATCGCCTTGTCCGCATTTATAGTCGTAGGCCCATCAAACCGGACGTCTGCGAAAACATTCTCATTGCCGCCCCCCTCAACAAAGACGCCCGTGCTTCCCGTTATATTGATTCGCTGTCCCGTGAGGGAAACGCTTCCTCCCTGATTATTTATGCCATAACCTGAAGAATTCAGCGTTACGGCCTTCCCGTCGGTACCTAGGGAGATAACCGGGCAGATACCGGCTTGAGTCGAATAATCATAACGGTAGGTCGTATAAAGAGCACTACCGGATGCGCTACCCGTAACCGCAATCTCGACATCCCCAAGAAAGCTCATATCAGCTTTGCCGGAAGCGGTAATACCCTTGGCATCAAAGGGGGCATTGGTAACCAAACGTAACGAGGTAGGGCCAGAGACGACCATTTTGCCTGAGTCATTTGATATACCAAGTACTGAAGCAAAAGAATCTTGCCCTGTCTGCGTTGCCGTCAGATCAAGATTCCCGGCAAGCTGCACATCGGAGGAACTCGCCGTAAGCTGGATACCCGTTGTAGCCTTGTTTCCCTCCACCACGATATCCAGATCCGTATCAGCACTTGTTTTGACCGTACCATCAGCACAGTTGATACCCACGCTGTTGGAATCCGTATTTTTTGATTCAATCAATACGGACTTACTGGCAAAGCCAATCATACCTCCATACTTGACGAAGGCCCCATTGGCATTGTTCCCTGTAGACGCTTTCGCCCGTAATGTCGTCCTGTCCCCTCCAAAAACCAGATTTCCCCCTGCCGCTGCAGCAGCAAAGGAGGCATACCCATTGGAGCCGTTCATCACGGCTTCGGCTTCACCAGTAATATCCCCAGAAAGAGTCAGCGTTCCTTTACTTTCACTCAAAAAAGCGCACACGCCCAACAGCTTTCCGCCGCCCACCATTGAGAAGGTTCCTGTCCCCACAAAAGAACCGGAACTTCCCGAACCAGCTACATGGAAAGCCGACGCGTATTGATCATAGTCAGAATAATCCTTTAAATAGATCCCATCAGCATGTCCAACAGCCATCGAACTGCCGTTGGACATGGAAATATCAAGTTGCCCTTGCCCCGACACATTGATGAGATACCGCAGCGCAGGCTCGGTCGACCGGAGACTTATATCCCCAACCCCAATAATATTTCGGGTATCTCCTGATAAAGATATCGGAGAAATGTCGCCTGATAATTCCTCCGCGCCGGCAAACCCCGCGTTTCCCGCGACAAGCATGCCGGCCACTGCTAATGACCCGAATACGTTCATCATGCGACACTTCCGCAGGACGGCACGGTACCTGTTGACCAGGTTCCCGATAGCTCCTCTCGATAAGGTCATGATTACATCCTCCTCAGGATGAATTTGAAACTTACGGCGTTAAAGATGTAGTTATTTCCCGATGAAAAAAGCCCACGCCGAGAGGCGCGGGCTTTCACCGAGCGGAACCGAATACACTACGAGAGAGAGAGAGAGAGAGAGAGAGAGAGAGAGAGAGAGAGAGAGCCGGAACGGCAACACCGGATAATCTTCATTTTGGCCTCCCTTCCCCTATTCCGCTGACAGTAACTACATTATATACCCGCATATTTTTCTTTACAAGATTCGGCTCAACAAAAGTGAAGAGGTATGAAAATCTTATTAAAACAAAAAACATGTTATAAAGACAAAACCAGTTTATAAAAACAAGTGATGCACGTTAAATAAGGCGATAAAGACTCTATAAAACGAGAAGGCACGAATATATGAACATTCGTGCCTTCTTCCCAAAATTTCTTTTGCCAAAAGAGTAAAAAATAAATTATTTCAATTAAATTTTTCCGTATTCTGCAGGCTGGCGGAGCGTCTTATGCCTCTAGGGAGGCTACGGCTTCATCCGTAAACAACGCTGTCAGCGTCTGCCTGACAACAACCTTTCCAGCGGCTTTGTCAGGGCGCATCCGGGCCATGACTTTGAGGCCCCAAACCTGCACTTGCACGTACAGTGCCGCATCTTCCGGCGTCACCTCTGGCCGCAAGCCCGGCGCACGCTTGAGCGCGTCCTTGATTCTGCCGCGTATCTGCTCCATATAATCCGCTACCGCCATTGCGAAATCCGGCGTATCCGTCGAAATGTTGGTGACGGTGTTTACCAGAAAGCACCCTCGCGCACGCGGGTCCTCAAAACTGCCCATGGCATGTTCCAAGATGGCACGTACTTGTCCGGCTCCCGGCTGCGTCGCGGCCAGCAAGGCTTCAAGCGCGTCGATTGTCTCCTTGGCATACAGGTCCAGCGCCGCAAGCATGATCCCTTTTTTGCTGCCGAACCGGGCATAGAGGCTTGCCGCGTTGACTCCCGTCTCCTGGACGATGACGCTGATGGGCGTCGCCGCGTACCCGCGCTCCCATAGGCAATCAATGATTTCACGCAGTAACATCGTATGATCATAGGATGGTGGCCTTCCCATTGCAAACTCCTTCATCGCTTGCCATCAAAAACCGCTTGACAGAAACGGTCACCCGAGTGTTTTAATGAGCGTTAAATAAAAAAGCAACAGAGGCATTTTGCCCACAGCCGCATACCCCTGGAGGTTGCTATGCATTCTCTTCGTTCCAAATGGTTTGCCGTACTCTTGGCTTGCGTTTTCATGTTCGCGGCATACGGCCACTCCCCCGCCGCCGAACTCCCGCAGACCGGCGCGCTCGCCCCGGCTGAAGCCCTGCAGCTGATGGACACGCTTGGCGACAAGCTGACCGTCATCGATGTCCGTACCGAGCAGGAATACGCCCAAGGCCACGTCCCCGGCGCTCTGCTCCTTCCGATCCAGACACTGAGAGAACATATGGGGCAAGTCCCCGCCGACGGCTCCGTCCTGCTCCTCTGCCGGACCGGACGCCGGGCTGAAACGGCCTACGACATGATCCGGGAAGCGTACCCTCAGAAGAAGAATCTATGGTTTCTCAAAGGAATACCCGTATACGGCAATGACGGCTCATTTACTTTCAAGTAAGACCTTCTGAAAAGCCCGCAACTGCCGACAAGGAGAATATGCCATGCAGCAGCGCTATAACGCCATCATTATCGGATTCGGGAAAGGAGGCAAGACGCTGGCCGCCTATCTCGCGGATCAAAGACAATCCGTTGCCATCGTCGAACGGCACCTGCATCAACATCGCCTGCATCCCCACCAAGACGCTGGTCTACGAAGCGCATAAGAGCCTGTGCCGCGGAGAGCGCAGCTTTGAGGAAAAGGCCGCCGACTATCGGCGCGCCATCGCCCGCAAGAACGAAGTGACCGGTTTCCTGCGCGGTAAAAACTACGCCATGCTTGCCGACCGGGACAATGTGGACGTCATCACGGGGACGGCCTCGTTCGTTTCCCCGCATGAAGTCGAAGTCAAAACGGCGGACAAAACCCTGCTCCTCTCCGGCGAACGCATCTTCATCAACACCGGCGGCGAAACCGTCATCCCGCCCATTGAAGGCGTCCGCGAAAACCCGCGAGTCTACACCAGCACCACCATGCTGGAGCTGGAAGACCTGCCCCGCCGTCTGGTCATCCTCGGCGGCGGGTATATCGCGCTGGAATTCGCCTCGTTCTACGCGGAATTCGGTTCACGGGTCACCATACTGGAACGCGGTTCCCGCTTCCTTGCCCGCGAAGACGCCGATGTGGCCGACAGCGTCCGCAAGGCGCTGGAAAACAAGGGCGTAACGATCATAACCGGTGCATCCGCCAGTGCCGTACGCGACGCCGGGGATGAAGCCGAGGTCCGTTTCATTCTCGACGGAACGGAACAGGCGTTGCCCGCGGATGCCATCCTGCTCGCTACGGGCCGCCGCCCGCTCACGGCGGGGCTCAACCTTGAAGCCGCTGGCGTGAAGACAACGGAACAAGGCGCGATTGCCGTGGACGAACGCCTGCAAACCTCCGTTCCGCATATCTGGGCTCTCGGCGACGTCAAAGGCGGCCCGCAGTTCACGTACATTTCGCTGGACGACTTCCGCATCGTCCGGGATGCCCTTTACGGAGAGGGCAAGCGCGTCGCCAGCGACCGCGATCCCGCGTATACCGTATTCATGGATCCCCCTCTCGGTCGCGTGGGGCTCACGGAACAGGCCGCCCGCGACAAAAACCTCGACATCAAGGTTGCCGTCCTTCCTGCGGCAGCCATCCCCCGCGCCCGGTTGATGGGTGAAACCACGGGTATGCTCAAGGCCGTAGTGGACGCAAAAACCGGAACCATATTGGGTTGCGCCCTGCATTGCGCCGATGCCGGAGAAATGATCAATGTCGTGGAAACGGCCATCCGTGCGGGTAAAGGCTACACCTTCCTGCGGGATATGATCTATACCCATCCTTCCATGACGGAAGCCCTGAACGATCTCCTCTCGAAAATCAAGTAATCGCGCTGGTAACTATATAGAGAGCAAGGAAGGGAGGAAGCCTAGGGTTTCCTCCCTTCCTTGCTTTTCTCGGCAATCAGCGCACATTCAGCCCATCATTCTCCGCATATAGGGAACCACGCGCAAGCGCCAGTCCGTCAGTGCCGCATTGCCGTCCGCCGGGCCCTCTCGGCCCGCTGGCCTGAGATGTGAAACAATGCCAGCCCAGAGAGGATGAGCGCGCCCCCGATCCATGTTTCCACGCCTGGCAGCTCGCTGATCACCACATAGCCGAGCACAAACGAAAGCAGCGGGGTCAAAAACATGAACTTGGTCACGTCACTGGTGGTCGCAGCAAAAGAAAGCGCCTTCGCCCATAACAGATACGCCAGCGCACTCGGGAAAACGCCCAGAAAGATCACCGCGATCACATGGGAAAGAGGGGCCGACTCGATCTGGCGTATGGATTCCGGCAAAAAGCCCGCAAGCATCACCGTTGCCGTAAAAAAACTGTAGGCCGTTATCTGGAGCGACGTATACCCGTTTGCATAGAGCCGCTGGATCACGTTGTACGCACTGATGGCAAGGGCGGCCCCGAGCATCCAGAATACCCCGGCGTTGATCGAAACGCTCCCGTTCCACAGCATGAGGACGAGCACCCCGAGGAACGCAAGCCACAGCGCAATCCACGCAAGCCGCGTCAAACGTTCCCGGAATACGACGGACGCCATCAGCGCCGTAATGATGGGCGCGGTGGCAATGAGGATACATCCCGTGGCCGCCGTCAGCGTCTCGGAGCCTTTATTGAAGATGAACAGATAGATGGAAAACCCGAGCGCGCCGGAAAGCGTGAACCGGGGCAACTCGCGCCAGCTAAGCATCCTCACCCCCTTGCAGCGCAGCACGGCATAGAGCACCACGGACGCGATGGCGCAACGCAGGAACCCGAGCGCGGTTGACGAAAAAGACAGCAACGCCACTTTCGTGAATACGAATGGGGACGACCACAGGACTACGGTGGCGAAGGCATACCACTGGCTCGAAACGGCTCCGGTTTTCATCTCTTCTCCGCGCATTCGGGGTATGAGGACTGTTCTTAAGCTGCTCAAGGTGCGTACGCAGACGATTTTCCAACGTCTCCCGGACGGCCGCAGCCAGCGCTGCCGCTTTTCCGTCGAAAAAAGGCGGCGGTCCCCCAAATAGCCAAGGGCCCGCCGTCCGGATCAACCGTTGAGTTAGTTCCAGCCGATGTGCCTGACGAGCGCGGAACGGGTTTCAACCGTACGCCGATAATTGATGGAGGGATAGCCGAACAACATTGCGTATCCCAGTTGGTGCGTATCCGGAATACCCAAACGGGGCAGGAAGTCAGGCAGCACGTCCCGCAGGCACCAGTACAGCAGGCCGCACCAGAGCGTGCCTATCCCGCGCGCCTGTGCCATCAGCTCGAAGTACGACAGATAGATGAGCGGGTCCTGCTCGACGCAGGTCGCATTCTTCGCGTTGGCCACGATCACGCAATGCGGAGCGGAGCGGAAAATGCCGTCCCATCCCCCGGCCTTCCAGAGCTTTCCGGCGGAAAGGAAAAACGCGCGGCGCTGGCAGTCCGGCATGGCACCCGTTTCCGCCAGCTCGTCCAGACGCAGGTAGACAGCCTCCCGGAGGGCATCCATCGCCGCAATGTCGTCGACAACCGAAACCAGCAGATTCTGCGCATTGCTGCCGGTAGGCGCGTAGGCCGCACTGTCGAGAAGCTCTTGAAGCAACCCGGGCGAAACGTTTTCGCGCTTATAGTGCCGTACGGAGCGGCGCCCCTTGAATAGCGTATCCAGTTGGCGGGGCTCCGGGATATTGCCCGCAAGCGGCGTGCAATCAGAGGCTGCCGCCCCCATAATGGAAACAGCCCCCGTAGGGCAGACCGCAAGGCAGTGCTGACAGCGGATACAGTGCCCTTCATCGACCATCACGGGGTACGTGTCCATGCGGAGAGCCTGATGCAGACAATCTTTGACGCAAGCCCCGCACGAAACGCACAGGGACTCATCCACCTTGAAATCAATCATGATTGCCTCCTTGAGGTTCTTCCTTCCGGGAATAGCATACCTGCCCTTTTTCGCAAGGGCGCACCTTTCATAAAAATGCCTTTTAAGTACAAATAGATGTTTGCCAGAAGCCACCTTCTCCACGTACAACCAACCCCATCCCTTTGCGCTTTCCACGCAGGACACGAAAAAAGGCCGGAACATTCCGGCCTTTCCCGTTTCCGCCCGGCGCAAACAAAACCCGGCCCCACGGTACAGCAGGGCGAATCCCATTTCCCCAACGCAACAGGCGAACGGTACTTTTTCTCGAAAGAAAAGGAACTCCAGGGATGCCGCCCTGCCCTTCATGCAAGGCGGCAATCCCCAAACCCCTCTTTCTTCCGCTTACTTGTCTTCTGGATCTTCGACGGAAGCGACGCACAGGGCGTTGCTGCCTTCATAGGGCACGCAGCCTTCAACGCTCACTTCCTTGGCCCGATCGCCGAACGCCGCCGCACCGGGCACGCGGAAGGTGGAAACGTCCAGAGGCTCGATGGCCGTTTCAACGGGCTTGGCGACCTGCGGCACCCATTCGTAGGGCACACGGTAAGCGCGGTACGTCATGTTCATGGGCACGAACTTGCCCTTGTACGGGGAAACGAATTCCCACACGATCTTGTGGTCGGGCGTCACTTCAAACACGCGGCCGTCGGAACCTTCGGTGATCAGGGTGTTGCCGTTGGGCAAACGCTGCATACCGCTGATGAAGGGGCTGTAGAAGCGGTTGCTGTCCATCGGGGCGAGAAACCCGGCTTCAGTGGGCGTGTACTGCCACACGATCTTCATGGCCACGGGGTCGATTTCCAACACGCGGGAATAGTCGCGCAAGGCCGCCTTCACGCCGGTAGGAGCACCGGGGTTCGGCACGTCGTAGCCGCCCCAGCCGCCGTTGTCGAACACGAGGATGTTGCCGCCGCCAGGCAGGGTGTGAGGAATCATGTGCGCATGATGCTGCCCGATGATCCAGCCGATAGCTTTGGCCTCAGGACTGTTGTCGTAATCCGGGCCAAGCTTCCAAGTGATTTTGCCGGTGGCTTTGGAAATGATGAAAATAATGTTGGCTTCGCGGCCGTCCACGATGATATTGTCGGGATGGAAACGCTCGTCGCCCGCGTCATACCATTTGTTCGGGCCGAGCACGGACATGGAATTGATGTGCATCCAGTCACCCATGCCCTCGGGCTGCGTGGGGCGGTAGTTGGGATTGCGGGCGAGGGTGTTCTTGGGGCCTTCGCGGAAGCCCATTTCGTCGAAATGCTCG
>OODS01001445.1_pt1 | contig 15348 bp, 15 predicted proteins | sample 1671531 | NCBI WGS metagenome assembly OODS01 (sample SAMN06348166, study PRJEB24527) | human gut metagenome | biome: human gut; feature: ankylosing spondylitis patient; material: feces | host: Homo sapiens | place: China | collected 2015-10 | reverse complement strand
CAGTGCATAAGCCAGTGCCAGATCCTGAGCCTTACCGGTTGCATCCTGCTCTACAGCGATCAGACAGGGAACACCCTTACCAGCCTGATACTCACTTCTTACGGTATGTCCGGGTCCCTTGGGAGCGATCATGGTAACATCAACGTTCTTGGGAGGTACGATACATCCGAAATGAATGTTGAAACCATGAGCGAACATCAGCATATTGCCCTCTTCCAGGTTGGGCTCGATGTCGTTCTTGTACAGATCAGCCTGCTTCTCATCATTGATCAGGATCATGATGATGTCAGCACGCTTTGCAGCTTCTGCAGCGGTGAATACTTCGAACCCCTGTGCCTCAGCCTTTGCCCAGGACTTGGAGCCCTCGTACAGACCGATGATAACATGACATCCGGAATCCTTCAGGTTCAGTGCATGTGCATGACCCTGGCTGCCGTAGCCGATAATTGCGATAGTCTTACCCTCTAATAAAGAGAGATTACAATCTTCCTGATAAAAAATCTTAGCCATTTTCTTCTCCTCCGTTATGAGACATAAAATTTATAACTGATAGGGATCTTCCCTAGAGCTAACATAAAGTGTGAGGTCTTACGCCTGTCAGTCCTCAATCTTCAATATAGGTAACGTTCTCGATACCTCTTCCCAGACCTGTGATACCGGTTCTGGCAAGCTCCAGTACTTCGTACTCTTCCGTAAAACGCTGGATCAGCGCATTGACCTTGCTGTGATTACCGGTAAATTCAACAATCAGATTCTCCGCACCTACATCAATGATCTTCGCACGGAAATTGTTGGCAAGGAATTCTACCCCCTGGCGAATCTCCAGACGCTTTTCGGGATCTACTTTCACCTTGACCAGTACCAGTTCGCGGTACACGCTGTCATCCGGGTCCAGTTCCTTAATATCCCGGACATCCACAAGCTTTCCCACCTGCTTCTCGATCTGTTCCAGAATATCGTCATCTCCCGATGTCACAATGGTGATTCTGGTAAAACGGGGATCGGCGGTCACACCTGCCGTAATACTTTCGATGTTATAACCGCGACGGGAAAACAATCCGGCAATACGGCTCAACACACCTGAAGTGTTGTCAACCAACAGCTGAAATACTTTTTTCTGCATGAATATCTACCATACCTTTCGTATTTCTACAGCCGTCCTCCCTGACGGAGCAGCAACTGTATTCTTAATATAGCAAGATGACTACAGAATGTCAATTAGTGAATTTAACATTATGATTGATGTATTTTAATCATCATTTTCCGTGCATTTTGATAATGCCAAGGTTCCTGTTCGAGCTACTTCCACAATACTGATGGTCTGAAGCATCTTGATCAGAGTGTCGATTTTCTCCGGAGCATCGCAAATCTGCAGCATCATAAAGTGTTTTGACATATCTACGATCTCTGTTTTCATAATGTCACAGATTTCTATAATATCCCTACGATTATTCTTGTTATATTTAACTTTTAATAACATTAATTCCCGGGTATAGCACTGTTCCTGGGACAAAGTCTTCACTTTGATGACATCCAGTTTCTTATTCAGCTGCTTTTCAATCTGCTCTAGGGTACGCTCATCACCGGAGCTTACAATGGTCATACAGGAAACTGCATGGTCATCGGTCTCTCCCACGGCAAGGCTGTCAATATTAAAACATCTTCTGGAGAACAGACCGGCTACCTTGCACAGAACACCGGAACGGTTCTCTACCAATACGGAATATATTCTCTTCATTTTAAGTACAGCTCCCTTCCGTTATTTTACCAGATCCATCGGATCGATCAGACATTCTAACAGCATGGTATTGTCTTCCGCCAGAAAAGCGTCCAGAATCTCATCCACGTGTTCCATGTTGTTCAATCGCAGATACGGAATATCATAGGCCGCAGATAATTTCTCCAGATCCGGGCTTCCGGACAGATCCACGACAGAATAATGATCTTTGTAGGTATAGTGCTGGTATTCCCTTACCATACCCAGATAATTGTTCTTTAGCACGATGATCTTTACCGGGATATTGTGCTGTCTGATCGTAGCCAGCTCCATCATGGACATCTGAAAGGAACCGTCACCGCATACCGCAATAACCTGCTTATCCATGGCCGCTGTCTTGGCTCCCATGGCTGCCGGAATAGAATAACCCATGGTTCCCATACCGCCGGAGGTCAGGAATTTGCCTTTTTTCACAATGTGATAGCCACAGGACCAGATCTGATTCTGTCCCACGTCCGCCACATAGACGCCGTCCTCCTGCATCTTCTCGGAAAGTCTTGTGATAAATGCTGCAGGATCCACATAATCGGGATTGGGGGTTCTCTTCTTCTCCATGGTAGAACGATATTCATTCAATGTAGTGAGCCATTCCTCGTAGTTACAGTCAAATTCTTCTTTCTGAAAATCCTGGAAGATGTGTTTTGCATCACCTACCAGTGGAATGGAAGGACCCGCATTTTTGCCGATCTCCGCAGGATCCACGTCAATGTGCACCAGCACTTTGTTTCTTGTGATGAGATCCGGCTGACTGACCGCGCGATCTGCCACTCTGGCTCCCACCATGATCAGCAGATCCGATTCGTTCATGGCACGGTTGGCATAAGTCTTACCGTTATTGCCCACCATTCCATAATAAAGCGGATGTTCGGTAGGCATAACACCGATACCCATCATGGTGGACACCACGGGAATACCGTGTTCTTCCGCAAAGCTGCGCAGCTCCTCCTCGGCCTCACTGAGCAGGACTCCTCCTCCGGCACAGATAATGGGACGTTTCGCCCGCTCCAGCTCTTTGATAACCTTCTTGATCTGCACGGCATGTCCTTTGACGGTAGGCTTGTAGGTACGTAGATTCACTTCTTCCGGATAATGGAAATTTTTGATCGTTGCATTCTGGATATCAATGGGAATATCGATCAATACCGGCCCTTTTCTACCGGTATTGGCAATATAAAATGCTTCCTTGAACACTCTGGGAATATCATTTACATTTTTCACCAGATAGCTGTATTTTACAAAAGATTCCACGGCGCCGGTAATATCCGCCTCCTGGAACACATCACTGCCCAGCAGTTCACTGTTGACCTGACCGGTAATGCAGATCATGGGGATACTGTCAGCAAATGCCGTGGCAATACCGGTGATCACATTGGTGGCACCGGGGCCGGAGGTCACCGCACATACACCGGGTCTTCCGGTCATACGGGCAACACCGCTGGCCGCATGGGCCGCGTTCTGTTCTGTACGGATCAACACCGTTTTGATGTCAGAATCCAGAATGCTGTTGAAAAAAGGACATATGGCAACACCGGGATATCCGAAAACAGTACTTACCCCCTCTGCTTCCAGACATTTAATAATCGCATCTGCTCCAATCATTTTGCTTTGCTCCTTTATCTATACTCCATTATTTCTGTTGTTTCAGACTCTTTTACATCAGGCTTTTGGCCAGTTTAACGGCATCCGCCGCATCCTTGGAATAGCCGTCGGCACCGATCTCATCCGCATATTCCTGCGTAATGACAGCGCCGCCGATGATGATCTTGGCGGTGATGCCTTCTTCTTTTGCGGCTGCCACGATCTCCCTCATTCTCTGCATGGTGGTGGTCATCAGTGCTGACAGGGCAATAAATTCCGCATGATGTTCTTTCGCCGACTCCAGAATTTTCGCCTGCGGCACATCCTTGCCCAGATCGATCACATGGAATCCGTGGTTTTTTAACATCAGTGCCACCAGATTCTTGCCGATATCATGGATATCTCCTTCCACCGTGGCAATGACCACCACCGGCATTTCTTCTCCGGTGCCTCCGGTCTGCAGCAACGGTTCCAGCACCTCGATGGAATTCTTCATGGCTTCCGCACTGGCAATCAGCTGCGGCAGAAAATACTTGCCCTGATCAAAGAATTCACCTACCTGATTAATGGCAGGAAGCAGTACCTGATTCAATAGCTCCGCAGGTTTCTCTCCGCTTTCCAATGCTTCCTTCGTAATCTTTACAATGCCGTTACGGTTGCCTTTCAGTACCGCCGTCTTTAGCTTGTCCTGCATTTCATTGATCTGCGGACCGTTATCAGTAGTCGCTTCTTTGGCGGCATTACCGGCAGTGCCTGTCTTGGCGGTTGTTCCCTGATTTTCCAGCAGTGCCAGTTTTTTTGCCAGTTCCGCTTCTTTCTCTTCTCTGCGCTCCCTGACGCCACCGGCGTACTCGATATAGCGAAGAGCGGCTTCTTGTTTGTTCAACAGCAGATCCGCAGCCAAAGCACAGCTCATCAGAAGTTCCTGGGAAGGATTGGCAATAGCCATGGTCAGTCCCGCCTGAATTGCCAGCGTCAGGAATGCGGTATTAACAAAACTTCTCTCCGGCATGGCGAAGGAAATGTTGGACAGACCGCAGATCGTGGCAAAACCGTTCTCTTTGCAATAGCGGATGGTCTCCAACGTTTCCAGTGCAGCTTTCGGATTGGCACCTACCGTTGCCACCAGACCGTCCACCACGATATCTTCTTTGCACATTCCCAGAGAAAGTGCCCGGTCATAAATCTTGTGAATAATCTCTTTCTTCTCTTCTATATCCTTGGGCAGTCCCGCATCCGACAAAGGAAGCAGGATAAACATAGCACCGTATTTGGCTACAATGGGAAGTAGTTTTTCAAATTTTTCCGTCTCCAGAGATACAGAATTGACCAGAGCACGTCCGGGATAATTACGCAGTGCAGCTTCTAAGACTTCCACGTAGCTGGAATCCAGGGAAAGAGGCAGGTTCGTGACACCGCTGACTTCCTCCAGAGCCCGAAGCATGCTGGCTTTCTCGTCGATACCGCTCATGCCCATATTGATATCCAGTACCTTGGCACCGCAGGCTTCCTGTTCTTCGGCAAACTGTATCACCTTTTCAAAGCTGCCCTCACGAAGCTGTGCCTGAAGTGCTTTCTTGCCGGTAGGATTGATACGTTCTCCCACAACAAAAAAGCCGTCATCCAGACCAAAGCTGTGGGTAATACGTTCGGAGGTCAGATACCGAATTCCATCCGGTCTTCGGGATGCTGCAACCTTCGCATCTGTACCAAATCGTTCATGGATCTGTCTTATGAATTCCGGAGTGGTACCACAACAGCCGCCAAGAATCGTAGCTCCGGCATTGACCAGCACTTCCATCTCTTCTGCAAACTCTTCTGCTTCCATGTTGTAGCAGGTAGTTCCGTTTTCATCCAGAAAAGGAAGTCCGGCATTGGGTTTTGCAATTACAGGAATTCTGGTATGGGATACCATCTCCGAAATAATGCTCTCCATCTGAGCCGGACCAGTGGAACAGTTGGCACCGATAGCACTGGCCCCCAGGCTTTCCAACACAATGGCCGCCGTTTTCGCATCCGTACCGAACAAAGTTCTTCCATCCGCTTCAAAGGTCAGTGTAGCGATTACCGGCAAATCACAGACTTCTTTCGCCGCGATCAGTGCCGCTCTGGTCTCCGCCAGGCTCATCATAGTCTCCACCACCAGAAGATCCGCCCCGGCATCCACCAGACAAAGAATCTGCTCTTTATAAATATCGATCAGTGTTTCCAGATCCATTTTTCCCATGGGCTTTAACTGTTCACCAGTCATTGTGAGATCACCGGCCACATAAACCGGATGTCCCGGAGTACTCTCTGCCGCTTTCTTCGAAATAGCCACCAGATCACGAATCATGGAAGTCATATTTTTTTCCAGATGATATTCTGCCAGTTTGACGCGATTGGCGGTAAAGGTAGGGGCATACAGGATATTGGTTCCCGCCTGCACGTAATCCTTCTGTAATTGCAGCATGACATCCTGATGCTCCAGGATCCACTGCTCCGGGCAGACGCCGGAAGGCATTCCTGCCTTCACCAGATTGGATCCTGTAGCGCCGTCCAGATATAAAATATGGTCTTTACTTAACGTAATAAATTCTTCTCTTGTCATAGTTCTCTTTTCCTGTATCTTGATTCTTTTAATCATACCACAATGTCCTTTTATTCGTAAAGGGGACGTTTTAACATTATAAGGTTGCGTAAAACTGCAGAATATGATAAATTTTTAGATGGATCAAATGATTTGGAGGATATAATTTTGAAGAAAAAAATACTTGCCCTTACGGCCGGACTGCTGACCGCACTTACGCTTACCGCCTGCGGAAAGGATCCTGCGCTGACACAGTTTAAGGAGGAAATAGATTCTTTTTGTACCAAGATCTCCGATATAGATACCGAGATCAACAACGTAGACGCGACATCCGAAAATGCCACCGATGAACTTCTCGGTTATCTGGATCAGCTGGACAGCGCTTTTCAGGATTTTGCAGCGTTGGATTTTCCTACTGAATTTGATTATCTGGAATCTCTTGCCGATGAAGCAAGCGAATATATGACCACTGCGGTAGAGAGTTACCACGATGCCTATGATAACGGTGGTTACAATCAGCTGACCGCAGACTATGCAAAGGAAAATTATGCCAGAGCTTACAAGCGGATCCAGATCATCATCACTTTCCTGCACGGTGAACAGCCCGAAGATGTAAATCTGACCACTGCAGAGGAAACAGCGGCTGCTTCTGCTGCAGAATAGTTACAATTTTTTAATAATCACAGAAACGTGCGCTGCCAGGCGCACCCATAAAAAGAATCCCCGATGTAATGAACACCGGGGATTCTTTTTATGACTTATTGTCATTTTTATTATTTTAAAATCTTGATCTGGCCGATCAGAGGAACTTCCTTCTCCTGCTCCTGGCAAGCATAAATCAGACCCATGATCCAGCATACAAACAGAAAGATGCTTAAGATAGTGCCAACAATACCACCTACATAAGGAATGTAGTTGATTACTGCTGCAACGATCTGGCCGATCAGAATAACCAGAGCCTGATTCAGATGGAACTTAGCACCCTCTTTGTCACCTGCGCAAAAAGCAACGATCCAGCCGATCCAGGTAATGTAAGCAATGATACCCGTAGTTTTTTTATTCATGTTTTCTCCCTCTGCACTTTTGTGCGATAAAATATTCTGTATATGTAAAAAATGCAAATACAGTCATAATGTAATGTGAAACTTCAGAAGCAAAATATTCTTCAGAATAAAGTTCCCTATCATGATCCCTACCGCCGCATACAGATGCCATTCATGAAAGCGCCAGCCTTTGATCCTGCCAATATGTAATCTGGCAAGGGTCTGACTTAGCATAAAACCTCCAAAGATAACAACAGTATACGTAACCAGTGGATGATACCAGGTGGCCAGTAGCGGATGTCCAGTAAGCAGTGCACTTACCGCTCTCGTTCCACCACAGCCGGGACAGTAAATCCCAAATAATCGATAGACCACGCAGGTATATCCCTGCAGTCTCGGAATGATTATATGAAGATACAGAAAGCTTCCGATGCTTCCGGCCAGCAGAAATATCCATCCTGCAATATAAAGCTGATCTTCCAGACTCCGCTGGTTTTTAGTAGTAGTTTGCAAGTTCACTCATAAATGCTACAGAAAATACAGCAGCTAAGATTGTAATGATAATTCCCAGTACAATACCAATGATAGAACAGATCAGTCCAGCCTTTGCCAGGCCGGTCTTGCCCTGCTTGTTGGCAAATACTGCGCAAATGATACCACCGATTCCAAACAGTGCGCCGATCCATCCGGTGCAGCATCCAAGTACGATGGAAAGGATACCCAGTACCAGGCTGACAATAGCCAGTACATTGTTTTCTTTGTTCTCCGGCTGCTGTACAGGAGCTGTTGCAGCTGCCTGAGGCTGTACATTTGCGGTATAATCCTGATAATTGTTCACAGGCTGTTCTGTTACCGGGGTCTCCTGTACAGTTTCTGCTGCGGAGCTTACTTCTGTTGCAGTAGTATCTACTGTAACATTGTTTTCATTTTCAAAATTCTGTCCGTCCATTTTCTCCTCTTTCTGGCCTGGAAAAGGCCTGATATTAATCTGCCAGGGGATTACCCTTGCCGTCTGTGTCGATCTTGCCGGTCAGGATCATGATACCTTCTACCAGTCCCCAGATACCTACACCCATAACAATGAATACGCCGACTACCACACAGCATAAAAGGATTCCCACGATGGAAAGTACCAATTGGGTAACTGCCTTACCGGTATAGCCAAGATAGAAATTATGTACGCCGAACGTACCAAGGAAAATTGGCTACACCACAGTTTAAACATACTGCTGCATCCGGAGCTAAAGGCTTACCGCAGTTATGGCAGTAATTATTCCCCTGTCCCTTGGCCACACCGCACTTTACGCACATCACAGCTTCGTCTGTCATATAAGGCTCGCCGCAATTCTTACAAAAGTACATTTATTCTTCCTCCCTCTTTTTTTGTTCCTGACTCATTTCTCAGTCATTACTGTACATTATACAGGATGTTTGTATATTTTACCAGTGCTATTTTCACATTATAGGCTCTCATAACGTGCAATTTCTACCGGAAAACGAAGTTATTTCCGCCTTTTGTCACAAAATATGAATAATTTCCGATACAATTCGTAATATCCAAAAACTGCCATGACAGAGAATACCGGAATGGTATTATATAGATATCTGGCTCTTGCCTCGAATAACATAACAAATAAAAACATACCGATAAATGTAACGATCATCACAGTAGAAAGACACAGCCGGTCAGACAGGTTCTCTTCTGTCCGGTATTTGGGTCTGCGGATTGTTGACACCGCCGTCCACAAAAGCATACCAGCCTCTGTTATGACTCCCAACAGTACAAAAAGCCATAATCCCTGGCTGATCGTCGTAAACCAGATATAATTGCTGCCGTCCTGCCAGTAAAAAGCCCTCAGAGGTTCTTTCCAGGAGCTGTCTATGTTCAACGGATATTCCCACGCCTGAAAATACCCTTCCTGATACCAGCTGAACGTCCCGTCGTTAAAATTCATGACCTGCTTACGCAGCCAGAACCGGATTGTACCCCAAATACCACGATCACCGATTCTTTTGCGGATTCCTTCCATCTCATATTGTATCCGGGTATTTTTATCCGTACCAGCAAAAGATCGTACGATCTCAAGTCCCTCTCCGGAACAGGCCCCGGTAGTATCCTCATTGAGGCCGTTATACATATAATTACTCCAGCCGATCTCCATATCCGCATTATAATCATACTGTACGGAACAGTAGATTCCCTGCTTACAGAAAGCCCCAAGTCCGAAAGCCGCTATCAGAAGCAAGATTTTTAAGCCGATCTTCTGCAGCCGCTTACGCATTGGCACCTCTTCCCAGGCAGACCATACCAGATCCACCAGTACTACCGCAATCAATGTGACATAGCAGGTGGCTTTCATGATTCCGCCAAGGCACCCCAGAAACATTATCAAAAACCATAAAAGGTATTTCCGTTTTCTCCCATTCTTCCGGAACAATGAATACAGTAGAAGAATCAGGATCGGCATGGCAATGGTGCTTCCGTCCGTATAGGGAATGATCTTCCAGGGAGAGATTCCCAGAAAGATGCTCTGAAAGACCAGGGCAATCACGGAAATTCCAAGGTTCCTGCTGACCTGAAGGACCAGAAGTACTGAACAGAATACCGCCAGTGACAGCATGACGCACTGGAACTGGATCCAGATAAATTCCGGATTGTAGGGATACCCCTTAAGTCCTGAGGCAAAAGAATACAACTGATACAAAAGCCATGTAACGGGAATATTATTACTGTAGATCGTATAGTAATCGTCATACCCCAGTGTCTGGCCCTCATAAAGCCAGCGGGCGGAATTGGCCACCATGCCGCAATCCCAGCCACCGTAAAATGCAATGCATTTGGATATTTTTATATTCACAAGACAGAACAGAATACAGACTGCCAGTGTGATCCCGGTAAACCAGACTACTATGCGTCCGGTGTAAGGAATCTTTCGCAGAAAATAGTACGCTGCCCCCAGTACAGCCACTCCGATCACCGCGCACAGGGATAGTACTTTATTTCCCTCCACGGTAATGATCTTATGCATTTCGTTGTAGTTCATATTGGTCCCGTAGAATACTATATAATAGAAAACAGGAAGAAACAGTACAAGCAAAAGCACTGACAGTGTTGCTGTACTGATACATTTTTTCTTCATTGTCAGAAATTCCTTTCCATTCTTGTTCACAAAATACTATTGGTAATATTTTAGCATTTCTCTGAACTATTTACAATGTAACTACAGAAAATCGATCCCGTAGATCCTCTCTACCGGAATTTCTGTTCCCTGTATCCGAAGGCTTTTTGTGTTTTCATCGATTTTGCGGACACAGCCTTCTACGGCAGTATAACTGCCGCCGTCCTTTTTCTCATCCGGCACAAAATAAATAATTTTCACCGACACTGTGTCCAGCGGATGCTGTTGCAAATAAGAAATCTGGCGGTCGATCTCCTGCTTCCTGTCCTCATCCAGTTCCACAAAACGGTCTGTCCGGCGGGCCGTTTCTCTCAGAGCGTCATCATATCCCGCCAATGCTGCAAACGGTGAAAACTGTGCAGCACGGTCCTGTAAAGCCATTCGGGGATGGGTGGCTGACACCGGGTGAGGCAGATGGAGCATGTCCTTATATTTTTCATTCATCTTTTTACTCTTTTCCTGTTATCGGATTTTGTGGTCCGATAAATATTATGCCTTATGTCCGCCAATCTGACGGTTCCTGTCTATGGTTGTGGCTCCCTCCTGCAGATCGGCAGCCTTCAGAATCGCATTCTTTCCATACTTTGATTTTACGCTTAGCATTGCTTCCTGCAAGTGTTTTTCTTTTTCCAGCCGTTCCTTTTCCAGCTGCTTTGTTTCCCGGGAAGTTTCCTTCTGCCCCGTTTGCAAAAAGCCTCCGGAGAACAGATCCAGCTGTTCGTAGAACGGCTCTTCCTTTACGCTGTCCGCATCCTTTAGATGATTGGCCACCAGAGTGATTCTTCGGGTCAGCAGCATGGGATCTACAATCCGTTCATATAATCCCATTGTTGTCTCTGTAATCCTGCTGACTGACGCAGTCATTGCATCAAGGTTTCCAGTGCCGTGGGCATGCTTCGGCACGCTTCTGCCATAACGATCTACCGTGATTTCACCATGATAATGATCTGCGATCTCCGGAATCTTCAGGTTGTCAATATCATAGCCAACAGTCAGCACGATCTGATCTGTGACCAGCTTTTTTTCCACCAGATCCATTGCCAGCTGTTCTGCCATTTCCCGGACTACGATCTTGGCCTGCATAAAATCCGTGGCGCAATGCAGTACCTGACCGGAGCTGATACAGTTAGTCTCCGGTCGATAGGATTTGATCAGGTCCATGGTCACCGGCTCATACCCCCAGGCATGATCGATCAAAAGCTCCGCATTGATGCCGAACATCCGGTACAGCAAATCTTCGTTATAGTAATCTCCCGGTCCTCCGATAGAGCATCTGGCCACATCGCCCATGGTAAACATTCCGGCGGCTTCCAGCTTCTTGCGGTATCCGGCGCCGACTCTCCAGAAATCCGTCAACGGCCTGTGATCCCACAAAAGTTCCCGATAGCTGATCTCATCCAATTCGGCGATCCGGACTCCGTTATCATCCGGTTCCATATGCTTCGCTACAATATCCATGGCAATCTTGCACAGGTACAGATTGGTTCCGATTCCTGCTGTGGCGGTCAGCCCTTTTTTCTCCAGCCGGGCCGCCGCGTCGGCCACGGAGTACCCCACCGCCTGGGGGGTGCTCACATTCACCGCCGCGGACTCCTCCTGGCTGTACTGCTTCTCCACGCCCATGTAGTCCAGGATCTGGGCGATCAGCTTGCCGGCCTGGGGGGCCGCCATGTTGCCGCCGCTGATGTAGACGCCGGTGGTGCCGTATTTGCTGCCGGGGGAGGCCTCCTGTGGCTTGTCATAGGCCAGCAGGACAATGACCTGGGGGTCATCCGCCGGGGCGAAGCCCATAAAGGAGACGATGGTCCGCCCCTCCTCGTCGGTCTCGGAGGAACCGGTCTTGCCGCCGATGCGGTAGCCCGCCTGATAGGCGTTCCCGCCGGTGCCCTCGGACACCACGCTCTCCAGAATGGCCCGGGCCCGGTCGCTGCTCTCCTGGCTGACGACCTGCCGGGTGAGGGTGGGCTCCGTATTCTGGAGCACCGCGCCGCTGGCGTCGGTGATGGACTGGACCACATAGGGCTGATACAGGTTTCCGCCGTTGATGACGGCAGAGAAGGCGGTGATCATTTGCAGAGGGGTCACAGTGAAGCGCTGGCCGAAGGAGGCAGTGGCCAGGGACAGGTACCCCTCCAGGGAGGTGAAGTATTCCCGCCCCCAGTCCTGGCCTTTCTCTTCGCCAGGCAGGTCGATCCCCGTCACCTCTGTCATACCGAAGGCCTCAAAGTAATCGTAAAACTTCTCTGCGCCCAGACGCTGGCCAATCATCATAAAGGCCGGGTTACAGGAGTTCTGCACTGCTTCCGCCAGGGTCTGATGGCCATGTCCCTGAACCTTGGAGCAGTTGATCCGCACCCCATTGACCATATAGTAGCCCGGGCAATCGAAGGTGGAGTTTTCATCCACCACGCCCTCCTCCAGGGCGGCGGCCAGCACCAGCGCCTTGAAGGTGGAGCCCGGCTCGTACGGCTCCCGGATGGCCTTGTTCCGCCACTGGGTCTCCCGCGCCTTTGCCGTTGCCTGGGCGGCGGCCTGTTCCTGAAGCTCCGCGTCGGTTTGCTGCTCCTCCGCGGGCTTCTGGGCGTTCTCCGCCTTGAGCTGCTCATAGAAGCCGGGGATGTCCGCCTGGATCTCCCCCTGGAGCAGGCTGTCTGTCACTGCGGAGTAGCTGTTGGGATCGAACTCCGGGGAGCTGGCCATAGCCAGGATGGCCCCGGTCTTGGGATCCATCACCACGCAGAAGCCGCCGTTGCGCACATCGTACGCCTGGATCCCGGTCTCAATGGCCTGCTCGGCATAGGCCTGGATGGTGCTGTCCAGGGTCAGGGTCAGGTCATAGCCGTTGACCGCGTCGATATAGTTGGAGTAGCTGTTGTACATCTCCACATTTTTCGCTGTTTTCCCTGTGACCACCCGGCCGGGGATGCCCTTGAGCACGTCCTCATAGCCGGCCTCCAGGCCGTACACGCCCCCTTCGGTGTTGACAAAGCCCAGCACCTGAGAGGCCAGGGCGGAAAAGGGGTAGTACCGCTTCGTGCTGGGGGTGAGGTAAAGGTAATAGGCGGTCTTGTGCTCCTCGATGAAGGCCCGAATGGCCTCGGCCTCCCCCTCCTCCACATTGGTCAGCAGCACCTCATACTGGGAGTTCTCCTTCTCCAGACGCCGCTCCAGGTCCGCCCGGTCCAGGTCCGGACGGACGGCGCACAGGCCGTCTGCCACCTCGTCCCGTTTCCTCTGGATCTCCGCCTGATAAGCACTCTGGTCCAGCTTTCCATCCTCGTCCTCAAAGTCGTCCTTATCCACGCTGTTAATCAGGTCTTTCGGGGCCAGGATCAGGTTGTAGACGGTGGCCGACATGGCCATCACCTCGCCGTTGGCATCCAGGATGTCCCCCCGGTGAGCCGCTACCGCCACATCCATCAGCTGCTGCTCGGCAGCCTTCTGCTGATAGAAGTTGTGGTCCCGGATGGAGATGTTCCACAGCTGCACCGCCAGCGGGATGAAAAAGCCCACCCCGCATATCAGCATCAGGATCACGGTGCGGCGGAACACCATCCGCTTGGAGATCCGGTTCTGTTCCGGCTGGCTGTTGTTCCGGCGTTCCCTCTCTTCCCATTGACGACCCACGCTGGTTCCTCCTCTCTCCCTGTCGGGAGAAAAATCTCTCTTCTGACATCAGAAGGGCGCAGGGAAGTCGCCTTCCCGCGCCCTTTATCTCTGTCCCGCTCCTTCTCTGGCTCCACTATATGGCCGCGTCAGCGGATGCACAATATTCTTGAACCCCTGAAGCGCGCCCTGTATGCCGGAGGCGGTCTCCTCCTCCCCATACAGCACCACGCTGTCCGGTTCGGACAGGTCCAAATAGACGATCTGCTCCTCTGTGGGGCGGACCATGGTGTCCCCCACGGCGGCCTGGATCCGCTCCATGTCAAAGACCTGCTCATATCGGGCGGACAAGGTGACATTCTCCGCCTGAAGGGTCTTGAGGTCGTTCCGAAGGGTGACCACCGCATCGTTGGCCATCACGAACTGGGCGTAGCTGAAGATCAGCAGGGCGGCAAAGACGCCCACCGCGGCAAAGCCGATCAGTGACCAGATATTCTGATTCACGTGAGATTTTCACCTCATTTCCATCTCCATTCTCTGACGCCTTGGGGCTTCCCGCAGGGCGCAGAGGTCCTCATTCCAATCCTTTTGCTCCGGGACCAGTCGACGAGTGGGAATGCCGAACTCCGAGGAGATTTGTTTTGCCATCCGTTCGCAACCCTGATCTCCCGCGTTGTCGTGATCAAGACAGAGGGACACCATCTGCGGAGCTTCCATCCGCGTCAGAATCCACCGTACCGGTTCATAGCTGGTGCCGCAGCAGGCCACATAGCTGTGCTGCTGCCAGTTCTCCGGATGCAGGGTGATATAGGAGAGAAGGTCGATAGGGGCCTCAAATACATACAGGTCCCCATCCGTCCCCGGGTGGTGAAAGCTGTATCGCGCGTCACTGCCCGCCACGTTGAGTTTGAAGGACTTGCCCTGGCTGTTGGTGCTGCGCTTCTGCGCGTGACGGGCAACGCCGTGTTCGTCTGTTCCGACGAACACGGCGTTGTGATATTTCGCATCCTCATAGAGCGTTCCCGCCCGCGCGAAATGGGTGATGATATCCCGGTCGATGTGCCGCTGCTTCATAAGGTAGGCATACACCCGGCGCATATTGTGGTGGGGGAGTGGCAGCGCAAAGAGCTTCTGTGGTTCCGCGTTTCTTTCCGACGCAGACCGAAAAGCCTGTCCCTGTTCTCCGCCCAACAGCTTTGCGACTGCCTCCTGAAAGGAGCATCCGTCGTACATCCGCACGAAGTCGATGGCGTGACCGCCCTGCTGCGTATCATGGTCGAACCACTCGCTGCCTCGTATAGTCACACTGTGATTTGTGGCCAGACGCTTATCCCGGCCCGAGGGGAGTAGTTTCTCGCCCCGGCGGAGCAGGTAATCCTCCAGATCCACCGTGTTGGCCTGGTGCTTCTGCTCGTCACTGAATAGGATATATTCTTTTATGATCATCTCACCCCTAAAAGAAAAAGCACCCACTCTCCAGATGGAGAACGGGCGCTTCCAAATCGAACGTAAATTAAGCTGGGATTTATTTTGTCCCTAGTTTTTGAATCAGGTTTTTCAAGAGCGGATCGTACACAGTCCGGATATCTCCGAATA
>OODS01001444.1_pt1 | contig 15373 bp, 9 predicted proteins | sample 1671531 | NCBI WGS metagenome assembly OODS01 (sample SAMN06348166, study PRJEB24527) | human gut metagenome | biome: human gut; feature: ankylosing spondylitis patient; material: feces | host: Homo sapiens | place: China | collected 2015-10 | reverse complement strand
ATACGAGATGCCTAAGTGACTGGAGTTCAGACGTGTGCTCTTCCGATCTGCATCTGGAAGCAGTGTTTTGCATGACGCGCAGTTATAGAAAGGACGCTGTCTGACCCGCAAGCAGACCGGAGGAAGGAAATCCCGACGTCTCCAGGTAACAGAAAGTTAACCTCTGTGCCCGTAGTCCCCAGGGAATAATAAGAACAGCATGTGGGCGTTATTCATGATAAGAAATGTGAAAAAACAAAGACCTGTTAATCTGGACCTACAGACCATCCGGTTCCCCATCACGGCGATAGCGTCCATTCTCCATCGCGTTTCCGGTGTGATCACCTTTGTTGCAGTGGGCATCCTGCTGTGGCTTCTGGGTACCAGCCTCTCTTCCCCTGAAGGTTTCGAGCAAGCTTCCGCGATTATGGGCAGCTTCTTCGTCAAATTTATCATGTGGGGCATCCTTACCGCTCTGGCGTATCACGTCGTCGTAGGTATTCGCCACATGATGATGGATTTTGGCTATCTGGAAGAAACATTCGAAGCGGGTAAACGCTCCGCCAAAATCTCCTTTGTTATTACTGTCGTGCTTTCACTTCTCGCAGGAGTCCTCGTATGGTAAGCAACGCCTCCGCATTAGGACGCAATGGCGTACATGATTTCATCCTCGTTCGCGCTACCGCTATCGTCCTGACGCTCTACATCATTTATATGGTCGGTTTTTTCGCTACCAGTGGCGAGCTGACATATGAAGTCTGGATCGGTTTCTTCGCCTCTGCGTTCACCAAAGTGTTCACCCTGCTGGCGCTGTTTTCTATCTTGATCCATGCCTGGATCGGCATGTGGCAGGTGTTGACCGACTACGTTAAACCGCTGGCCTTGCGCCTGATGCTGCAACTGGTGATTGTCGTTGCTCTGGTGGTTTACGTGATTTATGGATTCGTTGTGGTGTGGGGTGTGTGATGAAATTGCCAGTCAGAGAATTTGATGCAGTTGTGATTGGTGCCGGTGGCGCAGGTATGCGCGCGGCGCTGCAAATTTCCCAGAGCGGTCAAACCTGTGCGCTGCTCTCTAAAGTCTTCCCGACCCGTTCCCATACCGTTTCTGCGCAAGGCGGCATTACCGTTGCGCTGGGTAATACCCATGAAGATAACTGGGAATGGCATATGTACGACACCGTAAAAGGTTCGGACTATATCGGTGACCAGGACGCGATTGAATATATGTGTAAAACCGGGCCGGAAGCGATTCTGGAACTCGAACACATGGGCCTGCCGTTCTCGCGTCTTGATGATGGTCGTATCTATCAACGTCCGTTTGGCGGTCAGTCGAAAAACTTCGGCGGCGAGCAGGCGGCACGCACTGCGGCAGCAGCTGACCGTACCGGTCACGCACTGTTGCATACCCTTTATCAGCAGAACCTGAAAAACCACACCACTATTTTCTCCGAGTGGTATGCGCTGGATCTGGTGAAAAACCAGGATGGCGCGGTGGTGGGTTGTACTGCACTGTGCATCGAAACTGGTGAAGTGGTTTATTTCAAAGCCCGCGCTACCGTGCTGGCGACTGGCGGGGCAGGGCGTATTTATCAGTCCACCACTAACGCCCACATTAACACTGGCGACGGCGTCGGCATGGCTATCCGCGCAGGCGTACCGGTGCAGGATATGGAAATGTGGCAGTTCCACCCGACCGGTATTGCCGGTGCGGGCGTACTGGTCACCGAAGGTTGCCGTGGTGAAGGCGGTTATCTGCTGAACAAACATGGCGAACGCTTTATGGAGCGTTATGCGCCGAACGCCAAAGACCTGGCGGGCCGTGACGTGGTGGCGCGTTCCATCATGATTGAAATCCGTGAAGGTCGCGGCTGTGATGGTCCGTGGGGGCCACATGCGAAACTGAAACTCGACCACCTGGGTAAAGAAGTTCTCGAATCCCGTCTGCCGGGTATTCTGGAACTCTCCCGTACCTTCGCTCACGTTGATCCGGTGAAAGAGCCGATTCCGGTTATCCCAACCTGTCACTACATGATGGGTGGTATTCCGACCAAAGTGACCGGTCAGGCGCTGACGGTGAACGAGAAAGGCGAAGATGTGGTTGTTCCGGGGCTGTTTGCCGTTGGTGAAATCGCTTGTGTATCGGTACACGGCGCTAACCGTCTGGGCGGCAACTCGCTGCTGGACCTGGTGGTCTTTGGTCGCGCAGCGGGTCTGCATCTGCAAGAGTCTATCGCCGAGCAGGGCGCATTGCGCGATGCCAGCGAGTCTGATGTTGAAGCATCTCTGGATCGTCTGAACCGCTGGAACAATAATCGTAACGGTGAAGATCCGGTGGCGATTCGTAAAGCGCTGCAAGAATGTATGCAGCATAACTTCTCGGTCTTCCGTGAAGGTGATGCGATGGCGAAAGGGCTTGAGCAGTTGAAAGTTATCCGCGAGCGTCTGAAAAATGCCCGTCTGGATGACACTTCCAGCGAGTTCAACACCCAGCGCGTTGAGTGCCTGGAACTGGATAACCTGATGGAAACGGCGTATGCAACGGCTGTTTCTGCCAACTTCCGTACCGAAAGCCGTGGCGCGCATAGCCGCTTCGACTTCCCGGATCGTGATGATGAAAACTGGCTGTGCCACTCCCTGTATCTGCCAGAGTCGGAATCCATGACGCGCCGAAGCGTCAACATGGAACCGAAACTGCGCCCGGCATTCCCGCCGAAGATTCGTACTTACTAATGCGGAGACAGGAAAATGAGACTCGAGTTTTCAATTTATCGCTATAACCCGGATGTTGATGATGCTCCGCGTATGCAGGATTACACCCTGGAAGCGGAAGAAGGTCGCGACATGATGTTGCTGGATGCGCTTATCCAGCTGAAAGAGAAAGATCCCAGCCTGTCGTTCCGCCGCTCCTGCCGTGAAGGTGTGTGCGGTTCCGACGGTCTGAACATGAACGGCAAGAATGGTCTGGCCTGTATTACCCCGATTTCGGCACTCAACCAGCCGGGCAAGAAGATTGTGATTCGCCCGCTGCCAGGTTTACCGGTGATCCGCGATTTGGTGGTAGACATGGGACAATTCTATGCGCAATATGAGAAAATTAAGCCTTACCTGTTGAATAATGGACAAAATCCGCCAGCTCGCGAGCATTTACAGATGCCAGAGCAGCGCGAAAAACTCGACGGGCTGTATGAATGTATTCTCTGCGCATGTTGTTCAACCTCTTGTCCGTCTTTCTGGTGGAATCCCGATAAGTTTATCGGCCCGGCAGGCTTGTTAGCGGCATATCGTTTCCTGATCGATAGCCGTGATACCGAGACTGACAGCCGCCTCGACGGTTTGAGCGATGCATTCAGTGTATTCCGCTGTCACAGCATCATGAACTGCGTCAGTGTATGTCCGAAGGGGCTGAACCCGACGCGCGCCATCGGCCATATCAAGTCGATGTTGTTGCAACGTAATGCGTAATTAAATGTTGATGCCGGGGAAATCCCCCGGCTATTCAGGAAATCTTTAAAAACTGCCCCTGACACTAAGACAGTTTTTAAAGGTTCCTTCGCGAGCCACTACGTAGACAAGAGCTCGCAAGTGAACCCCGGCACGCACATCACTGTGCGTGGTAGTATCCACGGCGAAGTAAGCATAAAAAAGATGCTTAAGGGATCACGATGCAGAACAGCGCTTTGAAAGCCTGGTTGGACTCTTCTTACCTCTCTGGCGCAAACCAGAGCTGGATAGAACAGCTCTATGAAGACTTCTTAACCGATCCTGACTCGGTTGACGCTAACTGGCGTTCGACGTTCCAGCAGTTACCTGGTACGGGAGTCAAACCGGATCAATTCCACTCTCAAACGCGTGAATATTTCCGCCGCCTGGCGAAAGACGCTTCACGTTACTCTTCAACGATCTCCGACCCTGACACCAATGTGAAGCAGGTAAAAGTCCTGCAGCTCATTAACGCATACCGCTTCCGTGGTCACCAGCATGCGAATCTCGATCCGCTGGGACTGTGGCAGCAAGATAAAGTGGCCGATCTGGATCCGTCTTTCCACGATCTGACCGAAGCAGACTTCCAGGAGACCTTCAACGTCGGTTCATTTGCCAGCGGCAAAGAAACCATGAAACTCGGCGAGCTGCTGGAAGCCCTCAAGCAAACCTACTGCGGCCCGATTGGTGCCGAGTATATGCACATCACCAGCACCGAAGAAAAACGCTGGATCCAACAGCGTATCGAGTCTGGTCGCGCGACTTTCAATAGCGAAGAGAAAAAACGCTTCTTAAGCGAACTGACCGCCGCTGAAGGCCTTGAACGTTACCTCGGCGCAAAATTCCCTGGCGCAAAACGCTTCTCGCTGGAAGGCGGTGACGCGTTAATCCCGATGCTTAAAGAGATGATCCGCCACGCTGGCAACAGCGGCACCCGCGAAGTGGTTCTCGGGATGGCGCACCGTGGTCGTCTGAACGTGCTGGTGAACGTGCTGGGTAAAAAACCGCAAGACTTGTTCGACGAGTTCGCCGGTAAACATAAAGAACACCTCGGCACGGGTGACGTGAAATACCACATGGGCTTCTCGTCTGACTTCCAGACCGATGGCGGCCTGGTGCACCTGGCGCTGGCGTTTAACCCGTCTCACCTTGAGATTGTAAGCCCGGTAGTTATCGGTTCTGTTCGTGCCCGTCTGGACAGACTTGATGAGCCGAGCAGCAACAAAGTGCTGCCAATCACCATCCACGGTGACGCCGCAGTGACCGGGCAGGGTGTGGTTCAGGAAACTCTGAACATGTCGAAAGCGCGTGGTTATGAAGTTGGCGGTACGGTACGTATCGTTATCAACAACCAGGTTGGTTTCACCACCTCTAATCCGCTGGATGCTCGTTCTACACCGTACTGTACTGATATCGGTAAGATGGTTCAGGCACCGATTTTCCACGTTAACGCGGATGATCCGGAAGCCGTTGCCTTTGTGACCCGTCTGGCGCTCGATTTCCGTAACACCTTTAAACGTGATGTCTTCATCGACCTGGTGTGCTACCGCCGTCACGGCCACAACGAAGCCGACGAGCCGAGCGCAACCCAGCCGCTGATGTATCAGAAAATCAAAAAACATCCGACGCCGCGCAAAATCTATGCTGACAAGCTGGAGCAGGAAAAAGTGGCGACGCTGGAAGATGCCACCGAGATGGTTAACCTGTACCGCGATGCGCTGGATGCTGGCGATTGCGTAGTGGCAGAGTGGCGTCCGATGAACATGCACTCTTTCACCTGGTCGCCGTATCTCAACCACGAATGGGACGAAGAGTACCCGAACAAAGTTGAGATGAAGCGCCTGCAGGAACTGGCTAAACGCATCAGCACGGTGCCGGAAGCGGTTGAAATGCAGTCTCGCGTTGCCAAAATTTATGGCGATCGCCAGGCGATGGCTGCCGGTGAGAAACTGTTCGACTGGGGCGGCGCGGAAAACCTCGCTTACGCCACGCTGGTTGACGAAGGCATTCCGGTTCGCCTGTCGGGTGAAGACTCCGGTCGCGGTACCTTCTTCCACCGCCACGCGGTGATCCACAACCAGTCTAACGGTTCCACTTACACGCCGCTGCAACACATCCATAACGGCCAGGGCGCGTTCCGTGTCTGGGACTCCGTACTGTCTGAAGAAGCAGTGCTGGCGTTTGAATACGGTTATGCCACCGCAGAACCACGCACTCTGACTATCTGGGAAGCGCAGTTCGGTGACTTCGCCAACGGTGCGCAGGTGGTTATCGACCAGTTCATCTCCTCTGGCGAACAGAAATGGGGCCGGATGTGTGGTCTGGTGATGTTGCTGCCGCACGGTTATGAAGGGCAGGGGCCGGAGCACTCCTCCGCGCGTCTGGAACGTTATCTGCAACTTTGTGCTGAGCAAAACATGCAGGTGTGCGTACCGTCTACCCCGGCACAGGTTTACCACATGCTGCGTCGTCAGGCGCTGCGCGGGATGCGTCGTCCGCTGGTCGTGATGTCGCCGAAATCCCTGCTGCGTCATCCGCTGGCGGTTTCCAGCCTCGAAGAACTGGCGAACGGCACCTTCCTGCCAGCCATCGGTGAAATCGACGAGCTTGATCCGAAGGGTGTGAAGCGCGTAGTGATGTGTTCTGGTAAGGTTTATTACGACCTGCTGGAACAACGTCGTAAGAACAATCAACACGATGTCGCCATTGTGCGTATCGAGCAACTCTACCCGTTCCCGCATAAAGCGATGCAGGAAGTGTTGCAGCAGTTTGCTCACGTCAAGGATTTTGTCTGGTGCCAGGAAGAGCCGCTCAACCAGGGCGCATGGTACTGCAGCCAGCATCATTTCCGTGAAGTGATTCCGTTTGGGGCTTCTCTGCGTTATGCAGGCCGCCCGGCCTCCGCCTCTCCGGCGGTAGGGTATATGTCCGTTCACCAGAAACAGCAACAAGATCTGGTTAATGACGCGCTGAACGTCGAATAAATAAAGGATACACAATGAGTAGCGTAGATATTCTGGTCCCTGACCTGCCTGAATCCGTAGCCGATGCCACCGTCGCAACCTGGCATAAAAAACCCGGCGACGCAGTCGTACGTGATGAAGTGCTGGTAGAAATCGAAACTGACAAAGTGGTACTGGAAGTACCGGCATCAGCAGACGGCATTCTGGATGCGGTTCTGGAAGATGAAGGTACAACGGTAACGTCTCGTCAGATCCTTGGTCGCCTGCGTGAAGGCAACAGCGCCGGTAAAGAAACCAGCGCCAAATCTGAAGAGAAAGCGTCCACTCCGGCGCAACGCCAGCAGGCGTCTCTGGAAGAGCAAAACAACGATGCGTTAAGCCCGGCGATCCGTCGCCTGCTGGCTGAACACAATCTCGACGCCAGCGCCATTAAAGGCACCGGTGTGGGTGGTCGTCTGACTCGTGAAGATGTGGAAAAACATCTGGCGAAAGCCCCGGCGAAAGAGTCTGCTCCGGCAGCGGCTGCTCCGGCGGCGCAACCGGCTCTGGCTGCACGTAGTGAAAAACGTGTCCCGATGACTCGCCTGCGTAAGCGTGTGGCAGAGCGTCTGCTGGAAGCGAAAAACTCCACCGCCATGCTGACCACGTTCAACGAAGTCAACATGAAGCCGATTATGGATCTGCGTAAGCAGTACGGTGAAGCGTTTGAAAAACGCCACGGCATCCGTCTGGGCTTTATGTCCTTCTACGTGAAAGCGGTGGTTGAAGCCCTGAAACGTTACCCGGAAGTGAACGCTTCTATCGACGGCGATGACGTGGTTTACCACAACTATTTCGACGTCAGCATGGCGGTTTCTACGCCGCGCGGCCTGGTGACGCCGGTTCTGCGTGATGTCGATACCCTCGGCATGGCAGACATCGAGAAGAAAATCAAAGAGCTGGCAGTCAAAGGCCGTGACGGCAAGCTGACCGTTGAAGATCTGACCGGTGGTAACTTCACCATCACCAACGGTGGTGTGTTCGGTTCCCTGATGTCTACGCCGATCATCAACCCGCCGCAGAGCGCAATTCTGGGTATGCACGCTATCAAAGATCGTCCGATGGCGGTGAATGGTCAGGTTGAGATCCTGCCGATGATGTACCTGGCGCTGTCCTACGATCACCGTCTGATCGATGGTCGCGAATCCGTGGGCTTCCTGGTAACGATCAAAGAGTTGCTGGAAGATCCGACGCGTCTGCTGCTGGACGTGTAGTAGTTTAAGTTTCACCTGCACTGTAGACCGGATAAGGCATTATCGCCTTCTCCGGCAATTGAAGCCTGATGCGACGCTGACGCGTCTTATCAGGCCTACGGGACCACCAATGTAGGTCGGATAAGGCGCTAGCGCCGCATCCGACAAGCGATGCCTGATGTGACGGTTAACGTGTCTTATCAGGCCTACGGGTGACCGACAATGCCCGGAAGCGATACGAAATATTCGGTCTACGGTTTAAAAGATAACGATTACTGAAGGATGGACAGAACACATGAACTTACATGAATATCAGGCAAAACAACTTTTTGCCCGCTATGGCTTACCAGCACCGGTGGGTTATGCCTGTACTACTCCGCGCGAAGCAGAAGAAGCCGCTTCAAAAATCGGTGCCGGTCCGTGGGTAGTGAAATGTCAGGTTCACGCTGGTGGCCGCGGTAAAGCGGGCGGTGTGAAAGTTGTAAACAGCAAAGAAGACATCCGTGCTTTTGCAGAAAACTGGCTGGGCAAGCGTCTGGTAACGTATCAAACAGATGCCAATGGCCAACCGGTTAACCAGATTCTGGTTGAAGCAGCGACCGATATCGCTAAAGAGCTGTATCTCGGTGCCGTTGTTGACCGTAGTTCCCGTCGTGTGGTCTTTATGGCCTCCACCGAAGGCGGCGTGGAAATCGAAAAAGTGGCGGAAGAAACTCCGCACCTGATCCATAAAGTTGCGCTTGATCCGCTGACTGGCCCGATGCCGTATCAGGGACGCGAGCTGGCGTTCAAACTGGGTCTGGAAGGTAAACTGGTTCAGCAGTTCACCAAAATCTTCATGGGCCTGGCGACCATTTTCCTGGAGCGCGACCTGGCGTTGATCGAAATCAACCCGCTGGTCATCACCAAACAGGGCGATCTGATTTGCCTCGACGGCAAACTGGGCGCTGACGGCAACGCACTGTTCCGCCAGCCTGATCTGCGCGAAATGCGTGACCAGTCGCAGGAAGATCCGCGTGAAGCACAGGCTGCACAGTGGGAACTGAACTACGTTGCGCTGGACGGTAACATCGGTTGTATGGTTAACGGCGCAGGTCTGGCGATGGGTACGATGGACATCGTTAAACTGCACGGCGGCGAACCGGCTAACTTCCTTGACGTTGGCGGCGGCGCAACCAAAGAACGTGTAACCGAAGCGTTCAAAATCATCCTCTCTGACGACAAAGTGAAAGCCGTTCTGGTTAACATCTTCGGCGGTATCGTTCGTTGCGACCTGATCGCTGACGGTATCATCGGCGCGGTAGCAGAAGTGGGTGTTAACGTACCGGTCGTGGTACGTCTGGAAGGTAACAACGCCGAACTCGGCGCGAAGAAACTGGCTGACAGCGGCCTGAATATTATTGCAGCAAAAGGTCTGACGGATGCAGCTCAGCAGGTTGTTGCCGCAGTGGAGGGGAAATAATGTCCATTTTAATCGATAAAAACACCAAGGTTATCTGCCAGGGCTTTACCGGTAGCCAGGGGACTTTCCACTCAGAACAGGCCATTGCATACGGCACTAAAATGGTTGGCGGCGTAACCCCAGGTAAAGGCGGCACCACCCACCTCGGCCTGCCGGTGTTCAACACCGTGCGTGAAGCCGTTGCTGCCACTGGCGCTACCGCTTCTGTTATCTACGTACCAGCACCGTTCTGCAAAGACTCCATTCTGGAAGCCATCGACGCAGGCATCAAACTGATTATCACCATCACTGAAGGCATCCCGACGCTGGATATGCTGACCGTGAAAGTGAAGCTGGATGAAGCAGGCGTTCGTATGATCGGCCCGAACTGCCCAGGCGTTATCACTCCGGGTGAATGCAAAATCGGTATCCAGCCTGGTCACATTCACAAACCGGGTAAAGTGGGTATCGTTTCCCGTTCCGGTACACTGACCTATGAAGCGGTTAAACAGACCACGGATTACGGTTTCGGTCAGTCGACCTGTGTCGGTATCGGCGGTGACCCGATCCCGGGCTCTAACTTTATCGACATTCTCGAAATGTTCGAAAAAGATCCGCAGACCGAAGCGATCGTGATGATCGGTGAGATCGGCGGTAGCGCTGAAGAAGAAGCAGCTGCGTACATCAAAGAGCACGTTACCAAGCCAGTTGTGGGTTACATCGCTGGTGTGACTGCGCCGAAAGGCAAACGTATGGGCCACGCGGGTGCCATCATTGCCGGTGGGAAAGGGACTGCGGATGAGAAATTCGCTGCTCTGGAAGCCGCAGGCGTGAAAACCGTTCGCAGCCTGGCGGATATCGGTGAAGCACTGAAAACTGTTCTGAAATAAATATCTGTAATAAGAAATAGCCCTCGCCGCTTCCCTCTACAGGAATGGCGAAGGGCTGTCGGTTTCGACATGGTTGGCCATCGTATGATGGCCTTTTTTGTGCTTATCGCGATGATTTTCGCTGCGCTATCAGGGTAAATTTATAGTCATCGGTATTAAAAGCGTTGCGGCTATATTCAAACACCCGACCATCAACTAAATATCCACGCGATACTTTTTCAAGAATCGGCTTTGTCTGGCTGATATTAAGCAGACGGCTCATCTCTTCGGTTGGCATCAGAGGAATGATTTCCTGTTCGCTACGATCGATAACCATTTTCTTCACTTCTTCGATAAAGTGATATTTCGAATTTTCCATGACCTGCCAGGTGAGATCCGGGAACAACGCAAGCGGCATCCAGGTTTCTTCCAGCGCCATTGGCTTTTGCTTGCGATAGCGCACGCGCTTCACATGCCACACACGATCCTGCGGGGTGATTTGTAGCTGTTGCTGAAGAAAATCGTCAGCCGGAATCACTTCGAATATCAGAACTTCACTGTGTGTATCGACGTGACGGTCCGACAGTTTTTCATCAAAACTGGTTAACTGAAAAATATCGTAATTGACCCGCTCTTCTTTGACGTAAGTCCCGCTGCCCTGAATGCTTTCGAGGATCTGCTGCTCGACTAGCTGGCGCAAAGCCTGACGCACCGTAACCCGGCTGACGCCAAACTCTGTTTGTAGCGCTGATTCAGTGGGTAACGCATCGCCAGGTTTAAGCTCGCCACGCGCAATTTGTTCACGAATGCGATCGGCAATCTGCCGGTATAAGGGCTTGTGTCCCATTTTTAGTATCTCATTAATACGAATTTAACCATTATGCCCGATAAATTCATCCTGTAAATAATACAAATACAATATAAATAATTTCAATCAAGTGAAATTGATCACATAATGGTATTGTTTTATCGGGCACACTGGCGCGACTATAAAAACGATCAAGTGAGGATCATGATGAATCTGACGACTCTGACCCACCGCGATGCGTTGTGTCTGAATGCGCGCTTTACCAGCCGTGAAGAGGCCATCCACGCGTTGACTCAACGTCTTGCTGCTCTGGGGGAAAATTTCCAGTACTGAGCAATTTCTGGAAGAAGTGTATCGCCGTGAAAGCCTTGGCCCGACCGCCTTAGGTGAAGGGTTGGCTGTGCCGCATGGCAAAACTGCTGCGGTAAAAGAAGCGGCGTTTGCGGTCGCCACACTCAGCGAGCCGCTTCAGTGGGAAGGCGTTGATGGCCCGGAAGCAGTTGATTTAGTGGTGCTGCTGGCGATTCCCCCCAATGAAGCGGGTACTACGCATATGCAACTGCTGACAGCGCTGACCACGCGCCTTGCGGATGATGAGATTCGGGCGCGTATACAGTCGGCGACGACGCCTGATGAGTTGCTCTCGGCGCTGGATGACAAGGGAGGCACGCAACCTTCTGCCTCTTTTTCCAACGCGCCAACTATCGTCTGCGTAACGGCCTGTCCGGCGGGTATTGCTCACACCTATATGGCTGCGGAATATCTGGAAAAAGCCGGACGCAAACTCGGCGTAAATGTTTACGTTGAAAAACAAGGCGCTAACGGCATTGAAGGGCGTTTAACGGCGGATCAACTCAATAGTGCAACCGCCTGTATTTTTGCGGCTGAAGTCGCCATCAAGGAGAGTGAGCGTTTTAATGGCATTCCCGCGCTTTCAGTGCCTGTTGCCGAGCCGATTCGCCATGCAGAAGCGTTGATCCAACAAGCGCTTACCCTCAAGCGTAGCGATGAGACGCGTACCGTACAGCAAGATACGCAACCGGTGAAAAGTGTCAAAACGGAGCTGAAACAGGCACTGTTGAGCGGAATCTCTTTTGCCGTACCGTTGATTGTCGCGGGGGGCACGGTGCTGGCGGTCGCGGTATTACTGTCGCAAATCTTCGGGCTACAAGATCTGTTTAATGAAGAAAACTCCTGGCTGTGGATGTACCGCAAGCTGGGCGGCGGGCTGCTCGGAATTTTGATGGTACCGGTGCTCGCGGCCTATACCGCCTATTCTCTGGCAGATAAACCGGCGTTAGCGCCAGGCTTTGCGGCTGGACTTGCCGCCAACATGATCGGCTCCGGGTTTCTCGGCGCGGTCGTTGGCGGATTGATAGCCGGTTACTTGATGCGCTGGGTGAAAAATCACTTGCGTCTTAGCAGTAAATTCAATGGATTCCTGACTTTTTATCTCTACCCGGTGCTCGGTACGTTGGGAGCGGGCAGTCTGATGCTGTTTGTGGTGGGGGAACCTGTCGCCTGGATCAATAACTCGCTTACCGCCTGGCTGAACGGTCTGTCAGGAAGTAACGCGCTGTTGCTGGGTGCCATTCTCGGTTTTATGTGTTCCTTTGACCTTGGAGGGCCAGTGAATAAAGCCGCTTATGCATTCTGCCTGGGCGCAATGGCGAACGGCGTTTACGGCCCGTATGCCATTTTCGCCTCCGTCAAAATGGTTTCGGCATTTACCGTAACCGCTTCCACGATGCTCGCACCGCGCCTGTTTAAAGAGTTTGAAATTGAGACCGGGAAATCCACCTGGCTGTTAGGGCTGGCAGGTATTACCGAAGGGGCGATCCCGATGGCGATTGAAGATCCGCTGCGGGTTATTGGTTCGTTTGTGCTGGGCTCTATGGTAACGGGCGCTATTGTCGGTGCGATGAATATCGGCCTTTCGACACCCGGTGCCGGCATTTTCTCGCTCTTTTTACTTCATGATAATGGCGCGGGCGGTGTTATGGCGGCAATTGGCTGGTTTGGCGCGGCATTGGTGGGGGCTGCAATCTCGACTGCAATTCTCCTGATGTGGCGGCGTCACGCGGTTAAGCATGGCAACTATCTGACTGATGGCGTAATGCCATAAACAAAAAGGAAACGACGATGAAAGCAGTATCTCGCGTTCACATCACCCCGCATATGCACTGGGATCGAGAGTGGTATTTCACCACCGAAGAGTCACGTATTCTGCTGGTCAATAATATGGAAGAGATCCTGTGCCGACTGGAACAGGACAACGAATACAAATATTACGTACTCGACGGGCAAACGGCGATCCTCGAAGATTATTTCGCGGTGAAACCGGAAAACAAAGACCGTGTGAAGAAACAGGTAGAAGCCGGCAAGTTGATTATCGGCCCCTGGTATACCCAGACCGATACCACGATTGTTTCTGCGGAATCCATCGTCCGTAATCTGATGTACGGAATGCGTGACTGCCTCGCGTTTGGCGAGCCGATGAAAATAGGTTATTTACCAGATTCCTTTGGCATGTCCGGGCAACTGCCGCATATCTACAATGGATTTGGCATTACCCGCACCATGTTCTGGCGCGGATGTTCGGAGCGCCACGGTACTGATAAAACCGAGTTTTTGTGGCAAAGCAGTGACGGTAGCGAAGTGACGGCGCAGGTGCTGCCGCTGGGCTACGCCATCGGTAAGTACTTACCTGCCGACGAAAACGGATTACGTAAACGCCTCGACAGTTATTTTGACGTGCTGGAAAAAGCGTCTGTAACCAAAGAGATTTTGCTGCCGAATGGGCATGACCAGATGCCATTGCAGCAAAATATCTTCGAAGTGATGGATAAGCTACGTGAGATCTACCCTCAACGTAAGTTTGTGATGAGCCGCTTTGAAGAGGTATTTGAGAAGATCGAAGCGCAGCGAGATAATCTGGCAACCCTGAAAGGGGAATTTATTGATGGCAAATATATGCGCGTGCATCGCACCATCGGTTCTACGCGTATGGATATCAAAATTGCCCACGCGCGTATTGAAAATAAGATTGTTAATCTGCTGGAACCGCTGGCAACACTGGCCTGGACGTTGGGTTTTGAATACCACCACGGCTTGCTGGAGAAAATGTGGAAAGAGATCTTAAAAAATCATGCCCACGACAGTATCGGCTGCTGCTGTAGTGACAAAGTTCATCGCGAAATCGTCGCCCGCTTCGAACTGGCTGAAGACATGGCGGATAATCTGATTCGTTTCTACATGCGCAAAATTGCCGACAACATGCCGCAGAGCGACGCCGACAAACTCGTCCTGTTTAACCTGATGCCCTGGCCGCGTGAAGAAGTTATCAACACCACTGTGCGGCTGCGCGCCAGCCAGTTTAATTTGCGGGACGATCGCGGTCAGCCTGTACCGTATTTTATTCGCCATGCCCGTGAGATCGATCCAGGCCTAATCGATCGGCAAATAGTTCATTACGGTAATTACGATCCCTTTATGGAGTTTGATATACAGATCAACCAGATTGTCCCTTCTATGGGCTATCGCACGCTTTATATCGAAGCGAATCAGCCTGGCAACGTAATTGCGGCAAAAAGTGACGCTGAAGGGATACTGGAAAATGCTTTCTGGCAAATTGCGCTCAATGAGGATGGTTCTCTGCAACTGGTAGATAAAGACAGCGGTGTGCGCTATGACCGGGTATTGCAAATTGAAGAAAGCTCTGATGATGGTGATGAATATGACTATTCACCCGCAAAAGAAGAGTGGGTAATTACCGCAGCGAACGCGAAACCGCAATGCGATATTATTCATGAAGCCTGGCAGAGCAGGGCTGTTATCCGCTATGACATGGCAGTGCCGCTCAATTTGTCAGAACGCAGCGCCCGGCAATCCACTGGCAGAGTAGGGGTGGTGTTGGTTGTCACTCTTAGTCATAACAGCAGGCGTATTGATGTGGATATCAATCTTGATAACCAGGCTGACGATCATCGCCTTCGTGTCCTGGTCCCTACACCTTTTAACACCGACAGTGTTCTGGCAGATACGCAGTTTGGTTCGCTAACGCGCCCCGTGAACGACAGTGCAATGAACAACTGGCAGCAAGAAGGCTGGAAAGAAGCGCCGGTTCCGGTATGGAATATGCTCAACTATGTTGCCTTACAGGAAGGGCGTAACGGCATGGCTGTCTTTAGCGAAGGGTTACGTGAATTTGAAGTCATCGGTGAAGAGAAGAAAACCTTTGCCATTACGTTGCTGCGTGGCGTGGGCTTACTGGGCAAAGAAGATCTGCTTTTAAGGCCTGGGCGGCCTTCGGGAATTAAAATGCCAGTCCCGGACTCACAACTACGTGGTCTGCTTTCTTGTCGCCTAAGTTTATTGAGTTATACCGGTACGCCAACCGCCGCTGGTGTAGCTCAGCAGGCGCGAGCATGGCTGACTCCAGTACAGTGTTACAACAAAATCCCATGGGATGTGATGAAGCTCAACAAAGCCGGATTCAACGTGCCGGAAAGTTATAGTTTGTTGAAAATGCCCCCAGTGGGATGCCTGATAAGCGCACTTAAGAAAGCTGAAGACCGACAAGAAGTGATTTTACGGCTG
>OODS01001443.1_pt1 | contig 15380 bp, 11 predicted proteins | sample 1671531 | NCBI WGS metagenome assembly OODS01 (sample SAMN06348166, study PRJEB24527) | human gut metagenome | biome: human gut; feature: ankylosing spondylitis patient; material: feces | host: Homo sapiens | place: China | collected 2015-10 | reverse complement strand
GCGATTGGTCGGTGATTTCGGTGGTGCAGAATTTCGGGATCACCAGATTGGTGACGGGTCCGATACGTTCCGCTTCCGCAATGATCAGGGGAGCGTTGGTGCCGCCGAATACGTCGATGTTCCAGCCATCTTCGTCGATCCAGTCGGTGAAACGGTTTTTGATGGTTACGTGTCCGCCGCGTTTGATGAGCTCTCCTGCGATGCGCGAATCCAAGTCTCGGCTCGCCTCATAGCGCGTGCCTCCTACGGACGGCCCTTTCACGGTGACTGATCCAAGCTGGAATTCGTCGCGATACTTTTCGAGCACGGCCAGCGGGTCGAGGTCTGGAGTCATGGCGATGCGAACGGACTTTGTTTTCAATCGTACGCGCAACGCGTAATTATCCTGATGAACGTAATAACTTTGCACGATTAATGTCGGACTGTCGCTGTCATCCAACTGCGTTGGCAAAGCACGGCAGAAAAAAACGGCGCATGTATTCGAAATCGCCTATATTTCTGCCTAAATCCTCAACCATATTCTCAGTCTAGTGGAAAATACGCGGTAAATGACGTTATTGTGCCGCAAATTATGACGTAATACTCTTCGTTCCCCGTTCTATACTCGTCACCTCCCCTTCATAGTTGGGTATGTTTCCGAAAACCCATTCAGGCTTACTTTGCCAACATGATGATTAAGATTCAAAGACCATTTTTCCGTAAAAAGTGTCGCTTTCATCTCAAGGCAGTGTAAAGTAGGTTGACGTACGGGTTTGTAGCTCAGTGGATAGAGCGTCTGTCTCCGGAACAGAAGGTTCCGGGTACATTTTGCGTTCGCATGTCTTCTCAGCCCTACGGCTGACTGGGATTACGAGCTTGCTTGAAAACTGAAAAAATCGGTCTTAATAACAATTAATAACAATGACCGCACCACCTCGCCACCTTCGCGGTGGTGTAAAATGATGATGACTTGGGTTCGTAGCTCAGCTGGATAGAGCGTTCGCCTCCGGAGCGAAAGGTCGAGAGTTCGAATCTCTTCGAGCCCACGGGTGCCCCGTCCTGACGTTGTCAGGGCGGGGCTTTTGTCGTTTCAGTTCAGAACTGAAAGATCCGCAAACTGTAGGATGTAAAATACTTACTGGTGGAATCAAGGAAGATGGCGGCCAGGTGGATCTCGTTCGGTGCGGCAATAGAGCTTCCAAGCGCCGTCGCGCAGCACCGACGGGGCGGTGGTGGCCTGCGATCGGACGCCTTGGTCCATGTTCACGCTGGCGCGTTTCGTGGCGACCAGCAGCAGGACAGGCGTGTTGGCGGCGATGCCGCGCGCAATGCGTCGACCATGCGGCGCTCGCATGGGGGTGCACAATCCGCCTTTCGTCGGGCTTGTTGCCGTCGAAGTTCAGGCATTGCTTCATGGTTCGTCTCCTTGCGCGTGGGTTTGGATTGCCGTGGGGTCTCCGGTGTCGTAGCCGCACGAGTACCGGTAGTGGAAACGGCCGTCTGAGTATTCGATGATCACGATGTGGGGTTCGTTCATAGTCCGTTCGCCGCCGCATGGCAGTACTCCAGCTCCGGCAACGTGCCCGGCATCAGCAGCCGCATCGACGCCAACTGGCTCTACGGCGCCGCCGTCACCTGGAGCCGATACGCCAACGGATCCGGCACCACTCACACCGTCACCCCGCCCGCCAATACCGCCAACTCCGACACACCCGCCGGCGACACCGAATCCCTGGCGAGGGCGGTCATCCGGGGAGAATACGGCAACCTGCCCCAACGCCGCATCCTGCTCGGCAACCGCTTCAACGAGGTGCAGACCCGCGTCAAACGGATCCTCGCCGGCAACAACGGCGGCGGAAACACGGGCGGCGTCGATCTGAACATGGTGGCCCGGCGCATCATCCGGGGCGACTTCGGCAACCAGCCCCAACGCCAGTCACGGGTGGACGCGACCTACGGCGCGGGAACCTATGCGAAGGCACAGGCCATCGTCAACGGTTCGGCCGCATCCGCCGGCAATGCGGGTGGCCGCGTCTACATCGTCAAACCCGGCGATTGCCTCAGCCGCATATTCCCCGACAACTGGCAGACCGTGGCCCGGGCCAACGGCATCGCCAACCCCAACCTCATCTACCCCGGCCAGCGGATCCACTACTGACCGGCATCCGACAACAGGAAGGAAACCATGATGGACATCTCCAACGCGACCACGCTCGCCGCAGCCATCGTCGCCCTCATCGCCCCGGCCCTGATCCAGGCGCTCAAGAAACACATCCCCGAAGGCTACACGGCACTAACCGCCCTCGGCATCAGCCTGCTGCTCGTCGTCATAACCATCGCAGCCACCAACGGCTTCACCGGCCGCGGGTGGGGTATCGTGCTCGCCGCCGTCGTAGGCGTCGCCCAAGCCGTGTACACACTGGTGAACCAGGCGCTGGCGGGATTCAAAGATAGAGAACAATAAATGCTACTGTTGTGTTGTTTATTACTAATTGCGTCATAGAGAGTCAGGTAGCAACTGTATGCAGCATAAATCAGCCGGAGTAATCGCGGCCGTCGACCTGTTCGCCGGCTGCGGCGGCATGTCCTTGGGCTTCGAGAAGGCCGGCTTTGATGTCAAAGCTGCATTTGACAAGTGGCTTCCCGCCATCAAGGTATACCGCAAGAACTTCAAGCACCCGATGTTCGAGCAGGACCTGTCAGATCCCGTGGAATCCGCCAAGCTTGTTAGCAAATATAGCCCCACCGTCATCTTTGGCGGTCCGCCGTGCCAGGACTTTTCAACTGCGGGCTTCCAAGATGAGACCCGAGGGCGTGCCATACTCTCAGTGGCCTTTGCAAAGATTATTGCAACGGTCAAGCCACGGTGGTTCGTCATGGAGAACGTTGCGACCATCCGCAACACGAAGTCATTCCAACGAGCTTGTGCGGTCTACCGAGAAGCCGGCTATGGATTGACCTGCAAAGTGCTCAACGCTTCTCTGTGTGGTGTACCGCAAGTGCGTAAACGCATGTTTGTAATTGGAGGCCTCGGAGAGCATGATGACTTCCTGGCCGATGAGCTTGAGAAGCATCTTGCCGACAAGCCAATGACCATCCGCGACTATCTCGGCAATTCACTTGGTATTGACTACTACTTCCGCGTACCTACCAATTACAGCCGTCGAGGTGTGTTCAGTATCGATGAGCCTTCCATGACTATCAGAGCTGTGGATAGGCCCATTCCTCCGGGTTACAGGGGGAACCCCAAGGATTCTGCCCCGGTCAGCGAGGTACGTGTGCTTACTCCTAAGGAACGTAGCTATATCCAAACGTTCCCCAAGGATTTCGTATTCGAGGGTGGTAAGTCCGACGTAAATACGATGATTGGTAACGCTGTGCCAGTGAACCTTGCCAAGTATGTCGCCACGGCACTTATGCACCATATCGAGCAGACGCGCAAGGAAGGTGAATCAGAGTGAAAGCCATCGATCTATTCGCAGGATGCGGTGGCATGTCCTTGGGCTTTGAACAGGCAGGCGTTGATGTCGTAGCGGCATTTGATAAATGGCAACCAGCCATTGAAATCTACCGTGCTAACTTCGATCATCCTATCTTCGACAAAGATCTCTCAGAGGATGACAGTGCCGACCTCATCAAGTCGTATGCGCCTGACCTCATCATGGGCGGCCCCCCATGCCAAGACTACTCGATAGCTGGCAAACGAGAGCAAGGCGAACGCGCTAACCTCACCATTCGCTTCGGCCAGATTGTCTCCGAGGCCAAGCCTACATGGGTTGTGTTCGAGAATGTCTACAACATCGAACGTTTTGGCACGCTGCCCAAACTTAAGTCCATGCTCAAAAAGGCAGGCTATGGCCTCACCGCCATGGTCATAGACGCTAGTCGTTGTGGCGTGCCGCAGGCTCGCAAGCGATTCATCATGATCGGACGTCTGGGGGCGGAAGACGGTTTTCTCGACGAAGCCTTGAAAAAGGACTTCGCCAAGCGCCAGATGACCGTGCGCGACTACCTAGGCAACCGGCTTGGCACGCAGTACTACTACATGCACCCACGCAGCTATGCCCGACGTGCTGTGTTCTCCATCGACGAGCCATCGGCAACCATCCGTGGCATCAATCGGCCCATCCCGGGCAACTACAAGCATCACCATGCCGATGCTGCCGAGATCAAAGACGGGGTCAGGGCGCTGACTTTCAAGGAGCGCAGCTATCTGCAATCCTTCCCCGACAGCTTTCAGTTCCCCGGAGCCAAGACTAGCGTAGAGCTTGCTATCGGCAATGCTGTGCCCCCAGCATTGGCTAACTATGTGGCGCGACATATTCTTGACTACGAAAAGGCCCATACAGAGCAATGAGGTGAATGATGTCTTACTTCACACGTGTTGAGGACTACAAGACGTATGAGAACTCCCCAACGGGAGACCTCCATTACTCTTATAACGCCAATAGTGGCGGTGGTCAGGCCTTCCTTGGTGGCAAGTACCGAGATGACAATGGGGAACTGCAGTCGCTACCACCGCTGAACAACAAGATTGCTGTCTTTGGGCTCGATCTTGAGGACACCAACGGCAATACTCCGTTCATCAATCTAGGCACAAGCGATAAAGAAAAATACCCCATTAGCCCTCGGGGCGAAGGCAGCACAAGCATGAAGCTTGGCATGAAGGGCGAAAAGAATCGTCCCAGTCTTTTGCTTGCCACAGCCTTGATGCTGCCTACAACGTGCGTAATCAATAGCGCGGCCACGCTGGACGAGTCTCCTCTGACACGAAGAAACTATTGGCTGCGCTCCATGTGGCTTGATTGCCGGATTCGTGGCAATGGCGAGGTCGCTTTCATTCCCAAGGATTTCATTTTTGAGGGTGGCCGTAGGAAAGAAGGCGGCACTGTCCAAGGCAATTCGATCTTCTACAAGCTCGACTATCGCCGCCGCATTGCGGACATCCTTCACGCCGATGAGTTGAAACAGCGCCTTCCGCAAGATGTGGCCGACGCCATTGGGTACTTCGCCAGCGTTTATCGAGGGGAGACCCAATTCAACTACGATGAAGCTGCTGCCAAAGTGGCTGGGATGATGAAAGCGCTCGCCTTCTCGTGTGCCGATCGATATTCTGGCATCTCGGATCCGTTGCCGACCATTATGCGTCTTGTGAGTACGCCCACCTCGGATGTGTCTCTGCCTTCTGTGCGCAAACCGCAACCGAACGAGCCGTACAACCTCATCTATTTCGGCGCTCCTGGTACCGGTAAGTCTCATAAGATGAACAAGCTCTCGACCCAGTTGTTCGACGAGAGCCGCATTCTGCGCGTCACCTTCCATCCCGATTACACCTATGCTCAGTTTGTGGGTAGCCTTCGCCCCTACACCGATGTCATCACAGGCAAGTCGGGGTACCGCTATACCCCCGGGCCGTTCATCGACGCCTATGTACAGGCAATGCAGCTTGAAGATCCCGTAGTGCTTCTCATCGAGGAGATCAACCGAGCCAATCCAGCCGCCGTGTTCGGTGATGTGTTCCAGTTGCTTGACCGCGAGGATTCCGGCGAAAGCACGTATCCCATTCGCGCTTCGGAGGAGCTGACCAACTATCTCAGCTGGCAACCAGGCATCACGCCGATCCTTGAAGGCGAGCGTGCGACGTTGTCTCTTCCCAAGAACCTGTTCCTTTGGGCAACGATGAACTCAGCCGACCAGGGCGTATTCCCGATGGATACCGCGTTCAAGCGCCGTTGGGATTTCGAGTATCTCGGCATCAATGACAACGAGGAAGCCCTGAACGGCTTGAAGGTGCCGCTGGGCGAGACCGGCAGGCAGGTCATGTGGAATGACCTGCGCCATGCCATCAATGATCTGTTGCGTAAGGCCAAGGTCAACGAGGACAAGCTGATTGGCCCCTATTTCATGCGCCAATCCGACATCGCGCATCCTGAGAGGTTCAACAAGGCATTCAAGAACAAGGTTCTGATGTACCTTTACGAGGATGCCGCCCGCATGCGCCGCGATCAAGTGTTCGTCGATGGCTCGGTCATCACTTATTCCCAGCTGTGCGAAAACTACGACCGGCTTGGTGACGGGGCGTTCAAGGACCTTGAAGTGGCAGTGGCTGACGATGGGATTGCCGCCGCTGCTTCGGATACGACGGAAGCCTGAGCCATGCGCCGGGTGTATATCCGTGAGCGCTCGGCATACACGCCTAGTGAGTTGGCCGATAAGCTGAAGCCCGAAGATGGGGGATCTCGTCATTGGGATGTCGACGAGTGCATTGCCAAGCTGCTGAAGCGTGGCGTATTATCGGCCGGATCCATCGTCGATGACGAGGATTCGTCCACCGTCGAATACGACAAGTACCAGTTCCGTTGGGTGGGGCTTGCGGTCTACCAAGACCTGGTCATCGTGGTGTACCCGAAATACTTTCGGGGCAAAGATCTTCCGACATTGTCGCAGATGGCCCGCATCCTGCGTGTCATACGTAAGACTGAGCCCAAAGGTGCGCAGATTGGCATGATGGCCGATGACAATGATAGGGCACGTGATCCGCTGGCCCTTCTGATCGCCCTGTTCGACATGTATGCCGAGTATGGCGAGTACACCAATTACGAGCGCACCATCGAATCAAACGGCACCGGCTCCATCTCCTGGGAACGCACCATCGAGCAATGCCAGCCGTTCCTCGGCGATGACGGTCCCATCTACTTCGATCTGAAGACCATCGAGACGAATCGTAACGACAGCGATTACGTCACGCGATTGCACCGCGCTCTGCTTACCACGTATTCACGAGAGCTGCGTGAATCAGGGCTTGCCGGGCTGCTGCCCATCACGCCGGTCGAGCTGAGCGATGAGGAGCTCGACGATTTCGGGGATCCGGACATCATCGACTACCGCCTTGAACGTGAGCTCAACGTCCAATTCGTAACCTGGAAACGGGATCTCATCTCATTGCTGCGCTCGATTGTCATGGACAGGGAATCCGGGCACGACTGGAATAGCGTCGCATGCCTGGGAACCGCCAGTTACCAGCATGTGTGGGAGCTCATGTGCAAGACTGCTTTCGGCGATCAGCTGGGCATAAGCATCGATCGGCTGGGAATGCGTTTGTCGGACGCATGGGCCAAGCGCGGCAAAGAAACGCTATTGGACATCATCTCGCGCCCGCAGTGGTATTCGACCGAAGAGGATGGCGGCGAAACGGTTTGCGGACCGGTCAAGACGCTCATCCCCGACGTGGTCTCCGTTCTGAGGCACGATGATGATCTTTGCCTGTGCATTTACGATGCCAAGTACTACACGCCCAAACTTGGCAAGAAGGTGACAGGTGCGCCAGGCGTCGAATCAATCACCAAGCAGTTCCTCTATCAGGAAGCCTATAAGTCCTTCGTCAAGGACCAAGGTGTCAGTCGTGTTTTGAACACCTTCTTTGTGCCGACGTCACGACAAGGTGGCCCATATCATCTCGGCAAAGTGGATTTCCTTGGCATTTTTCCGTGTCAGGATGCGCCATTTACTAACAACATCGACATGTGGGCATTAGACGCCGACGCGATGGGAGCGCTCTACCTCGACAACAAGCAGATTGGCAAAGTGGCGGTGGATGCAATCATCAGCAAAAGCGCACCCGTGGTTTTCTCTCAAGCGCAGACGCTGTTCTGACTGAACCGTGCTCTGCCTCATTCCTATGAGGCGAGACGAATTCGCGCGGCATCGTTCATGCATGCATGAACTCGTCCGTGGACTGTTCGGTGATGCCGCAGTATTCGTCGATGGCCTCTTGCGTCCCGTATTCGCGTAACAGGCATTCGTATGCGTTGTTGGGCTGGGGCCATCGCTGTCATGGGAGTATTTGACCCTGAGCTTGGCCATGAATTGGTGCCGGGTCGCTTGCAGTAGCTCCGCGTTGCCGTCGTTGCGTTTGACGGTCGAGAGCATCCAACGCAGCCGGTCCACGTACTGCGCGTCCTCGGGCAGTTCGCCGCGTGCGATGTACAGGGCGTACAGGCGGGCTATTTTCTCCTTGTCCTGGCACTTGCCGTACATGCCTTCCAGCAGGGTGAACCATCCGTGGGGCAGGTCGGCGGTCAGGTCCGGCGCATCCGGGTCGGGCCAGTGGTCGGTGTCCATGTCGGTGGTTTCCTCGACGCTGGGCAGACAATTACCGTATGCAAGGCAGGAATGCGTGTCATCCAGCCATCGCTGGTATTGGTATTCATCGTCGATGCCGATGATGTGCTCCAGACCGATGGCGGTTTCCTTGGCCTTTTTCTCATCATTGATGATCGAGCCCAGCCGGTCGCTGAGATAGTAGTCCACCCAGTGTGACGCCTCGTAGGGGACGATAGTCTTGTGGTGCAGTGCCGAGCAGTACCGTTCGCGGTAGAACAGGCGGAAGCATACGGCGCAGACGTGTACGCATCGTGGCGCTTCGTCCGGCGTGCAGGTGCATGACATGCCGACGATTTTGCCCATTCGCGTTCTGGCGGTGGCGGATGCCTCCATCTCGCCGTCGGGAACCGCGTCCGCCTTGCAGGTGCCGCCGGTCTCGCGCCAGTTGCGCAGACACTCGCGTTCATACATGCGACGCCCATCGCGCAGCAGGCGGACCTCGGCCTTGAAGCGGGCTTGAATCTCGGATCTGGGCCCGTCCGTCTTGAACAGCAACCTGAACTCGTTCACCTTCGTGGCCGGAACGTCGAAAAGCTTCTGCGCGTCGGTCTGCTTGCGATGCCACATGATCATGATTCCATCATCCTTCATGGGGACGAAAGAGCATGCCAAGCGGAGTGTGTCTGGATCATCTTTGGGTGGCGATTCGGGGCCGTAGTCAATAACACTCCTATAACAATGACCTCCCGATTTAGCCAGTTTTGCCGGTTTCAACGAGGGAGCGCGATACCTTAGAAATGGCGGAATTTTCAGGCTTTAGGGCCTTATTGAAGGATGCCGGTTTTACCCAGTTTTGGGCCGGTCCGAACAGAAGGTCGTGGGTTCGATCCCCATCAAGCTCACCGGCAGGGTTCCAGCCAATCGGCTGGGGTCCTTTTTGTTTGCGTGATTCCAGCGGTCGCCGCATCTGTCCCGACATGGTCCACGCGCCGGTCCGATGCATGGCCTCATCCGTGCGCATGCCATATCGACTGGTGGGCGGCCGCGGCATGTTTGCCCGCCGCGAACGTACACTGTGAGTGCGCAACGCGCGCATACCCTACGACGAAGGAGAACAGTATGAGCGACAAGATGGAAGCAGTGGCGACCTCCGAGGCTCCGGCGGCTCTGGGCGCTTACAGCCAGGCTGTGAAGGCCAACGGTTTCGTGTTCGTCTCCGGCCAGCTGGGCATCGACCCGGCCACCGGCGAACTGGCTGGCGAAACTGCCGGCGAGCAGGCATCCCAGGCGCTGAAGAACATCAAGCACATTCTTGACGCAGCAGGCACAGGCATCGAGCACGTCTGCCGTGCCACCATCTACATGAAGAACGTCGAAGACTTCCATGAGATCGACGACGTGTACGCGCAGGCCTTCATCGGTTCCGTGAAGCCGGCCCGCGTCGCGTTCGGCGGCAACAACATTCCGAAGGGCGCTCTCGTCGAGATCGACGCCATCGCTGTGCTCTGATTTCAGTGCGCTGATTGCAAATCTCCAGGGAATTCCTTTTCAGGCTCGTATGCGGTTTCTTACGCTGCATGCGAGCCTGTTTTGTTTATGCAACCTCATGATTGCCGCAAAAGTGAAGAGCAGACAACATGTTTCCACCGATTTCCGTATAGTAATGCGTTTGGGTATTGTGCAAACGCATACAAACGCATGCAAACGCAAGAACGCGCCCAGCCAAATATGAAGGAGCAGTCGCGCATGACCGAATCGCAAGTCAACGCATCTACTGCAGGCACTGACGCCGCTGAATCCGCTGAAGTCGAGCAGGGCGGTCTTGAACGTAAGATGGAAACCCGCCATCTGACCATGATTTCGCTGGGTGGCGTGATCGGCACTGGCTTGTTTCTTAGCTCCGGCTACACGATTCACCAAGCCGGCCCTCTTGGCGCGATCATCGCGTATGGCATCGGATCCATACTGGTGTATTTTGTGATGCTCAGCCTCGGCGAACTGTCGGTGGCTATGCCGTATGCCGGCAGTTTCCACCTGTATGCGAAGCGTTTCATCGGCCCCGGCACCGCGTTCACCATCGCCGTGCTGTACTGGCTGAATTGGGCGGTGGCGCTCGCTTCGGAATTCACGGCAGCCGGTCTGCTGATGCAACGTTGGTTTCCTGATTCGCCCGCGTGGATTTGGTCCGCCGCCTTCATTGCGGTGGTGTTCATGCTCAATATTCTGTCGGTGAGGCTGTATGGCGAATCGGAATTCTGGTTCGCATCCATTAAGGTGTTTGCAATTATCGCGTTCATTGTGGTCGGCTTGCTTGCCATGTTTGGTGCGATTCCAATTGCCGGTTACGATCATGCTCCGCTGTTTGAGAATTTCTATAATGATGGCTGGCTCCCGAATGGTGTGCTGCCGATTTTTTCGACGCTGCTGACGGTGGTGTTCGCGTTTTCCGGCACTGAGGTCGTTGGTGTTGCGGCGGGGGAGACGAAGGATCCGGCGCAGGCGATTCCGAAGGCCGTGCATACCACGGTGTTGCGTCTTGCGATTTTCTTCATCGGTTCGATCGCGGTGATGTCCGCGCTGATTCCGTGGCATCAGTCGGGTGTCGACACGAGTCCGTTTGTGCTCGTGTTCCAGTCGATCGGCATGCCGTTTGCCGGCGATGTAATGAATTTCGTGGTGTTGACGGCGGTGCTGTCCGCTGCGAATTCCGGCCTGTATGTGTGCTCGCGTATGGTTTGGTCGCTTGCACAGGAGGGTATGATTCCGCGCGCGCTCGGCAAGACGAATTTCCATGGTGTGCCCGTGTTCGCGGTGCTTTTCAGTATGGCCGGATCGCTGTTGGCGTTGCTGTCTTCCGTGGTTGCCGCTTCGACGGTGTATTTGGCGTTGGTTGCGGTTTCCGGCTTGGCCACGCTGGTGGTGTGGGCGTCGGTTTCCGTCTGCCACTTGCGTTTCCGCAAGCAGTGGCTTGCTCAAGGCCATTCGGTTGACGATTTGAAGTATCGTGCCCCCGGTTTTCCGTTCGTGCCGATCGCTGCGATTGTGATGTGCATTGGCGCGTTGGTTTTGGTGATTTGCGATCCGTCGCAGCGCTCCACATTGCTGTATATGATTCCGTTCGTTGCGATCTGCTATATCGGCTATTACGCTTCAGTGGCCTGGCACAGGAAGCATGGCAAACTGCAGGATGATACGCAAGGCTGATTCTGTCTGCATAATCGGTAGACTTGGAGGAATGAGTCCAGAAGCGCTTAGTGAACTGATTTTCAATATTGCCAACAACCTTGTGAATGAAGGCAAGGCTGGCACCTTGACCACCGATCTCATCCCTCCACAGGCCAAATTCGCCGTCATGCGTCCGAAGGACCGCGCGCACGGCGATTGGGCGTCGAACGCGGCCATGCAGCTGGCTAAGAAAGCCGGCATGAAGCCTCATGATTTCGCTGAATTGTTCGCTGCGGAACTTGCCAATGCCGATGGCATCAAGTCCGTGGAAGTGGCCGGCCCCGGCTTCATCAACATTGTACTTGATTCCGCGTCCGCCGCAGCCGTGGTTGACACCGTGCTCAACGAGGGTACGAACTACGGCAAGAACGACCATCTTTCCGGCAAAACCCTGAATCTTGAATTCGTGTCCGCCAATCCGACCGGTCCGATCCATATCGGCGGCACCCGTTGGGCCGCGGTCGGCGACTCCATGGCCCGCGTGCTTGAGGCGAACGGTGCCAAGGTGGTGCGCGAATACTATTTCAACGATCACGGCGAGCAGATCAACCGTTTCGCCAAGTCGCTGGTCGCGGCAGCCCACGGTGAGGAAACCCCGATCGACGGTTACAAGGGCGCTTATATCGATGAGATTGCACGTCGCGTCATCGATGAGGCAAAAGCCGACGGTATTGCGATTCTCGACCTGCCGCGCGTTGACGGTGGCGTTGACAACGATGGCAATCCGCTGGGTGAGGGCGATTCCGAACAGCGTGAGGAATTCCGCAAGCGTGCAGTGCCGATGATGTTCGACGAAATCCGCAAATCCATGAAGGATTTCCGTGTGAACTTCGACGTATGGTTCCATGAGAACAGCTTGTATTCCGATGGCGAAGTCGATAAGGCGATCGCCGATCTGCGTGAACGCGGCGACATTTACGAAAAGGATGGCGCAACCTGGTTCGAATCCACCAAGCATGGTGACGACAAGGATCGTGTGATTATCAAGTCCGACGGCAACTACGCGTATTTCGCAGCTGATATTGCTTACTATCGCAACAAGCGTCATCGTGACAACGATCCGGCAGACATCGCCATTTACATGCTGGGTGCCGACCATCACGGCTATATCGGCCGCATGATGGCCATGTGCGCCGCATTCGGCGACGAACCTGGCGAAAACATGCAGATTCTTATCGGCCAGCTCGTCAACGTGCTGAAGGACGGCAAGGCAGTGCGCATGTCGAAGCGCGCCGGCAATGTGGTGACCATCGACGATCTGACCGACGCCATCGGCGTGGACGCGTCCCGCTACTCGCTGGCACGCACCGACTACAACTCCCCGGTGGACATCGACCTGAACCTGCTGGCCTCGCATTCCAACGAAAACCCGGTGTACTACGTGCAGTACGCGCACGCCCGCTCCTGCAACGTGGACCGCAACGCGGCCGCCGACGGCATCACCTACGAAGGCGCCGACGTGAGCCTGCTCGACACCACCGCCGACGGCGAAGTGCTCGCCGCGCTCGCCCAGTGGCCGGCCCTGCTGCGCGAAGCGGGCGACCTGCGCGCCCCGCACCGCGTGGCCCACTATCTGGAGGACCTCGCCGCCACCTACCACAAGTGGTACAACGTGGAACGCGTCGTGCCGATGGAACTCACCGATCCGGAGGCCCGCGGGGAACAAGCCGACGCCATCCGCATCGCCAAGGCTCCGGAACCGGCGCGCGCCGCCGCCCGACTCAAGCTCAACGACGCCGTGAAGACGGTCATCGCCGAAGGCCTCGACCTGCTCGGCGTCACCGCCCCCGACAAGATGTGACCGGCAGGAGATAACGCAAACCATGTCTGTGAGTCCAATCTGGCCGGCCGGCTCGGCCGTGAACGACGAAGGCGAGATCACCTTCCACGGTCGTACCGCCGCAAGCCTGCTCGACGAATTCGGATCTCCGCTCTACGTCATCGACACCGATGACGTGCGCGCCCGCGCCACGAAATTCGTGCATTCGGCCGCCAACGCGTTCAACAACACCGTCACCCACGTCAGCTTCGCCGGCAAAGCGCTGCTGAGCAAGGAAATCTGCCGCATCGTCACCGAATCCGGCATGCTCATCGACACCTGCACCATGGGTGAGATGCGCATCGCGCTCGCCGCGGGCGTTCCCGGCCGCCGGCTCGTGCTGCACGGCAACAACAAGTCCGACGCGGAAATCGAACTCGCCATCGAACAGGGCTTCAACAAGATCGTCGTGGACGAGCCGGGCGAGCCGGAGCGTATCGCCACCATCGCCAAGCGTCTCGGCAAGCGCGCCCGCGTCATGCTGCGCGTCACCTCCGGCATCCACGCCGGCGGCCACGAATTCGTGTCCACCGCCCACGAGGACCAGAAGTTCGGCGTGGCCCTGCTGCCCGCCGGAGCCGACGCGGGCAAGCTTGCTGTGCTCGACGACCTGACCGACGTGACGCCGGCAGGGTCGAACGCACGATTGGGGGAGAACGCGTCTTCCGCCGACGGCTCCGACCACTCCGCCCACGCGGAACGCAAGCTCCAGTACGACGTCAAATACCCGTACGACCTGAGCCACGAGAAGGTCTCCGAAGGCGACCGCAGGCTCGCCGAAGCCATGACCATGGTGGCCGACGGCCCGGCGCTCGCCGTGCTCAAGGACATCTACCGCCGCCAGGACGTGCTCGAACTGGTCGGCGTGCACTCGCACATCGGCTCCAACATCCATGACGCGGACGCTTTCATCCAGGCGGCCAAGCGCATGATGCTGCTGCGCAAGACCTTCTACGCCACCGACGCGTACACCCTGCCGGAAGTCGATCTGGGCGGCGGCTATTCCGTGGCCTACACCGACGGCGAGGATTCCATGGACATCGACGTGGAGCTCGGCAGGCTCGCCGACGAGGTCAGCACCGTGAACCGCGCGCTCGGCATGCCGGCCCCGGTCATCTCCTTCGAGCCAGGCCGCTGGACGGTGGCCCCCACCGGCGTCACGCTGTACCGCGTGGGCACCGTCAAGCCGGTCGAGCTTTCCGGCGAGGCGAAGGACAAGTCAGGCAATCCGGTGGCGGAACGTGTGTACGTGTCCGTGGATGGCGGCATGAGCGACAACATCCGTCCGGCGCTGTACGGCTCCGACTACACCGCGCGTCTGGCCAACCGCAAGGGAAACAAGCAGACCAAGCTGTGCCGCGTGGTCGGCATGCACTGCGAATCGGGAGATATCGTCGTCAACGAGGTGCGGCTGCCCGCCGACATCAAGCGTGGCGACATCCTCGCGGTGCCGGTCACCGGCGCATACGGCCGCACGATGGCCAGCAACTACAACCAGGCGCTGATTCCCGCCGTGGTCGGCGTCGGCGAGGCCGGCGCACACGTCATGATCCGCCGGCAGACGATCGACGATCTGCTGAGCTGGGACGTCAGCGAATAGTCCACGATTGCGTCTCACGGTATGGACGGTTTTCGGGCTTCCTTGCGGGGAAAGCTTCGGAAACCGTCCATTTTCTTGATATTCCGCGGCCTTACGTCATATTGAGACCGTACAATAAGCAAGGTCACACCAATACTTCACATTCAAGGGAGGATGCCTTGGCACAGGAAGATGTTGCGCCGATTCGCGTTGGATTGCTGGGCGCAGGTACCGTTGGTTCCCAGACCGCACGCCTGCTGGTCGAGCAGAAGGACGAGCTTGCCGCACGTATCGGACGACCGATCGAGCTGACCGGCGTCGCCTGCCTTGACCCGGCGGAAACCGATCCGTTCCCGTGGATCGACAAGGCCATCGTGACCACCGACACCATGAGCGTGGCCACCAATTCCGACATCGTCATCGAGCTGATCGGCGGCACCGGTGTGGCACGCAAGTTCGTGCTCGCCGCCATCGAATCCGGCGCCTCCGTGGTCACCGCCAACAAGGCGCTGCTGGCCAAGTATGGTCCGGAGATCTACGCGGCCGCCGAAGCCAAGGGCGTCGACATCTACTTCGAAGCCTCCGTGGGCGGCGCCATCCCGTTCCTCAAGCCGCTGCGCGAATCCCTCGTCGGAGACAAGGTGACGAGCATGCTCGGCATCGTCAACGGCACCA
>OODS01001441.1_pt1 | contig 15396 bp, 8 predicted proteins | sample 1671531 | NCBI WGS metagenome assembly OODS01 (sample SAMN06348166, study PRJEB24527) | human gut metagenome | biome: human gut; feature: ankylosing spondylitis patient; material: feces | host: Homo sapiens | place: China | collected 2015-10 | reverse complement strand
CATACGAGATGCCTAAGTGACTGGAGTTCAGACGTGTGCTCTTCCGATCTTGCAACAAATCCTTCCTTCTGAGTCATCTCGATAAGAACATCGTCCTTAGAAAGCTCAATAGCCTGACCTTCAACATTTAACTCGAAGCTTCCTGACTCGTTAAGCTTATCCATAGTTGCGTTACCGTCAACCTCTGTAAGAGCTGTTCTGATTGCATTAAGAAGCTTTCCGTACTTAGGTCCGAGAGTCTTCATCTGTGGCTTGAATGAGTATGATGTAAATGCTCTGACATCATCTGTGTATTCAACTTCCTTAACATTAAGCTCATCAGCGATAATAGCTGTGTAGAACTCATCAAGCTTCCAGTCTGCCTTAATAAACATCTTGCCGATTGGCTGACGGTTCTTGATATTAGTTGAATTACGGCATGCACGTCCGATAACAACTGCGTCTAATACATCATCCATAGTTTCCTCAAGCTTTTTGTCAATGAACTGCTCATTAACCTTAGGGAAGTCGCATAAATGTATTGAAATAGGCGCATTTTTGTCAATGCTGCATACAAGATTTCTATAAATGCTTTCTGTCATGAAAGGTACCATTGGTGCAGAAATCTTTGCAAGAGTCACAAGTGTTGTGTAAAGAGTCATGTAAGCATTGATCTTATCCTGCTCCATTCCCTTAGCCCAGAATCTCTCACGGCTTCTTCTTACATACCAGTTAGAAAGCTCATCTGTGAAGTCCTCAAGAGCTCTTGCAGTCTCTGTAATCTTGTAATTCTCAAGGTTAGTATCAACGAATTTAACTAAAGAATTAAGCTTTGATAATAACCATTTGTCCATAACTGAAAGCTTGTCATATTCAAGCTGATACTTAGTAGCATCAAAATTATCAATATTAGCATACAGTACAAAGAATGCATATGTGTTCCAGAATGTTCCCATGAACTTTCTCTGACCTTCTGAAACCCACTCATCCTTGAATCTGTTAGGAACCCAAGGAGCTGAATTCTCGTAGAAGTACCAACGGATTGCGTCAGCACCATGCTTCTGTAATGCGTCAAATGGGTCAACAGCGTTACCCTTTGATTTACTCATCTTCTGTCCATCTGCATCCTGAACATGTCCGAGAACGATAACATTCTCATATGGAGCTTTGTTAAAGAGCAGTGTTGAGATAGCAAGTAATGAGTAGAACCATCCTCTTGTCTGGTCAACAGCTTCAGATATGAACTTAGCTGGGAACTGCTGCTCGAATAATTCTTTATTCTCAAATGGATAGTGGTGCTGTGCAAATGGCATTGAACCTGAATCGAACCAGCAGTCGATAACTTCTGGAACTCTCTTCATTGTTCCCTGACACTTAGGACACTTACATGTAACTGCATCAACATATGGTCTGTGAAGCTCAATATTATCTGGACAATTGTCTGACTTTTCTTTAAGTTCTTCGATACTTCCGATAGACATCATCTCACCGCAGTCCTCACACTGCCAGATATTAAGAGGTGTACCCCAGTATCTGTTTCGTGAAATTCCCCAGTCCTGAACATTTTCAAGCCATGCTCCGAAACGTCCTGTACCGATTGTCTCTGGAATCCAGTTGATTGTCTTATTATTAGCAATTAAGTTAGCCTTAACTTCTGGGTCTGTCATCTTGATAAACCATGACTCTCTTGCATAGTAGATAAGTGGTGTATCACATCTCCAGCAATGAGGATATTCATGCTCTACCTTAGGTGCTGAGAAGAGGATTCCTCTGCCCTCAAGTTCCTTAAGAACCTCAACATCACAGTTGATAGCGCCTGCTTCCATCTCCTTCTTAGTTGGCTTAGCACGCATTCCTGCAAATGGAGTCTCAGGCTTCATAACACCAGCCTCGTCTACCATCTGAACAAATGGAGCGTCATATTTTCTACCAACTCTTGCATCGTCTTCACCAAATGCAGGTGCAATATGAACGATACCAGTACCATCTTCCATAGTTACATAATTATCGCAGTATACGAAAAATGCTTTCTTGTGCTGCTTGTCAGCGGCATCCTTTGCACACTGGTAAAGTGGCTCATATTCCTTATATTCAAGGTCTTTACCCTTGTATTCTTCAATAATCTCATAAGCAGGTGTACCTTCTTCTCTCTCGATTCCACCAAGAACCTTGTCAAGAAGTGCCTTTGCCATGATGTATGTGAATCCATCTGCTGCCTTAACTCTCGCATAAGTCTCATCTGGATTAACACAAAGAGCAATATTAGAGCAGAGTGTCCAAGGAGTTGTTGTCCATGCAAGGAAATATGCATCCTCTCCAACAATCTTGAATCTTACAACTGCTGTACGCTCTTTAAGAGTCTTGTAGCCCTGGGCAACCTCATGTGAAGAAAGAGGTGTACCACAACGAGGACAGTAAGGAACAATCTTGAAGCCCTTATAAAGAAGACCCTTATCCCAGATCTGCTTTAAAGCCCACCATTCAGACTCGATAAAGTTATTGTCATATGTTACATATGGGTTATCCATATCAGCCCAGAAACCAACAGTAGATGAGAAATCCTCCCACATACCCTTGTATTTCCATACAGATTCCTTACAATGCTTGATAAATGGCTCGATACCATACTCTTCAATCTGTTCCTTGCCATCAAGACCTAACATCTTCTCAACTTCAAGCTCAACAGGAAGTCCGTGTGTATCCCATCCAGCCTTACGAGGAACCATGTAGCCCTTCATTGTTCTGTATCTTGGAATCATATCCTTAATTACTCGTGTAAGCACATGTCCGATATGTGGCTTACCATTAGCAGTTGGAGGTCCGTCATAGAATGTGTAAGTTGGGCCTTCCTTTCTGTTATCAATACTCTTCTGGAAGATATCATTGTCTTTCCAGAACTTTTCAACTTCTTTTTCTCTGTCTACGAACTTCATGTCCGCAGAAACTTTCTGATAAATCATTGCAGCTTCCTTTCTTGCCTTCTGGCTTATATTTTCTAGTACATTACGGGCATTCCCCATAAATCTGTCATACAAGCCAGCCTGATGGCTACCTGCAGACTCATTGCTTACGAAAAAAGCCCCTCTGTCGTAATACAACAGAGGGGTAACATACTTATCCTAAAATCTGAATGATTACGACATACTATCATATGCGTCCCTGGCTTTAACCTGACGATGGGATTACCGTCCCCGCTTAGTCTCGTGATGATTTCAGCGAAGATGCTCAGAAGTGATGTTCAGATGGATAGTACTCGCACCGGCTCTCACCATCCCGGCTCGCTCATGCTTTTCACTCCAACCTACTGTCTTCGTCAATGCATTTGATTAGATTTTATATAATAAATGTTTAGTTGTCAAGCTGTCATAGTAAACATGTGCAAGTTTTTTATGCTAATTATACATATCTTCGATAGGAATTAACCTGACATTTAAAGCCACAGCATTATCCTTTACCCAATCGGTAAATCCACTTAATGAATACAGATGATATTCAGCAACCTTGTATCTCTTGTCGATTAAACCATCTCTGTCCATAAGTTCTTCAAGCTGTTTCTTATCCATTGGTGTATTCCTGAATTTACATTCACCAAGAATTGCCTTATTCTCTGTCGTATCCAGTCCAACAACATCAATATCCGTCTGCTCTTTCTTAGCCGGATTAGTACCAAACCACTTACCTGCCTGAAGAACTGTACAACTGAATTTATTAGAAAATGCGTTCATTAACAGATACTGTCTGCACATTTTCTCAAATATTTCGCCCATATACTCATGAAGCTTTGGTTTTACCTGACTTAAATAATACTGTTTTCCATTATCAATCTCAATTGCTGCAACTGCCCTCGGAATAAACTTATGCCAGAACATAAACATTCCATCTGACAATGAATACATGACTTTCTTCTTATTATTCTCTTCCGTGATTGCATATGTCTTTTCAATAATACGGGTTTCCAGCAAATGTTGAAGAATATTGTGGACAGACGCACTTTCCAGATTAGTTTTATCCTTTATCTCAACGACTTTATTAGCTCCATTGGCAATTGCTGAAACAACATCATCATACACAGTTGCATTCCTGAACTCCTGGACTAACAGGTTTCTTGGTTCTTCATACATGAATCCCGATGGGTTAAAATACAAATCCGCAATATTATCATCAAGACTTTTGTCCGAATCAAACATAGAGATATATTTGGCAACCCCACCTGTGATTCCATAACAGATTGCTTTTTCCTCACACGAATAATCAGGTACAAACAATGCAGTTTCAAGATAATTAAACGGTTTTAAATCTATCTGCATAGTCCGCCTTCCGTATATCGGACTCTTACTGCTAAGCACTTCCTGTTCCATAAAGCTGATAGATGAGCCAGACAGAATAAGAAAAATGTTTTTATTAAGCCAGTTCTTATCAATCTCGACCTGCAAAAGCGATAAAAATTCTTTATCTGCCTCCGCAAGATAAGGAAGTTCATCAATAACAAGTACAAGCTTTTTATCTCCAATATTGTTGGTAATAAAATTAAGTATGTCTTTTATATCTGTGAATCTTACCCCGTTAATTCCCGGCATAAAATAGTCAACAACAACTTCCCCGAATAACTCAATATTTCTTTCTGCACTACCCTTTATTGCCGTAAAAGCTATATGCTCTTTTCCTCTTATAAATTCATTGATAAGAGTTGTCTTTCCTATCCTCCGGCGGCCATATACAATGCACATCTGGAAAGAGTTCTTGCTGTATGCAGTTTCTAAGCTTTTCAATTCATTTTTTCTTCCAATAAATTTATCACACATATTACGACCTCCTGTTTTAATAAAATTAATTTTAGTAAAGTTATCTTTACTAAACCTATCTTTACTAAAATTAGTATATCCCATAACATTTTAAAAATCAATTTATTTACTAAAAAAGTTGCAGCAACCTTAACCGTTACTGCAACTTACATTTACATTATTCTATTATGCTTCTGTCATCCTGTTCTTAGCCACAATTCTCATAATCAGATCTACGCTTCCGTCAATTCCATAAGTTGAACTGTTAATTGTGAGGTCGTAATTATCTGCTTCGCCCCACTTCTTGCCTGTATAGAATGCGTATCTTTTAAGATGTGCCTTATCCTCTTTTGAAACATACTTCGCAGCCTGCTTATAAGTAAGCTTCTCTTTGCTTGTATGGTAAGTTCTCTGTATACGCAGCTTCTTAGGAGCTGTGATAAATATGCTTATATGAGGAATGTGGTTCTTAGTAAGAATATTATCCGCATATCTTCCCATGATAACATATGGTTCCTGCTTTGCTAAATCGACCAGCTTCTTAGATGTATTAAAGAACTGTACATCCGACCTTGAAAGACCATGGTACTTCCTAAAATCTCTCCACCACTGAGCCGGTGTCCTTGCTGTTTTATTCTGGAATAAAGCTCTGTCAGTTTCTTCATGTTCTTCATTACGCTGTAATATCTCGTTCATGATAGATACATCATAATAGCTGATTCTTAACTTATCAGCAAGCTTGAAACCTATATCTGTTCCGGCACAGCCATATGAACGGCCTATGCATATAATAAGATTGTCGTCCTTTCCAAATCTGTTTGCAAGATTGGACATATTAAGCTCTGCATGCTCCGGGTCAATAATATCATTTCCCTCTCTCGCTTCCTGCATAGCCATTGCTTCATCAAATATCTCACCATATTCATGCATTATTTCTTTATGAAGCTGAGGATTCTTTTTAGTGGTTCTTGCCATATTACTTATAAGTGCAAGCTCACTTCTAAGAACTGAAGAATCCGCACTGGATTTAAGCAAATCTCTTAAATCATTAATACATTTTTCCTTGTTTCCCTGATATACACGTCCCAGATTAGAACCTGTAGCTTTATATACTTTCTCGTCCAGTGCGTATATTCTGTTCGCAAGTTCAGTTATTTTATCATTATCTGCCATAATGCGCACCTCCTAATTATATAAAGAATAATAGTGTGTCAATAAGGAATACTGGTACAAGGCAGCACAATGACCACACAATATACCCAAAGAAGCTTGGCATCTTAACACCATTTTCATCTGATATTGACTTAACCATGAAATTAGGTGCATTACCGATATAAGTTATTGCTCCCATAAATACCGCGCCACATGATATTGCTGTAAGCATTTTTGCAGGAACAATTCCAAGAGCTGTTGTAAGTCCTGACACAAATCCCATTGAACCAGCCGTTGTAAGGAATACAAGGTAAGTTGGTGTATTATCAAGGAAACTTGAAAGTGCGCCCGTTACCCAGAACATCTGTGATGGATGTGTAAGTCCAAGCTCTGCGCCTGCGCTCTTTAAAATCATAAGAGCTGGCTGCATAGTAATAAATATACCTATGAAAAGTACAGCAACTTCCTGAATGGCTCCCCATGTGAAATGGTTCTTCTTTCTTATCTCTGGATTAGTTGTCTTGAATGATAAAAATGCGGCTAAAAGAATCATAACTACTTCAATAAGTGAAGTAATTGCAAGCTTAACCTCTCCAAATATAGGAATTGAGATTACCTCGCCGGCAGCATTCTGGAAAAATGATACATCCGGAAGTACTCCGCTTAATATAACTGCTACAACAATAATTACGATGAATATAATATTATGTAATCCCTCAAATCTTATAAGTGGCTCATTTTCCTTAATCTCCGGCATATAACCTGCTGCTATATCCTTCCTGTATGCTCTCTTGTCAATAAAATAAAGCACTGTTAGAAGAATAATCATGTTAAGGAGCAGTATCGGAAAGAATCTTATACTCCAGAAGAAAGGAACACCTCTTGAAAATCCCATAAGAAGTGGTGGGTCACCGATAGGTGTAAGACTTCCTCCCATATTAGATATAAGGAAAATGAAGAACACCATAATGTGAGCCTTATTTCTTCTCCAAGAATTCATCTTAATAACAGGTCTTACAAGAAGCATTGACGCACCTGTCGTTCCAATCCAGCTTGAAAGAAGGGTTCCTATTCCAAGAAGAATAACATTTACTCTTGGTGAACCAACAAGACTTCCCTCAACTGTTATGTTACCTGCTACGCAGAACAGACCGAAAAGCAGTACAATGAATGTAAGATAATCATTTACCAGACATTCAAGTACAGTCTCTGCTGCTGTTCCAGCACCATACTTAACTGCGAACGGAATTATGAAAAGCAGTGACCAGAATATTACAGCAAATGGTCTGTACTTTTCCCACCATTCTCCTTTTACAAGTGGAATTATGGCTATACACAAAAGCAGACATGCAAATGGTATACAAAGCCATAAAGGCACATTCGTCAGCTCGGCTGCCAGTGCAACCATTGGACAAATATTAATACTCATAACTTAAGCCTCCGTAAAAAAACCTGTTCCACACACGGAACAGGTAATCTTAATATTAAATTATCTCTGCACATCGAAAGACGAATTCTTCATAAGTCTCTTAATGTGGTCAACACAAGTGATATTAGTATCACCTCTGATAGCGTGCTTCATTACTGAAGAAGCAACAGCGAAATTAACAGTATCTTCAGGAGTCATATTGTCCATAAGGGCATAGATAAGACCTGATGAAAATGCATCGCCGCCACCAACTCGGTCTACTATCTCAAAATTAATTGTCTTGCTCTCATAAGTCTCTCCGTTAGTATAATAGAAAGCCTTTAAAGAGTTGTTGCTTCCTGAGTGTACATATCTTACAGTTCTGGCAATAGCTTTCATGTGATACTGCTCGTCTATTGCCTTAAATACTCTGTCCATATCTTTGAAAGATGGGTCCATTGTAAGACCATCTTTAACATCTGTTCCATCTTCTCTGTATACATGAATAGGTTCAATTCCAATAAGTACGTCAACATAAGGAAGGTACTTGCTAAGAACATCTCTTGCAGTCTCAAATGACCAGAGAGTACTTCTCCAGTTAGGGTCGAAGCTGACAGTAAGTCCCATCTTCTTAGCTGCCTTAACCGCCATATCCATCATCTTACGGCAGTTATAAGAAAGTGCAGGAGTGATACCGCTTATATGAAGCCAGTCATAATCCTTAAGAATCTCCTCGAAATCAACATCCTTATAGTCGTATTCTGCAAATGCAGAATCAGCTCTATCATATATTACCTGTGAAGGTCTGACAGAAACACCTTCTTCCAGATAATAAAGTCCCATTCTTCCTTCTGATCTTATAATGTGCTTGGTATGCACATCATTAGACTTAAGATAATTAATAGTTGACTTTCCAAGGTCTGAGTTAGGTAATACTGTAAAAAATGTTGAATCAACACCAAGGTTGGCAAGGGAAACCGCTACATTTGCCTCTGCTCCGCCATAGTTAACTCTGAAATCATGTGTAGTTACAAGCTTTTCATAGTTAGGTGGTGATAATCTCAACATCAATTCACCAATTGCTATAAATTTCATGTCATCCTCCAGTATCATAATAGATTAAAGGGTACTATTTACCCCGTTTTGCATATTCCTTCCACATATTACAACACATTTGTACAAATTGCAAACTTGCATATTACTTTTTAATAAGATATAATTATTCTATTAATAAGTAAGGTTAAGGTACGTGTTTATGGATATATTTGAGTCTCTGAATTCTGTGCTTGTAGACTTGTTCAATGATATCTTGAACATTGAAGAAAGGGCTCTTATCACAGAAGAATTTAAGGATATTTCTGTTACAGATATGCATATTATTGAAGCTGTAGGAATTGAAGAACCTCGTACTATGTCCACAATTTCCAAGTCACTTGGTGTAACTATGGGAACTCTGACGGTCGGTATCAACGGACTTGTAAAGAAAGGATATGTTACAAGAAAGCGCGGTGAGAAAGACCGCCGTATAGTGTATGCCTCCCTGACAGATAAAGGAATTGCAGCTTACAGGCATCATGAGAATTTTCATAAAGACATGATTGAGAATATCACGAAGGATTTAACTAAGGAAGAAGCTGAGGTACTTACCAAGACATTTATACGGCTTGAAGACTTCTTCCACCAGCTTCCATAATAACTGCATTAATAAAGGAGGTATTTATGCCAGATAATAAGAATTTGCTCAATTTTGATGATTTAGCTGATGTATTCGCACAGCTTAATGATATTGAAGATGCGCCAGAAGAACTTACTGAGGAAGAGAAAGCCTCCCAGCGCAGATATGAAGAGATTATCAAGAAACATAAGAATAATAATTAACCAAATGAATCTAAACGACTGTCCAAGATAGTGAACTACCCATTGTCTTAAGCCAATGGGCTTCCTGCTTCATCGACCTCGTAACCTACAATCTCCACAGGCGTTAATTTGGGCAGTCCCTGCCCTATATATTTCTTTATGCTATTTGTCTTAATCCTTCTGTCAGTATATTTTTCGCGGCATTGATATCCCTGTCATGTTCTGCTCCGCATTTCGGACATATCCATGTCCTCACTGACAAATCTTTTGTATCTGGATTCTGATACCCGCAAACAGAACATAATTGACTACTGGCATAAAATGTATCTATTTTGATGTATTTCCTGCCATTCCATTTTGCCTTATACTCTAACTGTCTTGTCAGCTCATACCATGATACATCACTTATGGCTTTTGCCAGATGATGATTTTTTACCATGTTTTTTATCTGTAAATTCTCTGAAACTATCACTTGGTTTTCGCTGATAATCTCATGTGAAACTTTATGTAGATAATCTTTTCTTATATTCCTTATTTTCTCATGGCATAATGCTATCTTTTTCTTTGTTTTATAATAGTTCTTACTTCTCTTTCCTTTATGTGACAGTTGCCTTTGCAGCTTTACAAGCTGTTTCTCGTATTTTTTTATAATTTTTAGATTCTCATATACCTTCCCATCAGAAGTAATACATAAATCTTTAAGTCCTAAATCGATTCCTATGTTATGATTTGTATGTGCCAGTTCCTTATGCTCCGTTTCTACAAGTATGGACACATAGTATTTTCCACTGGAAACCTGCGAAACGGTCGCTGACTTAATCTGCCCACTATATTCCCTGTGTAACCTTGCTTTTACCGCTTTTAATTTTGGCAATTTTATCTTCCCTGTCTCAAAATCTACCGCAATATTTCCATTTGTGAAGTTTGTTGTGTATGATTTATGGTTATCGTGTTTGCTCTTGAATTTCGGATATCCTGCATGTTCCTTAAAGAATTTTTGATATGCAGCGTCCATGTGATAGATTGCGTTGGTCAGAGCAAATTTATCTATTTCTTTTAACCATTCATAATCTTTCTTTAATTCTCTGTTACAGTAATTATTACAATCCGTTTTACTAACTGACTTTTTCTCTTTCTCGTATATTTCTTTCCGATATGCCAATGTCTGATTGTAAACAAAACGGCAACAGCCAAATGTTTTTGCAATCTGAATTCTTTGTTCGCTATTAGGATATATCCTGTATTTATATGCTTTTAACACCCACTGTCGCCACCTTCCTACCCTTGATTTTCTATATATTTTCTCAACATCTATTTGTGTCTGTTTTTTGATTTCCACGTTCCCATAACGCAAGTATAGCACAAACCTCCGCTTCCGGCTACCTTAACCCACCGTCTAAAGCCAGTGGGATTGCGGTATCCCTATTTCAAAGGCAGTCGTTTTTATATGTGTTATAACGCAAATCCCCATTCGTGTAAACACTATTCTTGCGCAAATCCCCATTCGTTAATCATCATATTCCTGCGAAATCCCCGTTCATATAGATTATGCCTTGTAATATTCACATTTATTCATATATAATACAGCGAAACAGCCACCCTTGGGTTTCCCCGCGGGTGGCTGTTCCATCTTTATATGAAAGTGTTTGAAAGAAAAAAGCTTAGTTATTAGCTGTAATGCCTGCTGTCTTATAGACAAATGTTACACTTCCGGCTTTGTCATCTGACTTGTCTAAGAATGAATTGTATTCCTGACCTGCCTTAACTACTGCCTTGATTGTGTCAACAGCTGTCTGTGCGTCTGAGTCTACAAGCTTTGTGATAGGCTCAATTGCTTCACTGTTAAACTGTGCCATTCCATCCTTTAATGTGATTGCACCTTCATTTAACTGTGTAACTCCGTCTGCAAGTGTTCCTGAGCTATCCTTTAATGTAGCTGTTCCATCTGCAAGCTGTGAAGCACCACTCTTTAATGTAGCATTATTAGCTGTAAGCTGTGAAAGTCCGCTCTGAAGAACTGCTGTTCCTTCCTGCTGGAGTTTTCCGGCATTAAGATTTAATGCATATAAGCTTGAGCAGAGAGTTCCTTCCTTGTAAGTTGAGAATGAACCAACTGAAGTGCTAAGTGTGTTAAGACCTGTGCTTAATGTACCAAGACCTGCTTTAAGCTGCTTAGAACCTGCACTTAACTGTCCTGCACCTGTGCTTAGCTGGTCAATTCCTGCTTTAAGGGCATTTGCACCAGTATTAACCTGACCTGCTCCTTCATTCAATTTAGTAATTCCATTAAAGAAACTGTTCTCTCCGCCAGCTGTAAGGGATATCATCGTATCATTAAGTAGACCGTATGCCTTATAAGCCTGTGAAAGTCCACTGGAAATAGCTACAAGATTTGCGTCTGCATCACTATTTGCCTTTGCTTTTAATTGTTCTAATGTATATTTGTGTTCAGTATCTGCTGCTGCATATTTAGCAGTTAATGCACTTACCATTGCTGTTCTTATACCAATTTTACCTGTTGCAATATCTGTATCATTATAATTCTGCATTATAAATGCTGCTGCTTTTGTGCACTGATTTTCATTTGTAATATCAGCTGTAGCTGATAATCCATAACCAGCCTCATTGGCAAGTGCTGTAGCAGCTGCTATTTTCTGTTCATCAGTCATTGTTGAAGGATTATATCCAAGTTTTCCACCAATAACAGCAACTGCCAACTGATAAAAGCTTTCATATGCATTATCGTACTTTTCTTTTGCTTCTGTCATTCCATCTGTTAATGTTTTACCTATTTTATTCGCACCATCTGCTAATGCTGCTGCACCTGTTGCTAATTGTTCTGTTCCACCAGTCAAATCATTAGCCCCAGTAGCAAGCGCTCCAGCCCCAGCTAAAGCACTGTCAATTCCTGCATCAAGTGTTACAGCACCTGCTGCCAGATCACTTGCCCCTTTAGCTGCCGAAGCAACACTGCTGTCAAGATTGTTATCCTTAAGAGTATTGTAAAGAGTTCCGATTCCGTCAGCATATGTCTTCATGTTGTTATTAAGTGAAACTGAACCCTCATATGCACTTGCAGCGCCATCTGCGTATGCATATATACCATCCTTAAGAGAAGAAGCACCTGTATTTAACTGGTTAACACCATCAGTAAGTGCTGGAATTGCATTACTTAACTGCTGTGTTCCATCCTGTAAAGATACAGTTCCGTCTGCAAGCTGGTTTGCTGCATCATCTAATGAAGCAACTGTCTTCTTTAAGTCATCTAAAGTAATATCATCAGCATTCATATCTGAAAGAAGATTAGATGTTGCAACTGACATAGTCATATCGAGTGAGAAATCCTTAACGTCTGCTGTTAATTCAAAATACTCAGGAATATCAAGGTCAAGTGACTTATCATTAAACTTAAGATTCATAGTATCCTTAAGTCCTGGCATTGTCATACCGACTGCTACAATATTATCACCGACCTTAGTAAGCTTACCATTAGTAACCTCAACATTTGAGAATACATCTGTTGGAAGCATCATGCCTGTAATCATTGTAAATGGTACGGCAACTGTCTGCTTCTTACCATTAATTGTTACAGTTTTCTTCTGATTATTAGTGTAATCAAAATGTATTGTAACCTTTCCGCTCTTTCCGGCCAGGTCTTCCGGCTTAATTTCCTTTCCATCAAGCTTGTAAGTAACCTTCATTGTCACTGGCGCATTTTCACTTGACTCAGTCTTATTAAGAGTCTCATTGCCGTTAGCGTCTGTAATCTTTTCGTTGACAGTGATGTGATTCTTGTTACCTGAAGCATCATTGAATACATAAACAGTTTCCTGTCTTGTGTTAGTTGCAAGTGTGCTCTTGTTAGACACTGCAAGCTCGTTAGTTATTGCCTGTGTAATAGCAGCCTCAGTGCTGCCTGCTGCCATCTCTGTTACATAAGCTGTATCTGTTCCTGTTGTTGCAGCTGTCTTAGAACCGCAGCCAACAAGACTTGCCGCAGTAAGAACAACACACATTAAAACTGAACTATATCTGAATAAATTCTTCTTTACCATAATAAATCCTCCTAATTTAATTCTGACTGTTCTTCTTAGGCTTAAAACCTAAACTTGTATGAATAATCACCTTATCAAGTAATACAAAAAGTGATGGAAGAACAAATATAACAACAAACATACTGATGATTGCGCCTCGTGCCATAAGTGTACAAAGTGAAGCAATCATATCAACACTGGCTATCATACCTACACCAAATGTTGCTGCGAAGAAACCAAGTGCGCTGACAATAATAGATGGAATAGATGTTCCAAGTGCTATTGATATAGCCTCTTTCTTAGAGTTACCAGCAGCTCTTTCTCTCTTATATCTTGTAGTCATAAGAATTGCATAATCGACTGTCGCACCAAGCTGAATAGTTCCGATTACTACCGAAGATATAAATGGTATCGTTGTTCCTGTATAATATGGAATACCCATATTAACAAATATAGCAAATTCAATAGCAGCAACCAGAATAACCGGAAGAGATATTGACTTTAATACGAAGAAAATAATAAAGAATATCGCAACAATTGAAACTGCACTAACTGTCTTAAAATCCTTATCAGTAATAGTGATAAGATCCTTAGTACAAGGAGCTTCTCCAATTACCATAGATTTAGCATCATACTTCTTTGCAATTGCATCAACCTTATTAATCTGGTCATTGATTTCATCAGAAGCAATTGTGTAATTAGTTGATACCATCATAATCTGGTATTCATCACCCTTAAGCTCTGAAACAAGCGAATCAGGAAGCATTTCCGTAGGGATTTCTCCACCGAGTGCTGAGTCAATACTTAATGCAAATGAAATTCCGTCCAGATCATTTACTTCATTCATCATTGCATTAGAATCCTCTGCTGAAAGATTACTGTCTGCAAGAATCATATATATAGAATTAGTTCCGTCAAAGTTGTCGGCAAGCATCTTGTTAGCCTGCGAACAGTTAAGCTTCTCTGGAAGTGTATCAGACAAATCATAGTAAACCTTAGTATTGTTATATCCGTAGATTGCCGGACCAAGAAGCAGCACGAATATTATAAGGAATATCCATGAATGATTAACAATCCATCTTGCCGGTTTATCAAAATTCGGCATAATCTCTCTATGCATTGTTTTCTCAAGAGCCTTGTCAAATGTAAGAATAAGGGAAGGAAGTATTGTAACACAACCAATAACGCCCAATACAACACCCTTTGCCATAACAACACCAAGGTCAAGACCAAGTGTAAAACTCATAAAGCAGAGTGCGATGAATCCTGCAACAGTTGTTATGGAAGAACCAACAACTGATGTAAGTGTATTCCCAATAGCAACCGCCATAGCTTCTTGATGATTATCCGGAGTTTCTTCCTTAGCTTCCTTGTAACTGTGCCATAAGAATATAGAATAATCCAGAGTTACACCAAGCTGAAGTACCGCTGCCAGTGCTTTCGTTATGTATGAAACCTCACCTAAGAAATAATTAGAACCAAGGTTATACACAATTGCCATACCTATACTTAGCATAAAGAATACTGGTACAAGGAATGAATCCATAAATATAGCAAGTACAATACATACCAGAACAACCGCTACAAGTACATAAAAAGGAGTCTCCTTTTCTGCCATTGTCTTAGTATCTGTAACTACAGCAGACATACCTGCAATATAGCACTGATTATCCGTAACATCTCTTACTTCCTGAATAGCCTTCATTGTATCTTCACTTGATGTTGTATCATCAAAGAATATTGCAAACAATGTAGCTCCTGAATCCTCATTTTCAAAATAAGAACGGAACTTATCAGGAAGAATTTCTGAAGGAACATCATCTCCTACCACTCCACTATAAGAGATAACTGACGCAACATGGTCAACACCCTCAACCTTCTTTACCAACTTAGAAACATTTGACTTATTCATTCCGTCAACGACAACCATTGCATAAGCGCCCTTTCCGAAATCATCAAGCAAAATGTCCTGTCCCTGCATAGTGTCGATATCATTTGGAAGATAATACAGGATATCGTAATTAACCCTGGTATTAAAGTAACCAAGAACTGATGGAATCAACAGCAGGAAGCTAAGAACCAGAATAGGAATTCTTAACTTAACAACAACTTTTCCAAACTTTTTCATATAAATAACCACGCCTTTCTGTAAGATGCAAATGCCAACAACCATTAGTCATATAAG
>OODS01001428.1_pt1 | contig 15468 bp, 11 predicted proteins | sample 1671531 | NCBI WGS metagenome assembly OODS01 (sample SAMN06348166, study PRJEB24527) | human gut metagenome | biome: human gut; feature: ankylosing spondylitis patient; material: feces | host: Homo sapiens | place: China | collected 2015-10 | reverse complement strand
GGAGTTCAGACGTGTGCTCTTCCGATCTCATCTTTGTATGCGAATTCAAATGTATTTAATTGATTCAGTATATCGGATACTTCCGCAGGCGTTGCGTTTGGATCGGTTAAGATCGCATTTGCAAGCTCTCGAAGTCTGGTGAAATCATTCCAGGAAGCATCTGTTGCGTTGCCTTGAGTCATATCTTTTATTTTGTTATATTTTTCCTGAAGCAAAGTTTTATCTGCGCGTAGATCCTTCATACGCTGTATTAAAACGGCGGTTTTTTCATCGACTTCTTTTTGGGTATATGTGCCGTTTAATAAAGCTTCTGCCTCTAAAATGCTTTGTGTTAATGCTTCAAAACTTTCTTCCGTATATCCTTCCCGGGAAATGGATTTTGCGGCTTTTAACGCGTCGTTTAATGCGGACGTATCAACTTTTATCTCCTGAAGACTATTTCTTGCATTCCGAACTTCATTTGCCTTATCATTCATTTCGGAAGTACACGTTTCTTCATCCTTTTTGTTTAGGAGTTCTCTGGCGCTGTTGACTGCCTTTTGTAATTTGTTCCAGCTTTCTTCTGTGTATTTGTCTTTATTCAGCCCGTCGCAGATCGTCAGTTCTTCTTCCAATTGGCTTCGGTCTACGATTTCTTTCTTTTCTGTACGGATCTTCAGTGTTCCGACTTCGACCCATCCTCTTTTTTCCGGTGATCCGTTTGGACTTTTTCCGACACGTTCAAATTGAATTGTGTAGCTGCCCTCCGGAAAGTCTTTCTGTATCAGTTCGGCGCCCTCTATGCGTTTTTCGGCATATGTATCAATTTCTTCTCGGCAGATCTGTTTCTCGTTTTGATCTAGGATCGTCACCCGGATAACGCCGTGATCATCTCCTTTGACCGTGGAAACTTGTATCGAATTTCCGTTGAATTTATAAGTCAGAGGCCCCGCATCATCTGCTTCTGTTGCTTTGAAATCTCCTGCCTGGATCCACTTTCCGGAACCTTGCAGATCTCCTGCCGGGATGGATGTTTCGGAAAAACCGCCTTGTTCGAGACTGTTTAATGCTGCCTGTAGTTTTTCTGTCATTTGATCGACGGCTGGTTGTTTTACGTTTTCGTCATCGGCTGTTTTCTTAGCGTCTGAGAGAACTTTTTTCAGTTGGTATAAAGAATCGTTTGTATAGTTTCCGTTTAGTTCCTGTTCTGCTTTTGTGATCAGCGAGTTTAATTTTGACTTATCTGTCGTTCCGAATCCGAGACGGTGATATCTGTCAGATAAAAATTCGGTACGGGAATCAATAATATCCTGCGATGCTTTCAGTTGTTCTTTCCCGTCTGAAATACTTTCTTCAAACGCGGTTTTTAATGTTTGCGGCGCGTTTACATAATGGTCGGCAGTTCTGTCGGCTTCTTCTGCCGAACGTATCATTTTTTCTAATTCTGACGTATCTCCGGCGCCGTCTGCCTGTACGCCTGTGTAAAGAGGCGCTATTTCATATAGAGACGGTTCGCCTAAGAATCCCGGTTTTAATATTACCTTTACGGATTCTGTCGTTGTTTCGGGAAATTCGGCGAAGTAATAAGCGTGATATCCGCCGCTTCCGCCGTCGATATCGCCGACTTTGTCGTCGATATTTCCCATTTTTGTTCCTTCATACACAGTTCGATATGTTCCGTCAGAAAGCGCCTGAATTTCAAAAGCGCCGATTCCGTTATTTTTGGATACGAACAGATCGAAATTCATTTGATCGAGCGTTTCTTTTTCGGAGAAATTCAATGTGATTTCCAACGGTTTAGAAGCGTCTACGTTTTTGGATGCCCACCGTGTCGAAGTGTTTTGATCGATCATACCGGCTTTTACATAGTTATTGCCCCAGTCCTCTGTATGAGATACGGTTACGTCTTGGATCTTTATGCTTTTTGCTATGTATTTCTTTGTGTATACAGGGCTGACTCTCTGTTCGTTATAAAACAGCGCCGCTCTGACAACGGTATTTTCTTTATTGTCTAATTGCAGAGGGTGTTCATACCGGTCAGATGTATGTCTCGGAATACTTCCGTCTGTTGTATAACGGATCTCAAAGTCTTTGGCGTCTGAACTCTTACTCAAAGTAAGTGTCCGGTCGTTTCCTGTGATGACACCGGAATCTTTGCTGAATGAAATGATCCGGTTTGCCATCGGTTTTTCTAATTGTGCGCTAAGATCTGTAAATTGGTTCTCGGCGTTTTGATAATCCTCTAAATCTCCGGTGTTTTCCAACAGAGTCTTGCGCAGTTTGCGAAGCTGATTGTAAAGCGTGTCGATCTGTGAATAGGTTAAGTTATCTTTGTCGGTCAGATAATATATGTTTTCTGCCTTATTCAGATAGGAGCGATATAACTGATCCATTAGTTTGACTTTTGTCAGAACTGTACCTAATTCTTTTGAAGAAAGATCGATTGCTGTCTGCAGTTCGTTTTTGGCATTGATGAGATCAGGGTGAAGCTGATTTAAAAATGTAGACGCCTGCTCTTTTAGTTCGTTTATATTTGTTTCGGATATATCGATCGTATATGTCTTGCCGGCGTCTGCCTCAAAGGAAATACGATCTTTATCGGTATCTTTTGTCACCTGAACTTCTTTGCCGTCTTCGTAGATCTTTGCAGAAGTAATATTTTTATATGATCCTGTGAAAACAGCGCTGTCTTTATTGCCGTCATAACGTACGGTAAAGGCTTCCGCAATGCCGTTCGCCCATTTTTCGCCGATCGTGAAGTTACCTCTGGCCTTTAGACCTCTGACCTCTCCTTTTTCCCATGCGTCTGGAATTGCGGGGAGGAATTGTGTGTAGCCTGACTGCGATTGAACAAGCATTTCTGCTACGCCGGAAGTAAGACCGAAATTGCCGTCGATCTGCCATACCGGAGTTCCGTTCATCATTGTGTCTCCTCCGCCGGATCCGTGAGAATCGAAGAGATTATGCTGGAGACCGGAAGAATTTCCTCCGATCAGATTGTTCAAAAGCTTATATGCCTTTTCTCCGTTTTCGGCTCTCGCCCAGAGATTGATCTTGTTTGCTTTCGACCAGCCTGTAGAATATTCTCCTCGTTCGGTCAATGATTGAATAGCGGCGTTCATGTAAGTCGGATTCTCTTTGTTGATCAATGTTCCGGGAAAGAGTCCGACCAGATGGGAGGCGTGTCTTTGCTCTCCGTTATGTCCGATATTCCATCCGCTGTTAGGTACTGCGATCTCTGCCAGATCTCCTGCTTTTGCATAAGATTTGTTATGTCCGGTTTCCTGACCTACACGGGTTTCTTCGTACCATTCTTTAATTCCGTTTGTAGCGTTGATTTCAATCGGATCAAGTTTTTGCATCTTTTCTTCCCAAGATTGCAGAACAGCTTCATCTTCTCCGACGATTTTGCCTGCCTGGATACATTCGTTATATAATTCCCATATAAGAGATTGGTCGTAAGTTGTTCCGATTGCGGTCGGTCCTTGTTCCTCTGAAAAACTAGGCGCTGCTACAAGTCTGTTTTCACCGTGATAAGGCGAAGTTTCGTCGTTGATTTTCTGGTATTCTGACGTCCAGAGATAAGAGTCCCAAAATTGTGCCGCCTCTTTCATGATCGGATAAATAGTATTTTTTAAATATGCTTCATCCTGCGTAAACTCGTAATGCCACCAAAGGTTTTGGACAGCCCATGCCGCTCCTGTCGGATTCCAGCCGTATTCCTGCGCGTTAGTAGGAGCGGTCATGCCGAAAGGATTGTTTTCCGTATGTACGGTAAATCCGGTGTGGTTATCGACAGCCCCTTTAATACCGTGAACTCTTTCTGCCGTCAGGCGTCCCGGTTCTCTTAATTTATCCATGTAATCTACAAAAGTTGTTCCGCATTCGGCAAGGTTCGTTGAATATACCGGCCAATAGTTCATCTGTACATTGACGTTAAAATGATAATCTCCCGTCCACGCGGAAGGACCTACTGTCCATAAGCCGACAAGGTTGCTTGGGAGCGTACCTCTGGAACCGGCTATTGTCAGATAACGTCCGTATTGGAATGCAAGAGTTTCCAGGTAGTGCGAGTAGCTGCCGTTTCGATATTCGTCTATCAACTGATCTGTCGGAACGGATGTCTGAAACTCTCCTAAGTCTAAACTTACTCTGTCGAAAAGACTTTGGTGGTCTTCTATATGCGTCTGCTTTAATTCATCGTAAGATTTTTTCGAGCTGTCATTGATCCGGGTGTCGATAACATTCGACAGATTTTTCTCTTTGTCCCGGTAAGTAGGATAATCGTTTTTGTAATCTGTCTCGGCAGCCATTATGATTGTGACCTGATCTGCATTTTTAATCCGGTAAACCTGATTTTTTTCATCTGCCGTTATCTCGCCGCCGGTTAGAAGGAGTTTCATAGTTGTACGGAATTTTAAATCATTATCTTTTACTTTTCCTTCGATAGTGCAAGTTTGATTCCGGACATCGAATGTAAGCTTTCCTTCTAAGTTATCGTTGTTTAGTTCCATTTTTGCGCTGAAATTAAGTTTTCCTTTTTCAGAAGCGGAGAGGTTTGTTACCATTACCTGATCCGGACTGCTTACAAAATGCTCTCTTTTGTAAGAAACATTTTTATAAGAAAATTCTGTTGATGCAATTCCGGTTTGTAAATTCAGTTCTCTCCGATAATTCTGCACATTATCGTCAGTGATTCCCATTGCGGAAAAATCAAGCCAAATATCGCCGAAATCTTGATAACTGCCTTTGTTTAGATTGTCTTCGCCCGGAAATCTGATTTTTGCCCCCATACCGTAACCGCCGAGACTTTGGTCATCGTTAAATACATTAGAAGATTTGTCATCAAGCAGTTTTCGATAATTTTCAATCTCTGTGGCAGTATATGCCGTTGCTTTATTTCCGAACTGGTAGTTGGGACGGCTCGATGAAGGACCGCCTGTCCAAAGTGTTTTTTCGTTGAAATGGATTCTTTCTTTTGAGATTCCGCCGAAAATCAAATTTCCCAGATTCCCGTTTCCGAGAGGCAGAGATTGCTGCATCCATTCGCCGCCGCTGGATTCGGCAGTATTAATTTTGGCAGGAGAACCGTACCATAGTTTTAATGTCTGATTTACCGCTTTTTCTACGGATATCGGGAAGTTTTGTTCCGGCTCTTCGGCAAGAACAGTTTGCGCGGAACCGATGGGAAGTATGAGAACCGCACACATCCCCGCAAGCAATTTTTTCATTCTTGTTTTCATCATTGTCTCCTCTAATTTCTGTAGATTCATAAATAAGTATAAAATTCTATTATGAATATATCGTTTGGAGAGGAGATTGTCAATTTAAAACAGGATATTAAAAGCTGTTTTTTAACACATTCCGGATTGAAATGGACAATTAACAAAAAATTCTGAAAATTCAAAAACTGAGTTTGTGGTCATTGTTTTTTTGAGCATTGATAAATCGAGTTATAACTGTGGAAACCGGTGTCGGTCTGCAGAATTTATTTTTGCTCTTTGTTGACAAACATCATGAAAAATGCAATAAACAAAAGCGCTGAACATACGAGGATCGATTTCTCATGAAAGCGTTTGATGACGAAGTTTCCGAGGACTGCTCCGATTATAAAGCAGAGGATAATGCCGTAGAAAATAAGGGCGTTGTAGAATGCTTTACGGTCATGGGTTCGCAGAAAGCGGTGCAGATTCTCGGTTCCGTTTCTTAAGTTTCCGATACACATAGTTGTAGCCGCTCCTCTGTTGCGGATCTTGCGAAAGCTTTCGACCTGAATGCCGCAGGCAAAAGAGGTGAGTGAGTTTGCGAGGGGATTTAAAGAGTGAGGGAAAAAGGCTACACATATTAAAATAACAGCTTCCAACAGAACGGAAAGCTGACGCCAGTGGAGTCGTATGTTGAGGCAGCGCACAGTATCGGCAAGTAAGATGCCGAGAGTAAACGCGAGAACAGGGAGGAGATAGCTGAGCATGGCAAAATAGTTCCCTTCCGCGAGATTTACACCGAATAGGAGCAGATTTCCGGTTTGGGCGTTTGCGAATACGTTTCCCCGTTCAAGATAAGAGTAGGCGTCCATAAATCCGCCGGATAAGGCGAGGATGATTCCTAAGCGGAGTGTTTCAGACATTTGCAAAGAGTGTTTCATAGGGAAATCTCCTTTCGGTAATTAAAATGGTTTTGCTGAGGATGTCGTATTATATAGAAGGAGCATCCCGTCAAAGAGGCGAGAATGCTCCGTTTTGATATTTTTTTAATAGGCAGAACGCCGCGGCGGAAGCGCAGAGCTCACCTACAGGGAATGAGATCCATACGCCCGTAGGTCCGAAAAAGCGGGTGAGGATGAAACTTAACGGGATTGTTATCACAAATTGGCGGAGCAAAGAGATGATCAGAGAATTCCGCCCGTTTCCTATCGCCTCAAATACGCCGGAATAGATCAGACCGACAGAAGAAACAAGAAATCCGAGGCTGATGATGCGAAGAGCAGTGACTCCGGCGCTCATTAAAGCGGCGTCTGCATCGAACAGAGCGAGAATCTGTTTCGGAAGGGCAAGAGCGAGGATCGTTCCTGTCAACATCAATCCTGCCGCAGTGAGCAGGCTGTATCGTATTGTTGATTTGACGCGGGAACTTTCACCGGCGCCGTAATTGTACCCGATGATCGGACGCATTCCCTGTACGATTCCGTTTGCAGGCATATAGATGAAAGTCTGAAGTTTGAAATAAACGCCTAAAACTGCGACATAAACGTCTGAAAATGCAGTAAGTATACTGTTTAGTACACTGATCAATATAGACGGCAGGAGCATCATAACAGTAGAGGGGATTCCGACACTGTAAATTTGTCTGATGATCGCTTTATCAAAGACAAGATGCTTGAAGCTGATGTGTACCGCGTAAGAGTTTCTTCTATATACGATGATGTATAAGAGTAAGGCGCTGATCTGTCCGATCACGGTGGCGATGGCAGCGCCTGCAACGCCAAGCGCCGGGAAACCGAGCAATCCGAAGATCAGGATCGGATCGAGTATAATATTGACGACACAGCCGGCGATGAGAAGGTACATTGTAATCTTCATTTCACCGATTCCCTGGAAGATCTTTTCAAATGCAATTTGAAAAAGAGAGCCGAAAGAAAGGCAAAGTACGATTTCCGTATATATGGATGCGTCGTTTAATATTTTCGGGTTGTCTGTAAAAAGTTTTAAAAACGGTTCGGAGATCGTCAGACCTGCAATGATAAAAAAGATGCAGTGGATCAATGTAAGGGCGATTCCCAGAGTCGCCGCCCGGTCAGCTTTTTCCCGATTTCCCGCTCCTAAATGAATGGAGATAGCGGAGCTGATCCCGACGCCGATTCCGACCGCTGCGGATAAGATCGCGTTTTGAAGCGGATAGGCAAGCGAAACGGCAGTCAGAGCATCTGTGCCAAGTCTGGAAACGTAGATACTGTCAACGATGTTATAAAGCGATTGAATAAGCATGGACAGCATCATAGGTACAGACATAGAAAGCAGAAGAGAAAAAACAGGTTTCGTCTGCATGAATGAATTTTTCTTTTCCATAATAATAAAAGTCTCCCTGATGTAATACTTTTGCCGATAAAAATATCGGATCAAAAGTTTGTCATTTAAAATATGCCGAGATGTTCGAGCAGGATCTTAACGCCGAGAAGAATCAGGATGATACCTCCGGCAAGCTCTGCTTTCGCTTTGTATCTTGTCCCGAATATGTTTCCGATTTTTACACCTGCGGCAGCGATGATAAACGTTATTACGCCGATAAATGAAACGGCAGGAATAATATGTACATTTAAAAAGGCGAAGGTGATGCCTACGGCCAGAGCGTCAATACTTGTCGCAACAGCCAGAGGGAACATCGTTTTGCAATCTAAAAGGTCGTTTGAAGATTCTTCGTCGCCGGAGAAAGCTTCGCGGATCATATTGATTCCGATGATGGAAAGCAGCATAAACGCAATCCAGTGATCTATAGCGGTAATGCCGTCTTTAAACCGGATGCCGAGAAAGTAGCCTGCTGCAGGCATAAGAGCCTGAAATCCGCCGAACCAAAGACCGACGGCGGTAATCTTTTTCCAGGTGACTTTCGGCATAGCAAGTCCTTTACAGACGGCAACGGCAAAAGCATCCATGGAAAGTCCGACTGCCAGGATGAAAAGTTCTGTAAGTCCCATATAAAAAACTCCTTAGGAATTATAAATCTTAAAAATAATAGCACTAAAAATACTGTTTTTCAAGAGAAAGGAACGGGGGTTTTGGGACGAGAAATAAAACAAATTCACAGGATTGACATATTTGTATGGTAATCTGAAAATAAAAGAGAAATTATCGGAATATTTTTGCCGGTACATTTTTATATGAGAGGTGGATATTGTGGAAAATATAAAAGTGCTTGTTGTAGATGACGAGAGCAGGATGAGAAAACTTGTGAAAGACTTTCTTACCCGGGAAGGATATGCTGTGCTTGAGGCGGGAGACGGCATGGAAGCGATGGACATTTTCTATGAAGATAAGGAGATTGCCCTTGTGATCCTTGATGTGATGATGCCGAAGATGGATGGCTGGCAGGTTTGCCGGGAGATCAGAGAGACGTCCAAAGTACCGATCATCATGCTGACAGCCCGCGGAGATGAGAGAGACGAACTGCAGGGATTTCAGCTGGGAGTGGACGAGTATATTTCCAAGCCCTTCAGTCCCAAGATTCTGGTGGCCCGAGTGGAAGCAATCCTGCGCAGAACAAATCAGCTGGGACAGGAAGAGGCTCTGACCTGCGGCGGCATTACCGTGGATAAGGCGGCACACCGCGTGATCATTGATGGAAAAGATGTGGATCTAAGTTACAAGGAATTTGAACTCCTGACCTATTTTATGGAAAATAAAGGCATTGCCCTGTCCAGAGAAAAGATCCTGAACAATGTGTGGAACTATGATTATTTTGGGGATGCCCGTACCATAGACACACATGTGAAAAAACTGCGCAGCAAACTGGGCGAGGAAGGCAATCTCATAAAGACCATATGGGGCATGGGGTACAAGATGGATGAAACAGCGGAATAAAGAACAAAAGAGAAAAGTACATTCTATCAGGGGACAGTTTGCCTGGATCTTTATCGGCCTGATGATCGGTACGATCCTGCTGTGCCTGATGATCAACTATTTATTTCTGGGAAAAGTCTATATGCAGAGCAAACTGGATGTTATTCATGATGCTTACGGAACCATCAAGCAGGCAGCGGAGAGCGACAGCTATGACACGGAAGAATTTGCCAGAGAACTGGATGATGTGTGCAGAAGCTACAACATGACGGTATGCGTTATGGATGTGAATTCCAATATGAAATATGTGTCCATCAACGGCGGTGAGAGACTGGAAAACCGCCTGATCGGTTATGTATTTGGACTCAGCATACCTTTCAATGACCAGAGGGTGATCGAGAACGGCGATGATTATGTGATCAAGAGAACCGGACAGGAGGACAAGGAATATCTGGAAATCTACGGAAGACTGAATACCGGCATTTCTTTTATTATGCAGACACCTCTTTCCAGTATTCAGGAGAGTGCAAAGATCGCCAACCGCTTCTATGCCCTTGCAGGATGTCTGGGAGCAATGGCGGGTGGTATTATTATCTGGTTCGTCTCCCGGAGTGTGACCAAGCCGATCCTGGAACTGAATAATATTTCGGAACGGATGGTACAGCTGGATTTTGAGGCAAAATATCAGGGGAAGGCACATAATGAGATCGATCTGTTGGGAGAGAATATCAATAAGTTGTCCGATTCCCTGGAGAAAACCATTTCGGAACTGAAGACAGCGAACAATGAATTGCAACGGGACGTGGAGAAAAAAGAAGCCATTGACGAAATGCGCAAGGAATTTCTGGCCAATGTATCCCACGAACTCAAGACCCCCATTGCGCTGATTCAGGGTTATGCGGAAGGGCTGCAGGAGGAGATCAATGACGATCCCGAGAGCAGGCAGTTCTATTGTGATGTCATCGTGGACGAAGCAGCGAAGATGAACAACATGGTGAAAAAGCTTCTGACCCTGAACCAGCTGGAATTTGGTAATGATGTGGTGGCCATGGAGCGGTTCGACCTTACGGCGCTGGTGAAAAATTATATCCAGTCAGCGGCAATTCTGACAAAACAGCATGAGATTACTGTGCGGATGGACGAGTATCCGCCGATCTATGCATGGGCGGATGAATTTAAAATAGAAGAAGTGTTCATGAACTTTTTCTCCAATGCGGTCAATCATTGTGAAGATGATAAGATCATCGAAGTGAAAATGGAACAAAAGGACGGCAAAGTACGGGTATCTGTATTCAATACAGGCAAACCGATCCCGGAGGACTCTATCCACCATATCTGGGAGAAGTTCTACAAGGTGGATAAGGCCAGAACCAGAGAATACGGAGGCAGCGGTGTGGGATTGTCTATCGTGAAGGCCATCATGGAATCCATGAACCAGCAATTCGGTGTGAACAATTACAACAACGGCGTGGAATTCTGGTTTGAGTTAGAGACAAAATAGTAAATATAAAGGATATATTTTTATATGAGGGAAGAACAGATACAGGAGGCACCGGTAAAGGTACTGTTAGTCGGTGTGGATGTCGGTGAAGAACCGGATTTTGAGCGTTCCATGGAGGAACTGGCAAGTCTGGCGGAAGCTGCGGAAAAAGAAGTGGCCGGTCAGATTGTACAACGGCTGGATCATGTCAATAAAGCGTTATATATCGGCACTGGAAAAGTGACAGAGGTGCGCAGGCTGGCAGAAGAATGCGGGGCACAGGAGATTGTGTTTGATAATTCTCTGACACCTTCACAGGTAAGAAATCTGGGAAATGAACTGGAACTGCCGATCATCGACCGGACTAATCTGATCCTGGATATATTTGCCATCCGGGCCCAGACAAGAGAGGCAAAATTACAAGTGGAGACAGCCAGACTGCAATATATGCTGCCGAGACTGGTAGGAATGTATGATGCACTGAGTAGACAGGGCGGTGCCAGTGGCAGCATGAGTAATAAGGGCACCGGTGAGAAAAAGCTGGAACTGGACAGGCGTAAGATCGAGCATCGTATCACAGAACTGAAAAAGGAACTGGAAGATGTGGGACGTACCAGAGAGGTGCAGCGGAAAAAGAGGCAGCAGTCCCGTATCCCGCAGGTGGCTCTGGTAGGATATACCAATGCGGGAAAGTCTACAATTCTGAACCGTATGGTAGAGCAGTTCGGCGAATTGCCGGATAAAACGGTCATGGAAAAGGATATGCTGTTTGCTACACTGGAGACCAGTGTCCGCAGTGTGGATACCGGACATAATAAGCCCTTTTTCCTGACGGATACGGTTGGATTTATCAACAAGCTGCCCCACGGACTGGTAAAAGCCTTCCGCTCTACACTGGAAGAGGTGAAGTATGCGGATCTGCTGATCCAGGTGGTGGATTTCAGCGATGAAAATTACAGACGGCAGATGCAGGTAACTGCTGATACCTTAAAAGAACTGGAAGCAGGTGACATTCCGCAGATCATAGTGTATAATAAGGCAGACAAATGTGAGATGGAACCACTGCCGCAAAAGAGACAGGACAACTGGTATCTGGCAGCAGGACTTAATATCGGTATCCGTGAACTGGCAGAGGCTGTTGAACAGAAAGTCTATGCGGATAATGCAGAGTGCGTATTTCTGATCCCGTACAGTGCAGGAAATGTGGCTTCCTATCTGATGGAACAGGCGCAGATACTTTCCAGAGAGTATAGGGAGGACGGTATTCTGATCCATGCGGACTGCCATAGACAGGATATGGACAGATACAGAGAGTATATAGTGTCATAAGATCACAGAAATTACAATGAGGGAAGGATAAAAGATGGAGACCAATACACAACAGGAACGAGCAAAGAGACTGGAACAACAGGCAAGAGAATACCTGATGCAGTCCAATGATCCGATATTTACCAGGTATTTACAGCAATTACTTCCAAGAATACAGAGACAGCCGGAATATGTAGAACAGCTACAGGCAGAACTGGATAAAAGCGTGGAATTCTGGTACCAGAGACAGCAGATCAATGCAAACAGAGGCGGAGAAACCGGAGCGGAGTCATCTGTGCCGCAGCAGAGTGTACCACAGGAGACAGCCGCCGGAGAACAGCAGACAGCCGGGCAATCACAGACACAGCCAGTGGGGCAGTTTACCATGCAACAGGTGCAGGCACCGGTGACGCAGGCTCCGGCACAGAAGAAGCAGAATGCGGAATATCTGGTCGCAACCATTGCATTGTCGGTGGTTGGCGGAATCTTTATTCTGACCGCACTGGTATTGCTTGGTATGTATTTTATGAACGGCTGGATCAAAGGTATTTCTTTATATGCAGTTTCCCTGGGAGTGGTATTGATCGCAGAATTACTGATCCACAGAAAGCTTCCGAAACTGGCCCGGATCTTTTCGGCTATCGGTATAGCGGCGTTATATCTGTCGACCATGATCAATACGATTTCCCTACATAATTTCGGTATGCTTCCTGCAGCGGCGATCATTGCAGTGATCACAGTGGGCACGGTTTTACTGAGCAGAAAAAGGGATTCCCTGATACACAGAATGCTGGGAATCGCAGCATGCTGGCTTTGTGCGTATCCGCTTTTCGGTTCTTCATTGCTTTCGGAGCCGGAAGGCCTGCTAGTGCTGGCATTGATTCTGTTACTGAGTGTACTGAGCATCTGTGTGCCGGTAAGAAGATATCATACGGCTTCGCAGTTGATACAACTTGTCAGCACTACGATCCTTTTCCCGGTAACGGTATCCTGTGTGATCAGTACACAGGGAATGCCGGTCTGGGTGACAGCAGCTGCATTTGGAACCTTTTTCCTGATCGCACATCTGATCCTGGTAGTGCAGAGCAATTACATACTAAAAGAAAAACAGGCGGGCCATGCAGTGAATGAAAAAGGCTTGCTGGCAATCTATATAGCATTTCTTCTGGTAGCCGGAATTACAACCGGTACGGCGATGAACAATTATTGGGGAAGAGCGGAGAACGACGCGTATATCGGAATCATCGCCCTGACGGGAATGGCGTTTGTAGTCGCGGTTCTTGCGGGAATTGCCATACGTGGAACGTGGAAAAAATGGCTGCCCTGTTACTTTTTCAGTTTTGTTGCGGTATGTGCCTTTTCTGTAATAGAAAGTAACTGGCCGATACTCATATGCCTGACAGCGTTGCTTTTACTGACGAAGATCCTGACCCGTTTTGCGGAAGGCGGACTGAGGGCACTGGATGTGATCGTTACATCACTGTACTGTATTGAACTTCTGGCAAACGGAAAGGAAATACCGTATGCATACCTGCTCCTTGCGGGAACCATCCTCAGTATGTTCCTGGTCTATGGATGGACAACGATACAGGAGCTCCTGCTTACTTTTTCCCTGGCATTTTTTGCAGCGGCCAATTTGATGCCGATGCTAAAGCTGCCGGCTTTTGCGGGGATCCTGTTTGTAAGTATATTGCTGTTTAATAATGTGAAATATATGCGCGGGAAAAACATCCTGGTATTTAATGTAGTTGTAATGGTGGGGCAGATCGGAGCGTTGATCGCTCTGGCAAATCCGGTGTACCGGAACTCTTATCTTACTTATCTGTGCATGTTTGTGTTTGTACTGGCTTATCTGGTACTGACATTGCAGGAGAGATACTATAAGAAGTTTAAACGCAGAGAACTGATCATTGTGATCTTTCTGACCTATATGGCACTGATCGTTAAGACCAATGTTCCCGTGATCAATAGTGTTCTGATCATGCTGATTGCGCTGGTAAGTGTAACACTGGGCTTTTTGAAAAAAGATAAGCCGGTAAGAATATATGGACTAGTGCTTTCTTTGTGCACTTGTGGTAAAATAGCATTATATGATTACTGGGGAGCACCGGTATTGCAGAAAACGGTCCTTTTCTTTGCAGTGGGTGTGATCGCACTGGCGATTGCCGGGATTTATATCGTACTTGAGAAAAATACAGGAAACAATGGAAAAACAGACAGGGAAGGATAGAAGAATGACAGGAAACAAAAAGAGGATTGTATGCGGAGCGTTATTGTGTGTAATGGCGCTTGGCATGACAGCCTGCGGAAATGAAATTCCGGATCTGACAGAAGCGGAATCACAAAGAGTCGGAGAATATGCGGCGGTAACGCTCTTAAAATATGATGCGAATCACCGGAGCCGTCTCGTGGACCCGGAAATCGTCATTGCAAAACTGGAAAAAGACGCGGCCAAGGAAACCGGAAGACAGGAGAATGCACAGACGGAAGAGAAGCCTGCGGAATCGACTGCTTCAGAAGCCCAGGCACCTACCGCACAGGAGGATATTACCACCAGTCTGGAGGATTTCTTCGGACTTGCGGAGGGAGTGACCTTGACATACAGAGATTACCAGATAGCAGACTCTTATCCGGAGGACGGATCTGCAGAGGATTATTTTGCGTTGGATGCATCCACCGGGAAAAAGCTTCTGATATTGAACTTTGAACTGACCAACGGAACAGACCAGGAGGAGAATGTTGATTTCCTGAGTACCGCATCCAGATACATCATTACTGTAAATGACGGCACACGTGGAAATGCATTGACCACAATGCTGCCCAATGACATGTCTACGTATGTGGAAACCATGGCTCCCGGTGAGACACAGGGATTGGTCCTGCTACTGGAAGTAAATGAAGATATGGCAAATGGGATACAAAACATTTCTCTTCGTCTCAAAAATACATCAAATGAATATACAATTCAACTTTTATAGGCATATATACTGTAAATTATGAGAAAAAGAGAAAAGACAATAAGATCCAAAATGACAAAAAAGCCCATGATTATGGGCTTTTTTACTGCTTTTGCAAAATTGTTTGAAAAATATGCAGATGTGACAGTGTGCGAAGATGGATTGGAACTGGAAGAAACGATTGAGAAAGTGTTGGCGAGTCTGAACTAATTCATGCGAAGCTCACGAAGCAAGTCCGTTCGCTTATGGCTGAGCGCCATATACCGCAAGATATACCTAGCCTGCTGTGAAAGCGAGCTTTCCGTCAGCCAGGCTATATCTTCCGTCGCATGGCTTGTCAGGTTCAAATGTTACAAAAACATTACGTAAATGTAAAAAATATTTTACGTGGCAAGTGTTTTGTGCTATACTGTTGTGGTACCCATAAGAGGGCGTGTTATTGTCATGCCATAAAAATATGACTTGACATACGGGGAGTTTATATAATATACTGTCCCTCGACCATGCATTTTTGTCTCGCTCAGGGATAAGGAGCTTGAGAGAAGGAAAGATGCATAATATTTTAGAGAATATTGGTAGAATATATAGAGGTGTTATCTATGGAGCAATATATTATTAAGGGAGGTCACCCGCTTGTAGGCGAGGTGGAGATTAGATCGGAAGAGCACACGTCTGAACTCCAGTCACTTAG
>OODS01001424.1_pt1 | contig 15522 bp, 10 predicted proteins | sample 1671531 | NCBI WGS metagenome assembly OODS01 (sample SAMN06348166, study PRJEB24527) | human gut metagenome | biome: human gut; feature: ankylosing spondylitis patient; material: feces | host: Homo sapiens | place: China | collected 2015-10 | reverse complement strand
GAAAAGCCCAACAGCATGGCGATGACGGCAGCAGCAACAAACACCAGCGTCGAGTAGACTTTGGTCACGGCCATCACACCGATATTTTCAGCATAGGTGGTCACGCCGCTACCGCCGACAGAGCCGGAAAGCATCGTTGCCAGACCATCGCCTACGAATGCCCGCCCCATATACGGGTCCATATTGCGTCCGGTCATCCCGGCGACTGCCTTGAGATGACCTAAGTTTTCCGCCACCAGAATCACCGCCACGGGCGCAATCAGCATCATTGCCTGACCATTAAAAGCAGGAGTGGAAAAATGTGGCAGACCGAACCAGGCAGCATGGCTGACGAGAGTAAAATCGACGGCTTTTCCCAGCCCTAAAACGTTGGTCATCACGCCATACAGCAGACAGGCGACAATTAATCCTACGAGAATCAATAACCGCTGGATCATGCCACGGGTAAACACCGCCACCAGCCCAATACACAGCACCGTCATTACCGCCATCCAGCTATCAAAGGCCGAAGCCGATACACTTTTCACTGCGATAGGCGCTAAGTTCAGGCCAATCGCCATCACCACCGCACCCGTCACCACCGGCGGCATCAGTCGTTCAATCCAGCGCGTACCGATTTTCATCACCACCAGGCCAATGACGGTATAAACCAGCCCACAGGCGATAATCCCGCCCAGCGCAATGCTGATATTCGGGTTAATGCCCTGACCGTTAAAGCCCGTCGCGGCGATCACCACGCCGACAAAAGCCGCGCTGGAGCCGAGATAACTGGGGACGCGCCCGCCGGTAATAAAGAAAAACAGTAACGTGCCGATCCCCGACATTAAAATGGAAAGATTGGGATCCAGCCCCATCAGAATCGGCATTAACACCGTCGCGCCAAACATCGCCACCGCGTGTTGAACGCCCATTACTGCCGTCTGAGCAAACGGCAATCGTTCATCCGGCGCGACCACGCCGCTCTCTGTAGAGGTCGATTTTAACTGCCAGTGAGGAAAACCGAACATTGCCATCAGCTGTCTCCTTAAGGAGGTTAACAAGCAGGGCGCATCAGCGCGTGATAACTGCGATCGAACCACACCAGCCCGTAGGGTGTGGTGTGACGATGAATCGCTTCGATGGCGCAAAACAGAATGTCGTGGGTGCCGACGCTCACCACCTGGCTGATACGGCAGTCAAACGAAACCAGAGCCTCTTCCAGTTGCGGGCATCCGGTCACCCCCGTCTGCCAGCGGGCGGCGGCAAAGCGGTGTTCCATGGGCGTTTTGCCGCCAAAAAGGTTTGAAAGCGGCTCCTGCCCGGCGCTAAGTGTATTTACACACAGCGTTCGATTTTCATTGAATGCCGGCCAGACGGACGCCCCACGATTCAGGCACACCAGTAATGTGGGCGGCGTATCGGTCACACTGCAGACGGCGCTGGCGGTGAACCCGGCGCGCCCGGCTGGACCGTCCGTGGTGATAATATTGACCGCCGCGCCCATGCAGGACATCGCATCGCGAAAAGTTTGTTGATCGACAATGTTCATAGTTTGCTCCTTACAACAGCCCGCAGGCTTCTTCAAAGGACAGACGTGGCAGGCGCGCATAAAGCTTGCTGCTATCGCCATAGCCGATATTAATCAGCAGATTGCTCTTCAGCGTGCTGCCCGTAAAAAAGGCGTCGTCCACGTGTTGACGGTCAAAGCCCGACATCGGGCCGGTATCCAGTCCCAGCGCCCGGCAGGCGACGATCAGATAGGCCGCCTGCATGGAACTGTTGCGAAACGCTGTTTCTTCGGCAAGTTGTGGGCTGGAGGTAAACCAACTGCGGGCATCACCGTGGGGAAACAGTAGTGGTAACCGTTCATAAAATTCACTGTCCCAGGCGACGATAGCGGTGACGGGCGCGGACGTTCTTTTCCTTCTGCCGTGCGGGTAAACACGATCCGTGCCGGAGAACAGTTAGCTGATGTCGGCCCCCATTTCATCAGGGCATAAATCTCCCGTAACGTCTCATCGCTGACGGGTGTCTCCCGCCAGCCGTTGTGAGTGCGGGCATCGGTGAACAGGGTGCTAAGCGCACCTGGGCTAACGGCTTCGTTCATAGCAATTCCTTACAGGGCGGCTTCACGGTGATGTAACAGGCTGGCAAGCCCGTTGAGTAACAGAGCATTAAACGTTTCGGGATCGGTCACGTTGCAGGCGTGTCCGCCATAGGGCATCACCATTTTCTGGCTATCGGGCAGGGCGGCATGAAGTTCACTGGAACATGCTGTTGGCACCAGCAGATCATCACTGGCGCAGATGATTTGCACCGGGCAGCGGATGCGATCCGCATGGTGACTAAAGTCAGCGCGTTTGAGGGCGTTAAGTCGACGCAGTAAATTATTTTTGCCCTGAAAATGCGCCAGTGCCAGCGCGTCTTCTGCCTCCAGGCGAGGTGCGCGGGCCGCCATCCAGTCGGCGGGATAGAGGAACAACGGCTGCGCTTCCACCCATGCCTGCGCGCCTCCGCTATACAGTAATCGTTCGCGAACCTGAAAACAGCGGCGCGTATGGGCGTTTATTCGTAGCCAGCCGTTAACGCTGATCAGCACAGTTACCGACGCGGGATAATCCAGCGCCAGCTGCATTCCCACCAGCGCACCGAGCGCATGGCCGACCACTGCGTAATGCTCAATCCCTGCGGCTACCAGCGCCTGATGCAGTTCCGCTGCCATCTGGGCGATACTGTAATCTTCTGCCAGCGTGTCGGGATTATTGCCGGTGCCGCGCTGGTCGTAACAGACTACCTGATACTCCTGCTCCAGCACCGCCAGTTGCGGTAACCAGTAACTGCCGCTACCCCCAAGACCCGAAATCAACACCACTACGGGCGCATCAGCATAAGGGGGAGGTGAGAGTGAAAGTTTCATCGCGGCCTCACTTGGCGATATGCGCAATTGTGGCGATTTCCACCAGCGCGTCAGGTTTTACCAGTCCGCACTGAATGCAGAATCGCGCCGGTTTATCACCCGGAAAAAACTCGGCGTAGATTTCGTTAATCGCGGCGTAATTTTTCCAGTCGGTAATAAAGATGCTGTTGAAGGTCACATCCGCCATCGTGCCACCCGCCGTCTCGATCACCTTGCGGATAGTTTCCAGAACGTGGCGGGTTTGCGCCTTTGGGTCATCGGCAAACAGCACGTTATTATGTTGATCAAAAGCCAGCGTACCGGAGACATACACCACGCCATCAGCCAGCGTGCCGGGAACGAAGGGGGCCAGCGGTGCGCTGCTGCCAGCGGGAATAATTACGGATTTTGGCATCGTTAAACTCCTTAAGCGATATGAGCAAAGGACGTGGGAGAAAGCGCGTCGCAGAATGTTTCGACGTCGCTGACCCAGCCAAAAAAGGTTTCGATATTGAACAACGCGGCTTTCTGCGCAAATTTCGGCCCCGCCTGGTGAGTTGCGTCTTCAAGCACCACGCCGAAATACTCCAGAAAAAAGCCGTCGCGTAGCGTCGATTCGACGCAGACGTTGGTAGCGATGCCGGTGAAAACCAGATGGCGTATTCCGCGGCTGCGCAAAATGCTGTCCAGCGGCGTATTGAAGAAACCGCTGTAGCGCGGCTTCGGCAGCACAATATCGCCAGGCTGCGGCACCAGTTCATCCACCAGTTGATAATCCCAGGAGCCTTTCGCCAGCAATTTCCCCTGCAGCTGCGGCTGCTTACGCATGGTTTTCAGGGCGTTCGATTTATGAAAATTCGGTGAGCCGGGTCCGCCAGCCTCGACATACTGTTCATCCCAGCCATTTTGAAACCAGATGATCAGCATCCCTGCCGCTCGCGCTGCGGTCACGGCGGTTTGAATGTTGGCAATGACCGGGCGAGTGGTTGAGACATCAAACCCGGCGAGATCTAAGTAGCCGCCTGGCGTGGCATAAGCGTTTTGCATATCCACCACGATCAGCGCACTTTGCTGCGGATCGAAGGTAATGGCTTCCGGTCGAGCGGTTAAGGTCGTCATCATGCCACCTCCTGAGTCAGCGCAGGTAGATGGGCGCGGCATTGCATCAGTGGTTGAATGCGCTCGCCGAAGGTTTCGATTCCCGACAGAAAATCGTCGAAGGTTAACAGCACGCCTTCGGCACCAGGCACGCTTGCGACTTCATCTAACATGCGCGCGACACTGGCGTAAGAACCGACTAACGTCCCCATATTGATGTTTACCGCCGAAGTGGGATCGGCCATCTGACGAACGTTGGTGTCAGTACCGGAGCGGGTATCTTTCTGACTTTGTTCGGTTAGCCAGCTTAACGCCTCTTCATCCGCGCCCGCTTTGTAGTGTTCCCATTTGGCGCGAGCGGCATCGTCGGTTTCATCGGCAATCACCATAAACAACACATAAGAGCCAACGTCGCGTCCGGTTTGCTCTGCGGCCTGTTTCATCCGCGCAGCGGTCGGGGCGAAAGCCGTGGGTGTATTTACGCCTTTGCCGAAACAGAAGTTGAAATCGGCATACCGGGCGGAGAACGCCATGCCAGCGTCGCTTTGCCCGGCGCAGATCACTTTCATGGGGACACTCGGTTGCGGACTCACGCGACAATCATTCATGGTGAAAAAATCGCCTTTAAAATCGCTTTTCCCCGTGCCCCACAGGTCGCGCAGCACCTGAACATATTCGGTGAGATAGTCGTAACGACGGGAGAAATAGTCATCGCCAGGCCAGATACCCATCTGCTCATACTCGGGCTTTTGCCAGCCAGTCACGAGGTTGACGCCAAAACGCCCGCCAGAGATGGAGTCGATGGTTGCGGCCATACGGGCGACGATTGCCGGAGGTAACGTTAAGGTGGCAGCAGTGGCGTAAATCTGAATGCGCGAGGTCACGGCCGCCAGCCCCGCCATCAAGGTGAACGACTCAAGGTTGTGATCCCAGAACTCAGTTTTGCCGCCAAAGCCACGCAGTTTGATCATCGACAGGGCGAAATCGAAATGGTAGTGCTCCGCTTTTTGCACAATGGCTTTATTCAGTTCAAAGGTCGGCATGTACTGCGGCGCGTGGGTCGAAATGAGCCAGCCGTTGTTGCCAATAGGTACGAATACGCCAATTTTCATCATCAACCTCTCTTCGTCTCGTAAAGTGAAAGTCAGACGGGGCGCTGCATCCTGCATATCCTTTTCAGCCGCGTATTGGCTTGTTTGCAAAGCGGATGCCAGTTTTTAAAAAGTTAATGTTATTAATCTGTTAACATTACGTTATCTAAAATATCTGGTAAAAAGTGGACTAAACGGTCAAAACAGTTGCACATAAAACATGCATCTGTGCGCGATGAGAGTGCAGAAGGTCGAGGCCGGGCGGGGGTTTTGCTATCCTGTTGCCAATCTACAAGAGGGGAGAGCGCATGACGCAAGGCGCAGTGAAAACAACGGGTAAACGTTCGCGCGCAGTAAGCGCGAAGAAAAAAGCGATTCTTAGCGCAGCACTGGACACTTTTTCACAATTCGGTTTTCACGGCACAAGGCTGGAGCAGATCGCAGAGTTGGCGGGTGTTTCAAAAACCAATCTGCTGTATTACTTTCCGTCAAAAGAGGCGCTGTATATTGCCGTGCTGCGGCAGATTCTCGATATCTGGCTGGCACCGTTAAAAGCGTTTCGTGAAGATTTCGCCCCGCTGGCGGCGATCAAAGAGTACATCCGTCTGAAGCTGGAAGTCTCACGCGATTATCCGCAGGCTTCGCGCCTGTTCTGTATGGAGATGCTGGCAGGCGCGCCGCTGTTAATGGATGAACTGACGGGCGATTTGAAGGCATTAATTGATGAGAAATCGGCGCTGATTGCCGGTTGGGTCAAAAGCGGCAAACTCGCGCCGATTGATCCGCAGCATTTGATTTTTATGATTTGGGCTTCCACTCAACATTACGCCGATTTCGCCCCTCAGGTGGAGGCGGTGACAGGCGCGACGTTGCGCGATGAGGTATTTTTCAATCAAACGGTTGAAAACGTGCAGCGGATTATTATTGAGGGGATTCGACCACGTTAAAGATGCCGGAGGAGGTTGTAACATCCTCCGGCTACCTGTTTAACCTATAGTCATTAAGCTGGCGTTACCGCCAGCGGCAGCGGTATTCACACTCAGCGAACGCTCGATATACAGCCGTTCCAGAAGGATATTGCTTTCGCCACGGGCAAAACCCTGCACCGAAACAATTGTGCCATCCCGCGCGGCAACTGCTTCACACAATGCGCGAAGCTGATCCGAATCACCGTGGAAGATCACCGCATCAAACGGTTGAGCGGTTATATTTTCCGCTTTCGCCAGTTGAATACGTTCGCTGACTGCCGATGGCAATGCCTTCACTAACTGACGATGCAGCGCGTCATCCGGCCACAGTACCTGGCTGCCCACCGCCAGCACGGCGGCGAGCTGAGTCAGCGCATCCTGCTCATCATCGGCAATACACAACACGCGCTCACGCGGCAGCAGCGTCCAGGTGTTGCGTTCACCCGTCGGCCCCGGCAGCAATCGTTGTGTTCCTGCCTGCGCCAGCTCGCCATATTGCGTACATAACGCCTGCAATTCTGGACGATTTGCTGCCCATTCCCGCAGTGCATTTAGCGGCTGAGTCAATGCGGCTTTCAACTGCGCATCGACCGGATACTTTGCATCCTGACGCGCGAGCGTCACTGCCAGCGCACTTTCCGGGCGATTCGCCAGCAGACGGTAGAGATAGAGCGGACCGCCTGCTTTCGGCCCGGTACCGGACAACCCTTCGCCGCCGAACGGCTGCACACCAACCACTGCGCCCACCATATTACGGTTAACATACAGGTTACCAACATGGGCCGAGCCAGTGACCTGGGCGATGGTTTCATCAATGCGCGTATGGACGCCAAGCGTCAGACCATAACCGGAAGCGTTAATCTGCTCGATCAGCTCTGGTAGCTGGTTACGGTTGTAACGCACCACATGCAGCACCGGACCAAAGACCTCTTTTTGCAATTCGGCAAAGTCATCCAGTTCGATCAGCGTCGGGGCGACAAAGGTGCCGCTTTGCCATTCACGGGCATCTTCGCTGTTTTCCCGCACCGCCTGGAACACCGGACGGCCTTTGCTACGCATGGTCTGAATATGGCGCTCAATATTGGCTTTCGCTTCGCTATCAATCACTGGACCGATATCGGTGGTCAGGCGACCCGGATTACCCATCCGGCATTCGGCCATTGCGCCGCGCAGCATTTTCAACGTGTGGTCGGCAATCTCATCTTGCAGGCACAGCACGCGCAGCGCCGAACAACGCTGACCCGCACTGTCGAACGCCGAGGCCAGTACATCCACGACGACCTGTTCGGTCAGTGCTGAAGAATCGACAATCATCGCGTTCATGCCGCCGGTTTCAGCGATGAGCGGAATAGGGCGACCCTGAGCGTCCAGGCGGCTGGCGATATTGCGCTGCAGTAACGTAGCGACTTCGGTTGAACCGGTAAACATCACCCCGCGCACGCGATCATCACCCGTCAGTTGCGCGCCCACGGTTTCACCCCGACCTGGCAGCAATTGCACCACGCCTGGCGGTACACCCGCTTCCAGCAAAATGGCGATCCCTTGCGCGGCAATCAGCGGCGTTTGTTCTGCCGGTTTTGCCAGCACGCTGTTACCTGCCGCCAGTGCGGCGGCGATCTGCCCGGTGAAAATAGCCAGCGGGAAGTTCCACGGACTGATACACACCACAGGCCCTAATGGACGGTGGGTTTCGTTAGCGAAATCATCCCGCACCTGTCCGGCGTAGTAGTGGAGAAAATCGACCGCTTCGCGCACTTCGGCAATGGCGTTACTGAAGGTTTTTCCGGCCTCACGCACCAGAATACCAATCAGTTGCTGCATCTGGCTTTCCATCAGCACGGCAGCGCGGTGCAAAATCGCTGCGCGTTCAGCCGGAGGCGTGGCAAACCAGATTGGCGCGTTATTAACCGCACTTTCCAGCGCCTGTTCTACTTCACGCGGCGTGGCTTCACGCACATAGCCCACAATATCTTTCGGTTCCGCAGGGTTAATAACGGGCGACATCTCACCTGCCGCTACCGGTTGTTCCAGCATTGGCAAGGCCTGCCATTTTTGCAGTGCACTATTGAGCAGGGCAGAGGAGAGCGAGGCCAGGCGGTGTTCGTTAGCGAGATCCAGCCCTGCCGAGTTGTCGCGCCCGTGACCGTAAAGATCGCGCGGCAGGGGAATTTTCGGATGCGGTAATCCAGTTTGCCCTTCCTGTTGCGCCAGTTTTTCTACAGCAGTGACCGGATCGGCGACCAGTTCATCCAGTGGCAAAGAGGTGTCGGCAATACGGTTAACAAACGAGGTGTTAGCACCGTTTTCCAGCAGGCGACGCACCAGATACGCCAACAGCGTTTCATGTGTGCCAACCGGAGCATAAATACGACACGGACGGTTAAGTTTGCCGTCGGCAACTTTCCCGGTGACCTGCTCATACAGTGGCTCGCCCATACCATGCAGGCACTGGAACTCGTACTGACCCGGGTAGTAGTTCTGCCCCGCCAGTTGATAAATCGCCGCCAGCGTATGGGCGTTGTGCGTCGCGAACTGCGGGTAGATTAGATTCGGCACCGCCAGCAGCTTTTTCGCACAGGCGAGATAAGAAACGTCGGTATACACCTTGCGGGTATAAACCGGATAACCTTCAAGGCCGTCCATCTGCGCACGCTTAATTTCACTATCCCAGTACGCGCCTTTCACCAGGCGAATCATCAGACGGCGACGGCTGCGGGTGGCGAGATCAATCAGGTAATCGATCACCAACGGGCAGCGTTTTTGATAAGCCTGAATAACAAAACCGATGCCGTTCCAGCCTGCCAGTTCCGGCTCGAAACAGAGTTTTTCCAGCAGATCGAGGGAGATCTCCAGGCGATCGGACTCTTCGGCGTCAATGTTGATACCAATATCGTACTGACGCGCCAGCAGGGTGAGTGATTTCAGACGCGGGTAAAGCTCTTCCATTACCCGGTCATACTGGGCGCGGCTATAACGCGGATGCAGCGCCGACAGTTTGATTGAAATGCCCGGCCCTTCATAGATGCCACGACCGTTAGACGCTTTACCGATGGCGTGAATCGCCTGCTGATAGGAAACCATATACGCCTGTGCATCTGCGGCGGTCAGCGCGGCTTCGCCCAGCATATCGTAAGAGTAACGGAAACCTTTCTCTTCCAGCTTGCGGGCATTGGCTAACGCTTCCGCGATGGTTTCGCCAGTGACGAACTGCTCACCCATCAGGCGCATCGCCATATCCACACCTTTGCGGATCAGCGGTTCACCGCTTTTACCGATAATGCGGTTCAGCGAGCGGGAGAGGCTGGCTTCGTTATGGGTGGAAACCAGTTTGCCAGTAAACAGCAGCCCCCAGGTGGCGGCATTAACAAACAGTGACGGGCTACGACCAATGTGTGACTGCCAGTTACCGTTGCTGATTTTGTCGCGAATTAACGCGTCGCGGGTGGCTTTGTCGGGAATACGCAACAACGCTTCCGCCAGACACATCAGCGCCACGCCTTCCTGCGATGACAGCGAAAACTCCTGCAATAACCCCTGGACCATACCTGCGCGACCACTGGCATTTTTTTGATTACGCAGTTTATCGGCCAGCTGATACGCCAGTTTGTGCGCCTGTTCAGCAACTGGCTGCGGCAGGCGGGCTTGTTCCAGCAGCATAGAAACCGCTTCGGTTTCCGGGCGGCGATAGGCCGCGGTGATCGCGGCGCGGGAAACCGACTGGGGCAATATTTGCTCGGCAAAGTCGAGGAATGGCTGGTGTGGTTCCTCTGCCGGAGTCGGTGCTTCATCGCTCTCATTGGCCGCGCCAGAAAGCAGCGCAGGTAGCTCCGGCAGAGTATCGCTGTTTTCCAGTTGTTCGAGATAAGAAAAAATCGCCTGCTTAATTAACCAGTGTGGTGTGCGATCGATACGTGTCGCGGCAGACTTAATACGCTCACGCGTCGCGTCGTCCAGCTTAACCCCCATGGTGGTGGTTCCCATGCCATTACTCCTGTTGTTCAGAAAGGTGCAACTTAACGTTATCGTGAAATATCCATGATGTTGCAACTTTGTGCAACCATGTTAAATGTGACATGCGTAGCAAGCTTAAAAATGAATGAAATGTTAATAAAAGAAATCGATATGACAGGGATTAAAAAAATAACTCAGACTTTTTCTCTGCGGCAGTTAACATTTTTGAAAGGTGCAACCGCAAAAAATGTGAGAGAGTGCAACCTGATGAAAAATAGTGTCGCTGAGCACTAAAATTTAATGTAAATGGTGTGTTAAATCGATTGTGAATAACCAGCGCTTCCGGCAGGATACGGTCGCCCTGGTAAAACATAAACTCTGTTACCCCGTTCCGGTGGCAGATATAACGGCAAGTTTCGACATTGCCGATAATAATTTTTTGGAGACTTTAGATGGCTATTAGCACACCGATGTTGGTGACATTTTGTGTCTATATCTTTGGCATGATATTGATTGGGTTTATCGCCTGGCGATCAACGAAAAACTTTGACGACTATATTCTGGGCGGTCGTAGTCTTGGGCCATTCGTGACGGCATTATCGGCGGGTGCGTCGGATATGAGCGGCTGGCTGTTAATGGGGTTGCCGGGCGCTGTTTTTCTTTCCGGGATTTCCGAAAGCTGGATCGCCATTGGCCTGACATTAGGCGCGTGGATTAACTGGAAGCTGGTGGCCGGGCGGTTGCGTGTGCATACCGAATACAACAATAAGGCCTTAACACTGCCGGATTATTTCACCGGGCGCTTTGAAGATAAAAGCCGCATTTTGCGCATTATCTCTGCGCTGGTTATTTTGCTGTTCTTCACCATTTATTGCGCTTCGGGCATTGTGGCAGGCGCGCGTCTGTTTGAAAGTACCTTTGGCATGAGCTACGAAACGGCTCTGTGGGCGGGCGCTGCGGCGACGATCCTTTACACCTTTATTGGCGGTTTCCTCGCGGTGAGCTGGACTGACACTGTACAGGCCAGCCTGATGATTTTTGCCCTGATCCTGACGCCGGTTATCGTCATTATCAGTGTCGGTGGCTTTGGTGACTCGCTGGAAGTGATCAAACAAAAGAGCATCGAAAACGTTGATATGCTCAAAGGTCTGAACTTTGTTGCCATTATCTCACTGATGGGTTGGGGGCTGGGTTACTTCGGGCAGCCGCACATTCTGGCGCGTTTTATGGCGGCGGATTCTCACCACAGCATTGTCCATGCGCGTCGTATTAGTATGACCTGGATGATCCTCTGCCTGGCAGGGGCGGTGGCTGTCGGCTTCTTTGGGATTGCTTACTTTAACGATCATCCGGCGTTGGCTGGTGCGGTAAATCAGAACGCCGAGCGTGTGTTTATCGAACTGGCGCAAATTCTGTTTAACCCGTGGATTGCCGGGATTCTGCTGTCGGCAATTCTGGCGGCGGTAATGTCAACCTTAAGTTGCCAGCTGCTGGTGTGCTCCAGTGCGATTACCGAAGATTTGTACAAAGCGTTTCTGCGTAAACATGCCAGCCAGAAAGAGCTGGTGTGGGTAGGGCGTGTGATGGTGCTGGTGGTGGCGCTGGTGGCGATTGCGCTGGCGGCAAACCCGGAAAACCGCGTGCTGGGCTTAGTGAGCTACGCGTGGGCAGGCTTTGGCGCGGCGTTTGGTCCAGTGGTGCTGTTCTCGGTGATGTGGTCACGCATGACGCGTAACGGTGCGCTGGCGGGGATGATCATCGGTGCGCTGACGGTTATCGTCTGGAAACAGTTCGGCTGGCTGGGACTGTACGAAATTATTCCGGGCTTTATCTTCGGCAGTATTGGGATTGTAGTGTTTAGTTTGCTGGGTAAAGCGCCGTCAGCGGCGATGCAAAAACGCTTTGCCGAGGCCGATGCGCACTATCATTCGGCTCCGCCGTCACGGTTGCAGGAAAGCTAAGGGACTTAGCCTGCGGCGGTTTTGTTTGGCTTCAGCAGCGGGTTGCGCTCCCTTAATGTGCCTCGCCATATAAATTGAATGGTGCAGGGAGCGCGCAGGGGGCGGCCAATCGCCGCCGCCCCCTGCTGTCCCGGCCTTCGGGGAACGCTTCAGCGATTTTGACGCCACCAACACCCGAGCTGTTATTATGTTCCGGGCAAAAAGTTAGATTTGATAATCGCGGATGGACGAAATTGCTTGATACACCCGCTTATCAGTTTTACATGGAAGCTCTGATGCATTGAGTCTGGACAGTTTTGTCGGCTGGATACGGCGTTTACGCGGCATCCGGCAAGAACACATGGTTCTTTGCAAACAATCCCATCTTTCTACCCTGGAATAATCGTTTATATCCCTTGGCATTACCTCTCTTTGTTTACATTCCAACATCATTTTATAAACATTCCGCTTGTGTTTTTCTTTGCCGTAATGATAATCGCTATCACTGCGATTTACTTTTCTTTGCATAGATTGACTCAGAAAAACGTTTAAGGGTGGGTGGCATGTTTGTTCCGTTTCTCATTATGTTGCGCGAAGGACTTGAAGCCGCGCTGATTGTCAGTTTGATTGCCAGCTATCTTAAGCGTACCCAGCGAGGCCGATGGATTGGTGTGATGTGGATTGGCGTGTTGCTTGCCGCTGCGTTGTGCCTGGGCTTGGGTATCTTCATTAACGAAACCACCGGCGAATTTCCGCAAAAAGAACAGGAACTGTTTGAAGGTATCGTGGCGGTGATCGCCGTGGTGATCCTTACCTGGATGGTTTTCTGGATGCGCAAAGTGTCGCGCAACGTCAAAGTGCAACTGGAACAGGCAGTCGATAGCGCATTGCAGCGTGGAAATCATCATGGCTGGGCGCTGGTGATGATGGTCTTTTTTGCCGTTGCAAGGGAAGGGCTGGAGTCGGTCTTTTTCCTGCTGGCGGCATTTCAACAAGATGTCGGGATCTGGCCGCCGCTGGGTGCAATGCTCGGTCTTGCTACTGCCGTGGTGCTAGGCTTCCTGATCTACTGGGGCGGTATTCGCCTCAATCTTGGTGCATTTTTTAAATGGACCAGCCTGTTTATTCTCTTCGTCGCCGCAGGGCTGGCAGCTGGTGCCATTCGCGCATTTCATGAAGCCGGATTGTGGAACCACTTTCAGGAAATCGCCTTCGATATGAGTGCGGTGCTCTCAACTCACTCGCTGTTTGGCACGCTGATGGAAGGGATTTTTGGCTATCAGGAAGCGCCGAGCGTCAGCGAAGTCGCCGTCTGGTTTATTTATCTCATCCCGGCGCTGGTGGCATTTGCTCTGCCACCACGCGCAGGGGCGACAGCGTCTCGCTCCGCGTAACAAATACGACGCAAACTCTTGCTTAGTTACAACATACTTTAAAGGGATAGTCTCGTCATGACCATTAACTTCCGCCGTAACGCATTGCAGTTGAGCGTGGCTGCGCTGTTTTCTTCTGCTTTTATGGCTAACGCCGCTGATGTGCCGCAGGTCAAAGTGACCGTGACGGATAAGCAGTGCGAACCGATGACCATTACGGTTAACGCCGGGAAAACACAGTTCATTATTCAGAACCACAGCCAGAAGGCGCTGGAGTGGGAGATCCTCAAAGGCGTGATGGTGGTGGAAGAGCGGGAAAATATCGCCCCTGGCTTTAGCCAGAAAATGACGGCGAATTTACAGCCTGGCGAATACGATATGACCTGCGGTCTGCTGACTAACCCGAAAGGGAAGTTGATCGTCAAAGGTGAGGCAACGGCGGATGCGGCGCAAAGTGATGCGCTGTTAAGTCTTGGTGGTGCAATTACTGCATATAAAGCGTATGTCATGGCGGAAACCACGCAGCTGGTGACCGACACCAAAGCCTTTACCGACGCGATTAAAGCAGGCGATATCGAAAAAGCGAAAGCACTGTATGCACCGACGCGCCAGCACTATGAGCGTATTGAACCGATTGCTGAACTGTTCTCCGATCTGGATGGCAGCATTGACGCCCGTGAAGATGATTACGAGCAAAAAGCCGCCGACCCAAAATTCACTGGTTTCCACCGTCTGGAAAAAGCATTGTTTGGCGACAACACCACCAAAGGGATGGATCAGTACGCTGAGCAGCTTTATACCGATGTGGTCGATTTGCAAAAACGCATCAGTGAACTGGCTTTCCCACCTTCAAAAGTGGTCGGCGGCGCAGCCGGACTGATTGAGGAAGTGGCAGCCAGCAAAATTAGCGGTGAAGAAGATCGCTACAGCCACACCGATCTGTGGGATTTCCAGGCTAACGTTGAAGGCTCGCAGAAAATTGTCGATTTGCTGCGTCCACAACTGCAAAAAGCCAACCCGGAACTGCTGGCAAAAGTCGATGCCAACTTTAAAAAGGTCGATACCATTCTGGCGAAATACCGTACTAAAGACGGTTTTGAAACCTACGACAAATTGACCGATGCCGACCGGAATGCACTGAAAGGACCGATTACTGCGCTGGCGGAAGATCTGGCGCAACTTCGCGGTGTGCTGGGACTGGATTAAGCGTTATGCAGTATAAAGATGAAAACGGCGTGAATGAACCGTCACGCCGACGTTTACTGAAAGTGATAGGTGCACTGGCGCTGGCGGGAAGTTGTCCGGTCGCTCATGCACAAAAAACGCAAAGTGCGCCGGGTACGCTTTCACCGGATGCTCGCAATGAGAAACAGCCGTTTTATGGTGAGCATCAGGCAGGGATCCTGACGCCACAACAGGCCGCAATGATGCTGGTGGCGTTTGATGTGCTTGCCAGCGATAAAGCCGATCTTGAGCGGTTGTTTCGCTTGTTGACTCAGCGTTTTGCTTTTCTGACTCAGGGCGGAGCAGCACCAGAAACGCCAAATCCGCGCCTGCCACCACTCGATTCCGGCATTCTTGGCGGCTACATTGCGCCCGATAATCTCACCATCACGTTATCGGTGGGTCACTCATTGTTTGATGAGCGCTTTGGCCTTGCGCCACAGATGCCAAAAAAGCTGCAGAAGATGACGCGTTTCCCCAACGACTCGCTGGATGCGGCGTTATGTCATGGTGATGTGTTGCTACAGATTTGCGCCAACACCCAGGACACGGTTATCCATGCGCTGCGCGATATCATCAAACACACGCCGGATTTGCTCAGTGTGCGCTGGAAGCGGGAAGGGTTTATTTCCGATCACGCGGCGCGTAGTAAAGGCAAAGAGACGCCGATTAATTTGCTGGGTTTCAAAGACGGCACTGCCAATCCCGATAGCCAGAATGATAAGTTGATGCAAAAAGTGGTGTGGGTAACGGCAGATCAGCAGGAGCCTGCGTGGACAATCGGTGGCAGCTATCAGGCAGTACGCTTGATTCAGTTTCGAGTGGAATTTTGGGACAGAACGCCGCTGAAAGAACAGCAGACGATTTTTGGCCGTGATAAGCAAACCGGTGCGCCGCTGGGAATGCAGCATGAGCATGATGTGCCTGATTACGCCAGCGACCCGGAAGGGAAGGTGATCGCGCTGGACAGCCATATCCGGCTGGCGAATCCCCGCACGGCGG
>OODS01001387.1_pt1 | contig 15794 bp, 7 predicted proteins | sample 1671531 | NCBI WGS metagenome assembly OODS01 (sample SAMN06348166, study PRJEB24527) | human gut metagenome | biome: human gut; feature: ankylosing spondylitis patient; material: feces | host: Homo sapiens | place: China | collected 2015-10 | reverse complement strand
TGGGCAAGACCACCATTCTGGATGCCATCCGCTACTGCCTGACCACCAACCGCAACTTCAATGCCCTGGGCAATAAGAAGAGCGGCCGCACCCTGCAGGGCTCGGTCCACGCGAAGCAGCGCGGGGAAAACGCTTACCGCCGCCCCGGCCATACCGTGGCCTACATCGGCGCGGAGTTCTACGACAGTCTCAAGCGCGCCCCCTTTGTTATCGCGGTGCGGGTAGAGTCGGAAGGCCCCATGCAGGAGCTGCACCCCGGCGACCAGACCTGGTACCTCTCCGAGGACGGCTGCACGCTGGAACAGCTGCCCTTCATCGACCCGCGTACCGGTGCCCCCAGCGCCAAGGAGGACTTCAAGCCCGCCGTCGGCCGACTCTCCTACACCCGCAGCCCCAGCGAAGCCCGTGACCGCATCTGCCGGGCGCTGGGCATCGGGCGGGCGTCCAGCCCGCTGGGCAAAAAGTTCAACGAAGTGTTCCAGATGGGCACCAGCATGGACGAGATCCCGAACTTCCGGGAATTTTTGTACCAGTACATCCTGCCGCAGCCGGAGCTGGATCTGGAAGCACTGCAGGGCGACCGGCTGGAGCTGGAAAACCTGCACGCTGTGCTGGCCGAAGCCCAGACCCGCGCCGATGCACTGGAAGAGATCGTGAACTATGGCCGCGAAGCCGCCGGAAAGCAGACCGAAGCCCTTGTGAACCGGGGCGCGGCCCTGCTGGCCCGTGCTGCTGCCGACGGCGGAGAACAGGACGTGTGGCAGGGCCATCTGAACGCCGGGCACCGCCAGCTGGAGGCCCTGAACGCCCGCTATGCCGAGGCCAAGAACGCGGAGGCGGAAGCCCGCCGCGCCTACCTTGCCGCCCACAGCGCAGCCGGTGCCAGCGGCGAGGGCCGGGCACTGGATGCCATGGAGGAAGAGCTGTCCCGCCGCAAGACGGCGCAGGATGCCGCCGCCCGCAAAGCTGCGCAGGCCGAGGGTGCCGCATCCAAGGCCGAAGCCCTGCTCACAGCCCTGCGCCGCAGCGGGTTTGCTTCCGGCTGGAAGCTGGAAAACCTCACCGCCGACACCTTGCCGCAGCTCACCGACTGGCTTGCCGCGCAGGAAAAACCGCTGGAAGAAGCCTACTTTGCGGCCCGGCAGAACACCGCCGCCCTGCGCAAAGAGCAGGCGGACAAGCGCGCCGAGCTGGACGCCGTGTCCGGCGGCAAGTGGGTGTACCCCCACGGCGATGCCGCCACCCGTGTGCGGGATGCCGTGAACGCGGAGTTGAAGAGCCGCGGCATGCAGCCGGATGCCAAGATCTTCTGTGAGCTGCTGGCCGTGGCGGACGAGAGCTGGCAGGACTGCGTGGAAGCCTGCCTGGGCGACCGCCGGTTCGACATCCTTGTGCCGCCCGCCCATTACGAGGCCGCCAAGAGCGCCTTTGTGGCCCTGAAGGACAAGGTGGGGCCCATCAGCCTGCTGGACACGCCGGGCATCCGCAAGGCCAACCGCCATGCCGAGACTGCCCCGGCGGACAGTCTGGCGGCACAGGTCACCAGCGAAAACCCGCTGGCGGCCCAGTACGCCGACACCATCCTGCGGCGCATCGTCTGCTGCGACACCCCTGAAACACTGGAACAGTACCCGGACAGCGCCACCCGCGACCTGCTGCGGCACCATCCCTTCCGGCTGGAGCGCCTGCGCACCCCGCAGCGCTACATCGGCCTGGAAGCCCGCCGCGCCCGCGCCGGGGCACTGGCCGAAGAGCTGGAAGCTCTGGCCGAGCGCACCCGCACCGCCGCCCAGACCGAGCAGAACCTGAAAACCGCCTACGACCAGTACCAGAACTTCCAGCGCGGCACCGCGCCGCAGCAGCTGGCCGGCCTGTGGGAGGCCCGCACCGCCGCCGAAAAAGCCCGGAATGCGGTGGCCGAACAGGAGGGCAAGCTGGCCGAATACCGCGAGAACCCCCTGCTGCAGGAGATGTACCGCGAGGAAGAAACGCGGGAAGCCGCCTGGGAAGCCGCCCGCACCGCTGTGGAGCAGGTGGGCGGCGACATCCGCGTGTGCGAAAAGCAGATCGCTTCCTACGAAGCCGAACAGAAAAAGGCCGGGGAGACGGCACAGCAGAGCGCCGACGCGGCCCGGAAGTTCTTTGCGGCCCATCCGCTGCTGGAGCCGCTGGCCCGCACCCGGATGCAGGCCCTTGCTCCGGCCGACAAGCCCGCAGCCGCCGCACAGGCCGCCGAAAAGGCACAGGCCCGGCTGGACGATGCCCTGACGGCCTACCTCACCGGCACGCTGGAACCCGCCCAGAAGGCCTACAACGAGCACTACGTCTGTGATTACCCGCTGGGTCTGGCGGGGCTGGACCAGTACCGTGCCCAGCACGAGAGCCTTGTGCGCATCGACCTGGAACGCTACGCCGCCCGTCTGGAGCAGGCCCAGCGCGACTGCAAGGACCGCTTCCGCAAGGACATCCTGTTCCGCATGAAGGACGACATCTTCAATGCCCGGCGGCAGTTCCGGGAGCTGAACAAAGTGATGGAACAGCTGACCTACGGCGAAGAAGTCTACCGCTTTGAGCTGGAGCCCAGCCGTGACCCGCAGCTGGCTGCGTTCTATCAGGTCATCGTGGACAAGGGCAACCAGCAGATGACCGAGGGCGACTCGCTGGATAACCTTGCCGCCACCGCCGACCCCGCCTACGAGCGGCAGGTGGATGCGCTGATGGAAAAGATCATGGCGGATGTGGACGAGAACACCCGTGCCCGGCAGGAGGGCCGCACCGGCACCACCACCCTGTCGGATTATGTGGACTACCGCACCTATCTGGATTACGACATCAAGGTGACCAACCGGGTCACCGGCCAGCAGGCATACCTGTCCCGCGTCAGCCGCGACTCCTCCGGCGGCGAGAATCAGGCACCCTTCTATGTGGCCATCTGCGCATCCCTGCTGCAGATCTACCAGAAGAGCGAGAACAGCATCCGTCTGGTGCTGCTGGACGAGGCGTTCAGCAAGATGACCAGCGACCGTATCCGCCCCATGATGGAGCTGTTCCGCCGCCTGCAGCTGCAGGTGCTGCTGATCTCCACGGTAGAAAAGAGCACCGCCATCCAGCCCTACTGCGACATCACCTATTCCATCGTGCGCCATGGCGACGCCAACGCCATTGCGCCCTTTGTCCGCCTGTTGGCGGAATGAGGTGCACGCCAGAGCATCCTAAACAAAAAAGAAGCACGCCGCAGCGTGCTTCTTTTTTGTTTGCTTATCGCAGCGGCAGAACGTCCTCGTCCTCGTTGATCTCCTCCAGGGTGCCGTCCGCAAAGTACCAGGCTTTGCCGTACAATGCTTCGTGCCCGTCGGAGCACATCAGGTAGGAGCCGTCCGGCAGGGCGAGGAAATGCCGTTTTCTGCTGTCGGCCAGGGCAATGTCCTCCATCCGCTGTCCGTCCAGGATGTGCTCCCGGATGAACTGGTAGTGGGGCAGGATGCGCGTTTTGGTCAGGCCGAGGCCGTTCAGCCAGCGGCAGTAGCCGGGGTCGGCGGCTTCGCCCGGCTCCTCCGGGGCGGCATACACCAGCCGGGCGGCGTTCATGCTGCCGGCGCTCACGCCCAGCACGATGCCGTGGTAATTGTGGAACAGCCCCGGCAGGCCCAGCTGGGCAAAAAAGTGGTTCTGGGTGGGCACATGGCCGCCGCACAGCATCACAAAGCCGCTGCGGGGCAGCAGGGTGCCGATCTCTTCCTGATTGCGGGCGTCGCAGGGCACAAGTTCGGTCAGGGGCAGGTGGGCGTCCGCAAAACTCTGCAGGAATACCCGGCACATCTCGTCGTTCTGGGCGTAAGCGTGGGGGTCTGCCGCGATGGCAAGGCCCCGCACCGGGTGGTCCGGCCACACGGCACGCAGGTTTTCCAGAAAATGATTGCGTCTGTCCAGTACCGGAATGGCCGGGCCGGGCTCAAAGGGGCAGCCGCTGGGGCTGCTGGTCAGAAATAACGTCATAGTTCTTCCTCACAAAACGGTGAATAAAAGCTATGCCCATTCTAGCACGATTCTCGCCCCGGCGGCAGAGCCAGAATCACCAAAAAAATCCCCTGCTTTTCGCCGTTTCGCAAAAAGCAGGGGAGAAGGTTACGCCTTGCGGTAATGGAATACCTTGTCTTTGGTGACGAACATGGCCGCGCTCACGGCCAGGGCAGCCAGTTCGGCGGCGGTCACGGCCAGCCAGATGCCGTCAATGCCCAGAATGGCGGGCAGGATGAGCACCGCTGCGATCTGGAACACCAGCGTGCGCAGGAAGGAGATCAGCGCACTGGTCACGCCGTCGCCCAGCGCGGTGAAGAAGGAGGAGGCATACACGTTGAAGCCCATGATGACAAAGCTCAGGGCGTACAGCCGGAAGGCCCGGCTGGTCAGGGCCAGCAGCTCCGGGTCGTAGCCCACGAAGAACCGCGCCACATAGGGGATGATGACCATGGATGCGGCGGTCAGGGTGACGGCCACCACCGCAATGAGCCGCAGGCTCTTTTCATACAGGTTGTGCACCTCGGCACGGTTGCCTGCACCGTAGTGGAAGCTGACGATGGGCGCACTGCCGAAGGCGTAGCCCACATACACGGCAATGAACAGGAAGCAGGCGTACATGATGACGCCGTAGGCGGCCACGCCGTTTTCCCCGGCAAGGCGCAGCAGCTGGTAGTTGTACAGGATGTTCACCAGCGACAGGGACAGGTTGGTCATCAGCTCGGAGGAGCCATTGATGCAGGCGTCCAGCAGCACCTTGCTGTACAGCTGCGTTTTGCGCAGGTGCAGGCGGCTGGTATTCTTGTGGTCGAGGAAGTAGAAGATCGGCAGCAGGCCGCCCACGATCTGGCTGAGGAAGGTGGCAATGGCGGCACCCTCTACGCCCCAGCCCCAGACGCCCACCATCAGCACATCCAGCACCATGTTGGTGCAGCCGGCAGCCACCGTGAAGTAAAAGCCGAGGTGCGGCTTTTCGGCGGTGACAAAGAAGCTCTGGAACATGTTCTGCAGCGCAAAGGTGGGCAGCGACAGCATCAGGATGCGGCCGTAGCGCACGGCGTAGTCCAGCAGCTCGCCCTTGGCACCCAGCAGGATGGCAATGGGCCGCAGCAGCACAAGCCCCAGCACGGCCAGTACCGAGACGGAGATGGCAGCGGCCAGCAGGAACATGGTAAAGTAGCGGTCGGCCTTTTTCTGGTCGCCCTCGCCCAGCGTGATGCCCACGATGGCGCTGCCGCCGGTGCCCAGCATGAAGCCGATGGTGCCCAGCAGCTGGGGCAGCGGCATGATCAGGTTGACCGCCGCAAAGGCCGTTTTGCCCACAAAGTTGGACACGCACAGGCCATCTACGATGCCGTAGATGGAGGTGAACAGCATGGTGCCCACGGCGGGCAGCACGAACCGCAGCAGGCGCGGGTAGGTAAAGTGATCTGACAGTTGGATTTTTTGCTTGGACACGAAAAACTCCTTTCGACAGGAAACAAAACGGGCCGGATAAGCTCCGTGAGTGCACGCCCGGCCTTCCTCTTCTTCCTCACTACGGCAAGGAAGCCTCCGGCGGGGCGCTGTCTGCACGGCATCTTATCCGGCCCGTCCAAATTACGTTGGAAACGGTCCTCCGATGACCGAAAAAGAGTATAGCAGAATCCATTTATTTGTCAAGAGCAAAAAATACGCCCAAAAGCGAAAATTCATAAAATATCTCTTTTCCATTTTTATCAGACCTGTTAGAATGATAAACAGTTTTGATTTTTCCGGAAAGGAGTTTTCCTGTTTTGCTGAAACGATTCTATACTGCCGTCGTGCACCGGCGCAGAGCGGTGCTGGCCGCGTTCGTGCTGGCCGCCGTGCTGAGCGTGTTTGCTTCCCGGGCGGTGCAGGTGGACTACGACATCAACGACTATCTGCCGCCGGACTCACCCTCCACCCTTGCACTGGAGCAGATGAACAGCGCCTTTACCGGCGGCATCCCCAACATGCGGGTCATGGTGCGGGACGTCACGGTGCCCGAGGCACTGGACTACAAAGAAAAACTCGCCGCCATCGACGGCGTGGAGTCCGTGACCTGGCTGGACGACAGCCTGGACGTGACCGTGCCGCTGCAGATGCAGGACACCGCCACGGTGGAGACCTATTATAAGGACAACTGCGCGCTGTTTACCGTGACGGTGGAGGATGCGAAACGTCTGGAGGCTGTGGCGGCCATTCAGGACCTGATCGGCGAGGATAACGCGTTGGCAGGTGCAGCGGTGTCCACCGCCGTTGCCACCAACTCCACCGTTACCGAGGTGGCCAAGATCGCGGCCATTGCGGTGGTGTATGTGCTGTTCATCCTGATCCTGACCACCGATTCCTGGGTGGAGCCGCTGCTGGTGCTGGCGGGTCTGGGGGCGGCCATCCTCATCAACAACGGCACCAACCTGATGTTCGGCACCATTTCCTTTGTGACCAACGCCGCCGGCAGCATCCTGCAGCTGGCCGTGTCACTGGATTACTCGGTGTTCCTCATCCACCGCTTTGCCGAGTGCCGGGCCGCGCGCCCGGAGGCCAGCGCGGAGGACTGCATGGTGGAGGCCCTGTGCAAATCCACCGGGTCCATCCTGTCCAGCGGCCTGACCACGGTCATCGGCTTTCTGGCGCTGGTGCTCATGCAGTTCCAGATCGGCCCGGACCTGGGCCTTGCGCTGGCCAAGGGCGTGGTGCTGAGCCTTGTCACCGTGTTCACCTTCATGCCGGCGCTGACGCTGGTGTGTTACCCGTGGATGGATAAGACCCACCACAAGCCTCTGCTGCCCAGCTTTGACAAGTTCGGGCGGTTTGTGTCCCGCATCATGCTGCCGGCGGCGCTGGCGCTGGCCGTCATCATGGTGCCCAGCTATCTGGCCTCCAACAACAACGAATACTACTACGGTGCCGCCCATATGTTCGGCACCAACACCCGTCTGGGTGCCGATACCGCCGCCATCGAAGAGACGTTCGGCAAGAGCGATACCTGGGTGGTGCTGGTGCCGGATGGCGACACCGCCACCCAGGCCGAGCTTTCGGATGCGCTGCACGCCATCCCGGAGGTGACGGGCATCCTGTCCTATGTGGACAACGCGGGCGCATCCATCCCGCCGGAGTTCGTGCCCTCGGACACCCTGAAACTGCTGGTGTCCGGCGGCTACACCCGCATGGTGCTCACCGTGAACGCCGACACCGAGGGCGACGCGGCCTTTGCACTGGTGGAAAAAGTGCGTGCCACGGTGCAGCAATATTATCCGGATGCGTATTGCCTGGCCGGGCAGGGCGTGAGCACCTACGACCTGATGGACACCATCACCGCCGACATGGTCAAGGTGAATCTGCTGGCCATCGGCGCGGTGTTCCTGATCCTGCTGCTCATGAAGCGTCAGCTGCTGCTGCCGGTCATTCTGGTGCTGAGCATCGAGACGGCCATCTGGATCAATCTGGCCATCCCGTATTTCCGGGGCCGCCATGTGTTCTACATTGCCTACCTCATCATCAGCACCATCCAGCTGGGTGCCACCGTGGACTACGCCATCCTGTTCTCGGACCGGTATCAGGAGTTCCGCGAGACGCTGGACAAAAAACAGGCCATTGCCGCCACCGTGTCCACCGTGACCACCTCGGTGATCACCACGGGCAGTGCGCTGGCGGTGGTGGGCTTCCTGATGGGGGCCATCTCCACCAACCAGCTGCTGGGCCAGCTGGGCAACTTCCTGGGCGTGGGCGGTCTGGTGTCGCTGTCCATCGTGCTGCTGGCTCTGCCGGGCTATCTGTATCTGGCCGACCCGCTCATCATCAAACCGAAAAAACAGCCGAAGGAGGCTTGACGAGATGAAACAGAAGATTGTGCGCCGGGCATCGGCGCTGGTGCTGGCAGGCTGTCTGCTGGCCGGGGCGGCCCTGCCGGCCCTTGCGGCCTCCGCCAAGGAAGAGGTCATCTATGCCAATCTGGATGCGTCCGGCACCGTGACCGGCGTGTACGCCGTGAACAGCTTTGCCGTGCAGGCGGGGGACACCGTCACCGACCACGGCAGCTACACCGCCGTGCGCAACATGACCACCACCGACCCGCTGGAGCACAGCGGCGACACCGTCACCGCCACCATGGCACAGGATGGCAAGCTCTACTATGAGGGCACCATGGACACCGCCACCGCGCTGCCGTGGCTCGTGAAGCTGACCTACACGCTGGACGGGGCCGAGATCGCTCCGGAAGAGCTGGGCGGCAAAAGCGGTGCGCTGGCCATCCGCCTGCAGGTGAGCCGCAACCCGGATTGCACCGGAGATTTCTTTGACCAGTATGCCCTGCAGGTGACCATGACGCTGGACACCGACCGGGCACAGAACATCGTGGCGGATGGGGCCACCATGGCCAATGTGGGCAGCAACAAGCAGCTCTCCTACATCCTGCTGCCAGGTTCGGACAGCGACGTGACCGTGACCGCCGACGTGACCGACTTTGCCATGAACGCCATCTCGCTGAACGGCGTGAAGCTCCGGCTGAACCTCGGCCTGGACGGGGCCGACCTGACCGGCATGCTGGACCGGCTGCAGAGCGGTTCGGTACAGCTGGACGACGGTGCCAACGCGCTGGCAGACGGCATTGCCCAGGTGCAGGCGGGTCTTGACACCCTGAACGGCAAGTCCGGCGCGCTGACCGGCGGGTCCGCCAAGGTCAAGGCGGCCCTGACCCAGATGCAGACCGCCCTGAACGGCGTGTCGGCCTCCACCGACCAGCTCACCACCCTGCTGGACGCCTCCACCCAGATCCAGAACGGCATTGCCCAGCTGGACGCCGGTGCCGCCCAGCTGGATGAGCAGGTGAGTTACGACGCTTACAAGGCCATCCTGAAGGAAAACGGGCTGGACCTGGACCAGCTGAAGGACGGCAACGCGAAAGCTATGGAGCAGCTGGAACAGCTGGCCAGGGTGATGCCCCAGCTCAAGGACGTCATCCTGCTGCTGAAGGGCTCCAGCGCCAACATCGACGCAATGGAGACCTACCTGAACACGGTGCACGACGGTGTGGCCCAGCTGCACGCGGGCAGCAGCACCCTGAACAGCCAGTACGGGCAGTTCGATGCCGGGGTGCGTCAGCTGGCCAATGCCCTGACCGGGATGCTGGGCAACCTTTCGGTGCTGACCGACGGCGTGAACAAGCTGGCCAGCCAGTACGGCCAGCTGGACAGCGGCCTGAACGCCTACACCGACGGTGTGGCCCAGCTGAAAGCCGGAGTGCAGCAGCTGACCGACGGTGCCGCCCAGCTGACGGCCGGCACCGGAGAGCTGCGCAGCAATGTTTCCGGGATCGACATGAGCGACCAGCTGGACAGCCTGCTGGCCGGCCTGAACGGCAGCAGCGAGGTGGAGAGCTTTACCTCTGCCGAGAACACCGATGTTTCCGCCGTGCAGTTCGCCCTGCAGACGGTGGCCATCGAGGCCCCGGCCCCGGCGGCAGAGCCGGAGGCCGCCCCCGTGGCGCTGACTTTCTGGCAGAAACTGCTGAAGCTCTTCGGGCTGTATAAGGGCTGATGGTTTGAAATGCCCTCCGCTTCGCTCTGGGCATATTCAGCGGAAAAATTATTTTTAATTTGTGCTCCGGAAACGACTGCGGTCGTTTCCGGAGCACTTTTTCACGAGAAGGGCCGGAACGGGAAACGACATCTTTTTTAGAACACAGAGTGGGGCGGTTTTCCCGGAGTATCCAACCCTGCTGCTGATTCAGGGATTTGTTGCGGGATAATCCGGAACCAGCAGCAACCGTTTGCCTATACATCCATTTCTCCGCTACGACCCCATCCCGTGAAAACGCAAGACCGGACAGCCCGCAGGCTGTCCGGTCTTGCTCTTATTTAGAATCTTTCCTTATTTCATGCCCAGAGCGAAGCGGAAGGCATTTTCCATGAGACTCAATCGAAATGATACTCCACCAGCTCGCAGTTGCGGATGCCGGCCAGGGCGTATTCCTCGTTGGTCATGTCGTGGAAGTAGGATTCCACCACCCGGGCGATGCCGTTGTGGGCCACCAACAGGTAGGTCTTGTCCGGCTGGTCCCGCAGTTCGTCCAGCAGGTTGTAGATGCGCTGGGCCAGCTGCAGCATGCTCTCGCCGCCGTCGTAGCGGTCGGCAAAGCAGGTCTTGGAGATGCGGAACTTCTCGCCGTTGCGGGGTGTGCCCTCGTAGCGGCCGAAGCACTGCTCCCGCAGGCGCGGCTCGCACCGGGCAGGGATGCCGGTGGCATCGACGATGGCTTTTGCCGTGTCGGCGGCGCGGGACAGGGGAGAATACAGGATCTCGTCGATGGCATAGCCGCCGGCCTTTACCTTCTGGCCCAGGGCCCGGGCCTGTGCACGGCCCCGCTCGGTGAGGGGACTGTCGGTCATGCCGCAGATCTTGTTTTCCACGTTCCACACGGTCTCGCCGTGGCGGGTGAAATAGACCTTGTGCACCGCCTTGGCCAGCCTGTGATCCCGCAGGGTGACAGTGCTGCCCTCGTTGATGTCCAGCCGGGTCAGCTCGGCATCCGGGTAGGGGAGAACCCGCTGCGTGCCGTCGGCAGCCTCCAGCAGGACATCACAGAGCACGGGCTGGCCCTCGGGCAGCTCCTCGCAGCCATAAAGCTGCTCCTCAATGCGCAGAACGCGGTAGTTTTTTTCTTCCATCCTCTTCGACCTCTTTCGGGCAGATTGTTTCTTACATTATAAAACGGCAGCGGGGCCCCGTCAACGCTTGACAGCCCCGTGTGCCGCCTGATAAACTAGGCGCAAGGGATAAAAACGCCAAAAGGAGAGAAGAAGTTGAACATTACAGAACTGCGGTATCTCGTCGCCATCATGGAATGCGGATCTGTGAGTGCGGCGGCAAAGCGGCTGTATGCCGCTCAGCCCAATGTGAGCAAGGCGCTGAAAAATCTGGAAGAAGAATACCATCTCCGCATTTTTGAGCGGTCATCCACCGGCATGATCCCCACGGAGCAGGGGCGGCATTTCATCGAGCAGGCCGAGCGGGTGCTGCGGGAGGTGGACCGGCTGGACCAGAGCGTGCAGGAGGCGCAGGAGCGCTGCGCCGAGCTGCGGGTAATGATCCCCCATGCCACCTATGCCTCCTATGCGGCGGTGGATTATCTGGAGAAGGTGTCCTCCATAGAACGGCTCCACATCCATATCCGGGAGGGCGGCTCCATGGAGGCACTGGATCATGTCCTGCGGCAGGGGTATCATCTGGCTCTGCTGCGGTACGCCGTGGAGGATGACGAGCACTATACCCATTACTGCGCCCGGCGGGGCCTGAAAATGGAACCCATTATGGATTTTGAATACAGTCTGCTGACCAACCGGGACGGCCCGCTGGCCCGGAAGGAGATCCGCGACCTGGCTGAGCTGGACAAGTATATGGAAATCCTCCACGATGATTTCCAGCTGCCCGGCGAGGAGGGCGGCGACGGTGTGCGCTGGCATGTCAACCCGGAACGCCGTATCCATGTGTATGAGCGGTGCAGCCAGTTCTCGATCCTGCAGCGGCTGCCCACGGCCTACATGTGGGCATCGCCCATGCCCCGCAGGGCACTGGAGCAGTACCATCTGGTGCTGAAGAAGTGCCCGGCCCAGCGCCAGCAGATGCGGGATGTGCTGGTCTACCCGGACAAGGGCCGCCTGCGTCCCGAGGAGCAGGCCTTTGTGGATCTGCTCCACAAGGAAGCGGCTTCCACCGTAAAATAAAGGGGCTTTCCGGCTAAGGCACGGCAAAGGTTGCTTCTTTTGAAATTGACAAAAAAACCAATAAATGGATGCAAAACCGGGCGAAAATGAGCGCCCGGTTTTATTTTTGCTGATAAATGGTAAAAAAATAAACGGAAAAGCGGCAAAAATTCTTTGCAGCTATATCGGAAACCATATGGCCCCATGCCAGAAAGATATTTCTCCGCTGGAAAAAAGTGTGCTACCATGAGGCCAGAAAAGAGCCCCGGGTATGCGGCAGAATGGGGCCGCGGCCGGCAGGGGCAAAAAGGAGGTTTCTGGTATGATTAGTTTTCTGCTCTGTCTTGCGATCCTGGTGGGCGGATACTTCGTCTATGGCAAGATCGTGGACAATACCTTCGGCCCGGACGACCGTGAAACGCCTGCTGTGCGCATCAATGACGGCGTGGACTATGTCGTGATGCCCCAGTGGAAGCTGTTCCTCGTCCAGCTGCTGAACATTGCGGGCCTTGGCCCCATCTTTGGTGCCATGCAGGGTGCTCTGTGGGGCCCCGTGGTGTTCCTGTGGATCACCTTCGGCACCATCTTTGCCGGCGGCGTGCATGACTACTTCTCCGGCATGATGAGTGAGCGCAACGACGGTGCTTCCATCGCGGAGATCACCGGCAAATACTTAGGCCCCGTGATGCAGAACATCATGCGTGTGTTCTCTGTTGTGCTGCTGATCATGGTGGGCACCGTGTTCGCCGTCGGCCCTGCCGGTCTGATCGTTGAGCTGTGCAGCCAGAGCGGCGCATCCGGCGTGATGACCTCGCTGCTGTTCTGGCTGGTCATCATTCTGACCTACTACTTCATCGCGACCTTTATCTCCATTGATGCGGTCATCGGCAAGATCTACCCCGTGTTCGGCATCTGCCTCATCATCATGGCCATCGGTGTCATCTTTGGCATCTTCACCAACCCGGCTTATACCATCCCTGAGATCTGGGATCACTTTGGCAGCATGCACCCGTCGGGTACGCCCATCTGGAGCTTCATGTTCATCACGGTTGCCTGCGGCGCGATCTCCGGCTTCCACTCCACCCAGTCGCCTCTGATGGCCCGTTGCATGAAGAGTGAGAAGCAGGGCCACTTTGTGTTCTACGGTGCTATGGTCTGCGAGGGTGTCATTGCCCTGATCTGGGCCGCTGCAGGCTGCTCTCTGTACGAGGTCACTGATGGCCTGAACACCGGTCTGGCACAGGCACTGGCAATGGGTCAGTCCAAGGCCATCTATGATGTCTGCTCCAAGACCATGGGCGGCGTGGGCATCGCACTGGCCATGATCGGCGTGGTCGTCTGCCCCATCACCTCCGGCGATACCGCCTTCCGTTCTGCCCGCCTGACTCTGGCCGACTGGTTCAAGATCGATCAGGACAGCTACGGCAACCGCCTGAAGCTCTGCATCCCTGTGCTGGGCGTGGGCGCTTTCCTGGGCATCGGCAACGCGCTGGGCTTCATCAACTACACCGTGATCTGGCGCTACTTCAGCTGGACCAACCAGACACTGGCCATGATCGTTCTGTGGGCCGCTTCCATGTACCTGTTCAAGGAGAAGAAGAACTACTGGATCACCGCAGTGCCCGCCACCTTTATGAGCGCCGTGTCCGCTACTTACTTCGTGCTGGCTCCCGAGTGCCTGGGCGGCCTGCTGAACCATAAGACTGCTGAGGGCGCTACCGTCTATAACACCGCAGTTGCTTACCCGGTGGGCATCCTCTTTGCGATCGCCATGCTGGCGCTGTTCATCTATGCAACCAAAAAGCAGACAGTGAAAAAGACTGCATAATTGACATTTCCCCCTCTTCATCCATCCCGATACCCATTCACAACCGCAAAAGCCGCCTGCCGGGCCGTCCGGCAGGCGGTTTTTGCTTGTGCAGAGAAACAACGAATTGCGGCAAAAAGAACGGGAATGCAGACAAGATGCACAAAAATATGCCAAAAAGTTTGGCAGGGTGCACTGAAAACGGAAAAACACCCGCTGAAACGATTTCGGCAAAGAAGTTTTGCCGAGGATACGTTAAAAAATCTTTTCCGGAATTCCCGGGAAGGACTGACTTATATAGTTTTTGATATAAGGGCCATTCTGGAAGGATATTACCAGATTTATGAAGATTGTGTTAACATAGGGCCAAGGAATGGCCGTGACGGGGCAGAATGGGGCTCCGGGCACGGACGATAAAAGGAGGTTTCTGGTATGATTAGTTTCTTACTCTGTCTGGCGCTCCTGATCATCGGCTACTTTGTCTATGGCAAGATCGTTGACAATACGTTCGGACCGGACGACCGCGAAACTCCTGCTGTGCGCATCAACGATGGCGTTGACTACGTTGTGATGCCCCAGTGGAAGCTGTTCCTCGTTCAGTTGCTGAACATTGCAGGTCTGGGACCCATCTTTGGTGCACTGCAGGGTGCTCTGTGGGGCCCCGTGGTGTTCCTGTGGATCACCTTCGGCACCATCTTTGCCGGCGGCGTGCATGACTACTTCTCCGGCATGATGAGTGAGCGCAACGACGGTGCTTCCATCGCGGAGATCACCGGCAAATACTTAGGCCCCGTGATGCAGAACATCATGCGTGTGTTCTCTGTTGTGCTGCTGATCATGGTCGGTACCGTGTTCGCAGTGGGCCCCGCAGGTCTGATCGTGACCCTGTGCAAGAACAGCGGCATGAGCGGTATGCTCACCACCACCCTGTTCTGGCTGATCATCATTCTGGTCTACTACTTCATCGCAACCTTTATCTCCATTGATGCCATCATCGGTAAGATCTACCCCGTGTTCGGCATCTGCCTGATCATCATGGCAGTGGGCGTTATCTTTGGTATCTTCACCAACCCTGCCTACACCATCCCCGAGATCTGGGCAAACTTCAGCAATATGCACCCCTCCAACACTCCCATCTGGAGCTTCATGTTCATCACCGTTGCCTGTGGTGCAATCTCCGGCTTCCACTCCACTCAGTCGCCTCTGATGGCCCGCTGCATGAAGAGTGAGAAGCAGGGCCACTTCGTGTTCTACGGTGCTATGGTCTGCGAGGGCGTTATCGCTCTGATCTGGGCCGCTGCAGGCTGCGCACTGTACACCATCACCGACGGCAAGATGGCCGGTCTGGCCGAGGCTCTGAGCGCCGGTCAGTCTGCCGCTATCTATGATGTCTGCTCCAAGACCATGGGCGGCGTGGGCATCGCACTGGCTATGATCGGTGTCGTTATCTGCCCCATCACCTCTGGTGATACCGCGTTCCGTTCCGCTCGTCTGACCCTGGCCGACTGGCTCAAGCTGGATCAGGACAGCTACGGCAACCGCCTGAAGCTCTGCGTTCCCGTTCTGGGCGTGGGCGCATTCCTGGGCATCGGCAACGCACTGGGCTTCATCAACTACACCGTGATCTGGCGCTACTTCAGCTGGACCAACCAGACGCTGGCCATGATCGTTCTGTGGGCTGCTTCCATGTACCTGTTCAAGGAAAAGAAGAACTACTGGATCACTGCAGTGCCCGCTACCTTTATGAGCGCTGTGTCCTGCACCTACTTCGTGCTGGCTCCTGAGTGCCTGGGCAAGATGATCAACACCTATGCAGACGGCAAGCTGGTGGCTTACAACACCGCAGTTGCATATCCCATCGGCATCGTCTTTGCAATTGCCATGCTGGCACTGTTCATCTATGCAACCAAGAAGAACACCGAGAAGAAAGCCGCATAACCCATTCATAGCGGCAATTTCTCAGTAAAACAAACCGGCCGCTGTCAGCTCAGCGGCCGGTTTCCTGTTTTTTGGCTAAGAGTGCGGGCTGGGCCTTGCATTTTCATTGCCGGAGTGGGAAAATGGGTACAAACAAAAACGCAAAAGAGGGATGAACGTTATGCTCTTCAAACCTGCACAATTGGGCCTTGCCAGGCTCGACTCTGCCGAACTGGAGGCCGACCGGAAGGCCTGCAAAAAGATCGGCCCCTGCGGCGTGGGCAAAAAAGCCCTGTATCTGAACAGCTTTTATATCGACCGCCGCTACTACCTGCCCTACACCAGCA
>OODS01001379.1_pt1 | contig 15912 bp, 10 predicted proteins | sample 1671531 | NCBI WGS metagenome assembly OODS01 (sample SAMN06348166, study PRJEB24527) | human gut metagenome | biome: human gut; feature: ankylosing spondylitis patient; material: feces | host: Homo sapiens | place: China | collected 2015-10 | reverse complement strand
GCGACCACCGAGATCTACACTCTTTCCCTACACGACGCTCTTCCGATCTAAATCGTTTACGCCGAGAAAATCTTCGCTTGGAGATGAGCCGGCAGCGTACGTTCTCTATCTTGGTGATCGTTTCTTTGCTTTCCATATTGGTAGCTGGTGGAGTTTTCTTATATATCCGTAACCGAAGGAACCGTTTGATTGATATGGAGGAGCGTTTGGAAGCCTTGCGTCAGCTCTTGAACGAGTCCAAGCAATCCGTAGCGGAGGAGGAGAAACCCGATAGTGCCTTTTTCCGTAAGGTCTTGTTGCAGCAATTGGGTGTTATCCGCTTGATGGCGACTACTCCCACGCAACAAAATAAGGAATTGCTCCAGCAAATGACTCGTATCACGAATGAGGATGTCCCGGTAGATACGCTTTTGGTATGGGATGACCTGTATCCGATTATCGATGCGGTCTATGATAATTTCCATACGCATCTGGTCCGATTGTCTGATGGGCGTTTGCTGGAAAAAGAAATCCAGCTTTGTTGCTTGCTATGCGCCGGCTTCTCTACCAAGGAAATCAGTGTAGTCACCCAACAAAGCGTCCGTACGATCTATCAGCGCAAGACGGACATCCGCCATAAGCTGGGTATGGACGAGAAAGAGGATATCATCGGCAATATAAGTGCTCAAACGGCAAATATAAACTTTTCTCTCTAAGTCGTTTGCTAATACTTTGTAAATCAGTGTATATGCATAATGCCTTGCACTTTAGTTTCTTGCCTGTATAAATCGATTTTAGCTGTTTCCCTCCTTACATTTGTCTCGAATCAAATTTGAATTTTATGAGAAGACAAGTATTATTTGTGGGATTGATTTGCGTTGCCTTTTTGGTAAACGCACAAGAGGAGAAAACGATCGATTTGGATGAGGTTACCATTCAAGCCTCTTCGATTATAAGGAAGAAAGACCGTCAACTTATATTCCCCTCTAAAGACCAAGTGCGGCGCTCGATGGATGGCTTGGATTTGACAAGGCGGATGTCCTTACCTCGTCTATGGGTAGATCCGAATACGAAAAGTATCTCTATGGCGAATGGAAACGTTCAGTTGCGTATAAATGGCGTGTTGGCTTCTTCCTTAGAAGTCGCAGCCCTCTCGCCGGAGGATATCAAACGGGTGGAATATCACGATAACCCCGGCTTGCGATATGGGGAAGGAATCGATATCGTCTTGGATTATATAACGATCAAGCGGACTTCCGGAGGAAATCTCGGCGTGGATTTAAGCCATCAATTAAACACGTTTTGGATGGCAGATTATATATATGGTAAGTATAACCGAGGACGTTCGGAGTTCTCTTTATCCAGCTTTGCGAACGGACACCGGTATAAAGAGGCATGGCAAGACCGGAAGGAAATCTTTCATACCCCAGATGGTACCTTCCAGCGAACACAGGAAGGAATCCCCGGGAGGGATTATGAGATGTATTGGACTACGACGGCGAATTATAACTACACGAAGGATGATGATTATTTCTTGAACGCTAAGCTGAATTTTTATTATTATGACTATCCGCATAACTATAGCAGTGCCCTTTTAAGGAATAGCGAGAGCAAGATGACGACCGATCTTATCGATAATAATAAATCCTTGAATACCCGTCCCTCGCTCGACTTGTATTATTTCCGGAAATTACCACGTAAACAATCATTGGCTGTCAATGTCGTGGGAACTTATTCGAATACCGATAGCCGTCATACCTACCGGGAAGAACTGGAAAGTATTCCTTTGACAGATATTTATACGAAAGTAGATGGAAAGCGCTATTCGGTAATCGGAGAGGGTATCTACGAGAAAGAGCTAGAGACCGGTCGCATTTCCGCCGGTTTGAAACATACGCAGGCTTATACGGACAACGTATATTCCGGTTCCGGTGATTATACGACCCATATGACGGAATCTGAATCGTATATGTATGCGCAATACGTAGGAACTTGGAAGAAGTTGGTTTATAACGTAGGTTTGGGCGCCTCCCGTAATTATCTATCGCAAGAAAACTCGGGCTCTTATAATCGGTGGTATTTCCGCCCGCAGGTAACACTTACTTATACTATCAATGAGGTATTATCCGCTCGTTATCGGTATACCCTGCGCAATGTAAACCCATCCTTGTCTGAGTTGAGTAACGTGGAGCAATGGATTGATTCCTTACAGGTTCGTAGAGGTAATCCGGGTCTATCCCCTTTCTTATATCATAACAACGCCGTGGAATTTCATGTGAATACGGCAAAGGTCAAGGCCGGCTTTACTTTCTCTTACCAATACCAGCCCCGCATGGTCATGGAAGAGACCCTGTATGACGTTAGCCGGGGACTTTTTATCCGTACCTACGATAACCAACGGAGTTTCCATCGTTTTACGCCGGAACTGTATTTGAATTATTCACCCTTCGGCGATTATCTGCGCATGAATATCTCCGGAGGCTTGAACCATTTCCAATCGAATGGAAATAGCTATTCGCATACATACACGGATCCCTTCTATGTGATCTCTTTGAATAGCGATGTGAAGAACTTTAATTTTAACCTGTTGATTTATAAGAGAAGCTATAGTTTTTCGGGTGAGACCAGTCGTGAGGCCGATCGTTTTAATAGGTTGGGTATCGGTTATAGAATCGGGAAGGTTCAGTTAAGCGCTTCTTTCTCTACCCAATTTACCTCATCCGCCCGTTACCGGAGTAAGAACCATTCAGCGATCGCTCCCTATGTGACCGATCAGCGTTTTGGTGATATTTATCCGGGCTTCGAGATTGGATTCTCTTACCACTTAGATTTCGGTCGCAAATACAAATCCGTGGATCGTAAGTTATATAATTCAGATAATGAATCGGGTATATTGAATAGTCGGAAGTAAGTTACATCTATATTGTCGATTACGTGTTCGCGGCTTTCAGTATGCAATATATCATAATTGGGTAGGATATAGTTCTCTATCATTCCTACCCGTTTCATGCGTGCGAACACCTCTTGATAAGGCTGCCCCAATTTGCGTGCGGTTCCTTCTATACAAAAGGAAGCGAACGCTAGCTCTATTTCTGTTTGCGATAGTTCGATTTGTTTATCCATTTTTCCATGTCGCTTAGATGAATTTGCTTTAAATGTACGTAAAAAGCGGCTCATGCGATAAAATCCGTGGATGAAATTATCTATAATAGAGGATTCCGTAGTGGTAGTACCGCGGAACGATTAGGGCGTTATGGTTCGGATGTATATAATAAACTGAAGGAACTAGGAGCGATCAATGGCTATATCCGCTCTTATTACGATACCTTGCATACGCAAGGGAAATCATATATCGTAGACTCCATCCTAGAATATATTTACTATCGTGATCCTCAATGGCTCCCGGACGGATATAAACCCTTCCGTAGTATTGAAGAGAAAGGGAAAACACTATGTTGACGGTTTATCATGGTTCCACTTGCCGCATAGAGGAGCCTTTGGCTGGGGTTTGCCGGCCTAATCTGGATTTTGGAATCGGGTTCTATGTTACGGACTTGAAAGAACAGGCAGTTCGTTGGGCGCTTCGTACAGCAGAGGTACGTCATAAGGATGAGGCTTGGTTGAATGTTTATTCTTTGGATATGGATGTCTGTCGTGTCTTGCCATATCGCTATTTATGTTTCGAAACTTATGATGCTGATTGGTTAGACTTTGTAGTGGCCTGTCGTCAAGGTCGAAATTTGTGGTCAGCTTATGACATGATAGAAGGAGGTATAGCGGATGACCGTGTGATTCGTACGATTGACCTTTATATGCGTGGGGATTATACACGCGAGGAGGCCTTGGCTCGTCTTATCCATCAAGAGCCTAATAACCAGATTTGCATAATTAACCAAGAGATCATAGATCGTTGCCTCTGCTTTACGGAAGCGTTTCTTTTACCTAAAACACCTGCTCCACTTGTTGTCCCTGGTGCGGCTGATACGGTTATGCAGGGTAAATATAGGGGAGTTATCGAACTGCTTGCGTCTCGTTTGCGTATTTCTGCCGATAAAGCATTAGACCTTTTTTATAATAGTGATACTTATAAATGCCTGACATTACGGAACGGAGATTTGCTTTTAAAAAGCGATCTCTACATTCTTGACGAAATCATACGAGAGCTGCAAGATAAGCAGGGCTAGTGTCTTGAATGTTCCAAGGAATGTGGATAGCAGTTGGAAAACTACTTAGTAAGCAGATCTCCATCAGCTTAGTAAGTAGATACCCCCTCTGCTTACTAAGTAGACCCCCTCTTTACTTAGTAAGTAGATGTCGCTCTACTTAGGGAGATGATGTCGGTCTGCTTAGGGAGTTGTTGTCGATAGTTTTAAGGAGTTACTTGTATTCTTGCTTTATAACTGTTTTATTCTTTGAAAGATAAGTCTGCCTTCTTCGTTCAGCGGCGGCGAACGATCATTCGCTGCCGCTGAATAAAGTATATATTAGGTAGTGAGGAATTTCCTATACGGTTCAAGAGACATTTGTTTCGGTTTGTTTTGGCTTTTGTCCTTATGGATTGGATGAGGAATTCTAAATATTCGCATGGATGTTTGCGGGATTCATGGGAAATTCCGTACTTTGTACCGAGCCGTTAGAGTGGAAGCTCGGCGGGTTCGTTTTCGTGGAAAAGGCGTTAAAAGATATTATACCTATATCAGAAATCCCCAATTTCATATCCCGGTATAATACGACAGACGCCCATGCTTGTTATAGTTACTTCGAGAGGAGCATCCTATAATGAAGCGTGGGGCTGCTGTTCGTTACCGGGATAAAGGTATGGGGATACCATGATATAGGTGACGATGGCATAAGCCTCGCGCTTTTTCTTTGTGTAGATGATAAGGAGGAGTTGATGGTTGCAGGGTAAATCAATTATTAATTCAAATAGAATGAGTATGAAAAAACTTTTCTTTCTTTTTGCTTTTCTCGTAGGACTTGGGATAAGTAGTAGTGTATATGCACAATTGGTGAAGGAGGTAACACTGACCTCTACCAATACGCTGGCATCCGAGCTAGGAGCGGATGTGGGCAAGGTAACGAGCTTGAAAGTAAATGGCCTACTGAGAGCGGAGGACTTTAAGACGATGAAGGAGCAAATGAATATGCTCCAAGTTTTGGATATGAGTGGGGTGACGGAGTTGCCGAAAACTGCCTATTGGAATGAGAGTGTACGTGAAGAACTTCAAAGTATTCCGAGAGAGGCATTCCAAAATAAATTAACTCTTCAAAAAGTGATATTCTCGGAAGCTCTTGAAATGATAGATGAAGGGGCTTTCTCGGGTTGCAATAACCTCACGGAATTTGATTTCTCAAAAGCTACTCAATTGCGATCAATAGAATATAGAGCGTTTTATGAATGTTCCGGCTTACGGGATCTTGATTTATCGGCCTGTACGAGTTTAGTTGGAATAAGGAGTAATGTCTTTTATCGTTGTAGTAATTTACAAACGGTTAATTTATCGGGATGCGGAAAGTTGTCGAATATAGGAACCTATGCGTTTCGATATTGTTCCTCTTTGCGGACAGTAGACTTGTCTAATTGTACTGCATTGGCAATTTTGGATTCTTATGTATTTTCCGATTGTTCGAATCTGAAGAGCGTTAGTTTGGAGGAATGTACGGCATTAACTACGATTGGAGAAAGTGCGTTTAATAGTAATTATTCTATCTCTCAATTATCCGACTTTGATTTTTCTCAATTGACAGCCTTAAAAGATATAGGCGAAAGTGCTTTTAGTAATTCAGCCTTGGCTGGTGATATCGCTTTTGCATCCGGAATCACCCAATTGGGTAGAAACGCCTTTTCTGGTTGTCGTAATATCACTAGCGTCGATTTCAGTAAAAGCACACAGCTCTCAGTTATATCTTCGGGAACGTTTAGTTCTTGTCAAAATCTTAAAAAGGTAGATTTTAGTAATTGTGCCTCCTTGAATACGCTGAATATAGGAGCTTTTGACAACTGCCCAGCTTTGGAAGAAGTCGTAATCGATAACGGCTTTTATACTTCTATCGATGGTGTATTATTCGTGGTAGATAAGGCGAGCTTGTTGCTTTATCCGGCAGGGAAGAAAGCGGAGGCTTATACGATTCCTTCTACGGTGAAGACGCTTGGTGAGCGTTCGTTTCCTTATAACGAATCATTGATGGAACTGACGATCCCGGAATCTGTGTTGACTATAAAAGGAGAGGCTTTTTATAACGGATCTTTCTCGGGAAGAGGAGCGAAAGTAATCATGAAGGCTGAGAAGCCGATCGGCTTGTCGCAATCGATCGGTTTGGAGAATGCGTTGGTATATGTACCGAAAGGCTTTGCTAAGGCTTATCGTGAGGCTGCTTTTTGGAAAGAAAGCAAGATTGTAGAGATTGATGCGGATCCTGTAGTAGTGACCTTGGAGGCGGCTGGTTCGCTGGGTGCGAAATTGACGGAACTGAATATTCCATTGGCTACTATCTTAGAATTGCGTATCACCGGTCCGATGAACGCTAGTGACTTCGAGGTCATTAAGCAAATAGAGCTGTTGCAAAAGGCTGATTTGAGTAAGGCTACGATGGAAGAGGATCGATTACCGAATTATGCGTTTGGAGGGTTGCGTTATTTGGAAGATGTTATTCTTCCGAATACGATAAAGGAGATAGGTAATTCTGCGTTCTCTGGTTTATCCGCATTGCGGAAAGTGAATATGCCCGAGTTTGTAGAAAGGATCGGGGAGTCTGCGTTCTCGGACTGTTCCAGCTTACAAAAGATTGATTTATCGTTATTGTCTCACTTGAAGGCGGTCGGTTACTCTACTTTCTCTTCCAGCTCATGCGTGCCCGTTTCATTGAAACTTCCGAATGGATTGGAGCGGATTGACGGTTACGCTTTTAATAATACTGGTGTTACTTCCGTGGACTTCTTGAATACGTCCTTGTCTTATATAGGCAACAATGCATTCTATGCATGTCCGATCACCGGCACATTATCTTTCCCCGGTACCTTACGATCCATAGGCAATTCTGCTTTCGCTTCCGCAAAGGTCTCATCTATCAAGTTGAAGTCTACAGAGATGGTACGTTTGGATGGAGCTGATGTTTTTAAATCCGTAGATAAGACCACCTGTAAAGTTTACGTCCCGAAAGGCATGAAGGATACTTATAAAGCAAACACCTATTGGTCTCCATTCGGAAATAACATTGTGGAGTTTGGGCAGTTGATTACGGCAACTTCTAATAATGAAAATTATGGATGGGTAGAAGGTAGCGGTGCCTATGAAGAGGGGGAAATAGTGACTTTGAAGGCGGTTTGTCAGGATGGAAATTGGGAAGATTATTATTGGGCTAAATATGTTAATTTGTTCTTTGGCTGGTATGATGGTGAGACAAAAGTCTCCGATGATACTATATATACTTATAAGGCAGGTAAGGAGGACAAAGCATTTGTCGGTAAATTCGTGCGTATAAGTTTCCCTAATACATCAGACCTTCTTCAAATGGTAAGAAATGATAGTAAATCCATTACGGTGAGGGTGGAGATGCCTGCCGATGATCCTCGATTGTTTGCTGGTTGGTATGAGAATGATCAATGTGTTTCCAATGAAGAAGAGTTGACGGTGCAAGTTGGTATGGTAGACCGATCCTTGGAGGCTCGTTTCTTCGACGATGGACTTATGGTTGTTAACGGTGATGTCATCGTAAATGATCAGAATAAGGTAGATGGTCCCGCTGTTATCTTGTATTCCGGTAGCCTCACCGTTGAAGGCAACGAGGTTTGGGAACCGAAGAGCTTCGCTTACTATCGGGATGCCTCTTTGCTGGTGAATTCCGATATACAGACCGAGGAGATCTCTTTCAATTGGGACGCATGGAGTGGTTATTGGCATTTCGTATCCTTCCCCTACGACTTGAAGATGTCAGAAATCAAGTTGACGAGCAGCGACGCTCGCTTTGTGGTACGGGAATACGATGGAAAGTCTCGTGCGGATAAGGGCGTAGGAGAGTCTTGGCGGCAACTTTCGGATGCGGAGACCTTGAAGGCGAATACGGGATATATCATCCAATTCAATAGCGGCGATGGAATGGCTGATGGATTTACCACCAAGACCGGCGATATGAAAGCCCTCCTTAATCGGGCGAGCGTGACGATACCATTGAACACATACGCCTCGGATAATGCCATGAATGCCAATTGGAACTTCGTGGGGAATCCGTATCCTGCCTATTATAGCGTGGAGCGATTGTTCGCTGATGGATTGGACGCTACGGTGACGGTTTGGTCTCGCAATTTGAATAATTACGAGTATTATACGCAGGATGATAAGGGTGTTTATCTGGCACCGCTTACGGCCTTCTTCGTACAAAAGAAGACTTCCAGCTTGGTATTCAATCCGGAGGGTCGTGTGGCCGCCCTGCCGAGGGAAACGCAAGCGGCTTCAGGGTTACGTAGCGTGGATAACCGTCAAGTTGTCAACCTGCTGCTGGAAGGCGAGAAGGCAAGCGATCGTACCCGTGTGGTATTCAACGAGGAGGCTTCGATGGAGTATGAGATCGGCCTTGATGCCGCCAAGTTTAGCAGTCCGAATGCGGATGCCGCCTCTTTCTATAGTTTGGATAAAGACGGGAATCGATTGGCCATCAACGAGCGTCCGGTAGCGGATGGTGTGGTACGCCTTGGATGTGTCTTGCCTGCCAAGGGAAGCTATACGATCTCATTGAAAGAGAAGATTGGCAAAGGTATTCAGTTGGTAGATAAGCAGACGGGGGCCGTATGCGATCTGAATAAGGAGGCTTATATTTTCGAGGCCGAGGCTGGAATCCTCTCTGACCGCTTTGAGCTGAGAAGCGATGTGGTGACTTCTGTTGAGGCAATCGATGCGTCGATTCGCTGGAACGTGCGAGAAGGCTTGTTGATCGTGTCCGGCTTGCGTGATGTGGAAACTTTGAACGTATGCGATGCGGCGGGTCGTATCCACTTCGCTGGTAAGGTGACGGATGGCGAGGTGCGTATCGCCCTACCTCAGTCTGGTATTTATTATATGACATGGACAACCAAGGCGGGCGAGCGTCAGACTCGTTCCATTAAATGGTAATCGCTATGAGAAAACGATTGTTTCGATCTATTACGATGATTTTGTCTCTTTGGATCTTCCTCGGAGGATCCATCGGGCAAGCCTATGCGCAGGATGAGTTCAATCCGACTCCTCCACCGGAGCCGGGGAAACTAACGCTCTTACTCTCCACGGATCCCCACGGATCCGCTTATTTGGAGCAAACGAATCCCTCCGGCATTTATGATACGGGTACGGAAGTAACGGTACGGGCCTATCCGCATACGGATTATGAGTTTGTGGCTTGGCAGTCCGCTGATGGAGAAGAATTGTCCGGCCTCTCGGAATATACCTTCACCCTTACGGAGAAAAACGCTCGCTTGATTGCCAAGCTACGTTTTAACCCGAAGGAGAATCCATCGGAGCCGGGAGATGGTTATTATAATCTGATTACGACCGTCGCTCCTTCCATGGCCGGATGGGTAGAACAGAGTGGCCAAGGTATTTATGAGAATGGCAAAGAGGTGACACTTATCGCCCATGCTTATCCCGATTATGTGTTCGACCATTGGGAGAGCGATGGGAAGAATGTATCGGAAGAGACAACCTATCGCTTCACCATGCCGGGCAAGCATGTGTACCTGCGGGCCGTGTACGACTGGAAGCCGCAAAGTCCTATCGAGCCGGAGATCGGGTATTGCCTTTACGTAAACACTTCCGATCCGGAGGCCGGCTATGTATCGCAAAGCGGAAACGGTATCTATGAGTTAGGGGATGAGGTGACCGTGATCGCCTCGCCTATGAAAGACTATGACTTTATCGGCTGGTATGATGAGGCGGGTATGTGCCTGTCTACCGACATCTCTTATACGTTGACTATTAGTAAGCGAATCACTACGATCGAGGCTCGTTTCAAGAAGAGAGAGGCACCGGTGGATGAGGTGGAGATCGTACCCGGGCCGAATCCGGATGATCCTTCATCTACGGAGAAAGGCGGCGAGGTGGAAGTGATAGGCGAAGCCATTCCCGGCCAAACGGTCGAGATCATCGCGATGCCGAAACCGGGTTATGCTTTTGAAGGTTGGTATTTGGATGGCGTGTTTATCCCGGAGGCGGAGATGAGCCATGAGATCTTGATCGGTAAAGATATGGGTAAGCTAGAGGCTAAATTTCGGGAATTACCCGTTGACTTGGAAGTAGAGGGTGGAGAGAACGGTTGGGCGGAAGTGACTCGCTATAGAGGTGATGTCATTAACTTGAAGGCTGAACCGATCGTAGACCATACCTTTATGGGATGGTACTTGCTAGATCAGTTATTGTCGAAAGCGTTGAATTATGATTTTGATGTCAATATTCTACGTGCGGCCTTGCCCGCTATTCGTGCGGTGTATACCAAAGGTACGGTAGCCAATGAGACGATCGTTAGGGAGGAACTAGTCACGATCGCTTTCTCCGGGAACCAACTCTGCGTGACTGCTCGCCAAGCGATCCGTAGATTGATGGTTTATTCGTTCGAGGGGGACTTATTAGGTACTAACGGCCAAATGGAACAAGGTGATATCTATCGCTTATCCATACGTAGCCCCTTACTTCTCGTTATCGAGGCAACGGATGGTACTCGTATCGTCTGTAAATTGTCCTCCGGACGGTAGTCCGTGGCGTGATTTGGATATATGATTCTTTCAATGCCCATTCTAAGGTTCTTATAATGCCCATCGTAAGCTCCTTTGAATGGGCATTGTTAGATGCTTACGATGGGCATTGTAAGAAACGATAAACAAAAAGCCATCCGGCATTCCGCTGGATGGCTTTTTGTATGGCAATAGAATCGGAGAGATTACACTCTCTTTTCTTTGATTCTTGCTTTCTTACCGGTAAGGGCACGCAAGTAGTACAATTTAGCACGACGTACTTTACCGACTTTGTTAACCGTGATGCTTTCGATAAACGGAGATTCGATCGGGAAAATTCTCTCTACACCTACGTTCTCAGACATCTTACGAACTGTGAAACGTTTTTTGTCGCCGTGACCGGAGATACGGATAACAACACCGCGATACTGCTGGATACGCTCTTTGTTACCCTCTTTGATACGGTAAGCTACCGTGATCGTATCACCACTCTTGAATGAAGGAAGTTCCTTCTTCGTAGCGAACGCTTCTTCTGCAATCTTAATTAAATCCCTTGTTTATAGCTTTTTAATTGTAATTTATAATGAAACGCAATTTAACGGGCTACATTTCCCGACAGAGATTACGTAAAGCGGGTGCAAAGTAACGAAATAAATATTTGATTCGCAATAGATATATGCTTTTTTGCTCGCTATTTGATTAAATCTTTTATGTCTACCAAGGATTCAAACCATTGACATCCACCAGCGATTCCCGTTCCTCCTTCCACATTGCTGTAGATCCGGACAGGCTCGGCCAGACCTACATTCGTAAGTCCGCCCATGATACCTTCATTCTCGATGTTTTGTAAAGATAGCAGATATTGGTAATAGGGTTCGGACAGGGAATATAAACGAATATGGCGTTTGGTATAATATTTAGTATCGGACCTGAGTTGTTCTTTTACTTGCAATGTGTATTCCTTTCCGTCGAACAGCTCGTCGGAAAATACCCGTCCCCGCCAATTTACCATCGAAGAGCCGAAAACCTCATCCAAGATACCTTGTTGTTGCGTGAATACGGGATCTACGGAGAAGTCCAACAGGACACCAAGATGGTCGTCATCTCCCCATATCTGTAGAGAATAGTAATTTGATTTACCCGGGGTATCTTGGAAAGTGATTTGATAGATAAGCACATCGTTTTCTTCTATGTAGGAGATATTCCCATCTCCATCGACAAGGGTACCGCCGTTGCCGGTAGCTTCTTTACGGGGAATTATGCGCAGGCCTTTGATTTCGGTCTTGGAAGGAATCTTATCTTCCGCCGAGGCTGTTCCATATTCCGGGGTAGAAGCTACTATCTTTACGGTTTGTCCGGGCAGTGGAACCGTATTCGATATATAAAGCGTATCTGTTACCCATCCACCTCGATCCTCTCCGAGCCAACGAGAAGATTTCCAATAGGAATATTCTTTCCAAGGCATCTCCTCCTTGAAGATCCCGTCTATATATAATTCCACCTTGGCGTTTCGAATCGTCACGTCCGGCTTGCTCTCTGAGTGAAACCATGTGCGGGATATGCTGGCCATTACGACTGTATCCGGCGAGAAGGCCGAGTTGATCACCATTTTCGGTGTAGTACGATATTCCTCTAGGTCAAACTTCCTGTAGCAGGAGGTTAGGAGCAGGCTGGATAATAAGATTGATAAATAGAATATAGGTTTCATGTTCTTTAGAATTTATAAGTATATGATATAGACGGAATGATCGGTAAGAGCGATAACGTCTCGAAATAATGGCTGTAGTTTATCCAAGACCGCTTATGGATAGTTATCGGGTTCATCTGGCAATAAGCGTTATATACGCTGATATTCCAGATACCGAGATGGCCGTTCTTTTTAGGTCGATAAATATTAATCCCCAGATCTAAGCGGTGGTAAGCGGGGAGACGTACGTTATTACGCTCCGTGAAATAGTCCAAGCCTCCTTCCGGTAAGAGCGGAGGGACAGGAGTGAGGCCCAAATCCTCGTAATTCTCGAATGCCACCGTAACCCGGTTTCCGGTCATGAAAGTCCAGCTTCCGGTCAGTTCCAATTTCTCGTTGATCTTCCAGTTTGCGACGATATTCAGCTTATGGCGGTTATCGTATTTCGCGGGGAAACGTTTGCCATTATTAATCTCGTCGAACTGCCGGTCGCTCCACATTAGTCCGTATCCGATCCATCCTGTTATACGCCCCGTCTCTTTCCGGGCGATAAACTCCGCTCCGTAGGCCCACCCCTTACCGGCGGCCAGTTTCTCCTCCCAACCGACGAACGAGGGTAAGAAGTTGTAACCATCTTTATAATCCAGTAGGTGATTCATCCATTTATGATAACCTTCCACCGAGAAGGAATAGTCTTTGTGTAAATTGTAATAAGCGCCGACGGATACTTGATCACTCTCCAATGGCTTCAGCTTCTTGCTGACCGGCATCCACATATCGGTAGGGAGACTCATATAACTTTCGCTGATCTGATGTACGTATTGATTCATCCGGGCGTATGAGGTCTTAAGGCTTAGATTCCTCGAGAGCAGAAAGCGTACGGATAAACGAGGGTCTAAGGAGACATATGTCTTCTTTTGTATATTATACATGTTCAGGCGTAATCCGGCGTTAACCCGGACAATGGAAGATATCGCCCAGTCATCTTCGGCGAAAACAGCCAACTCATTCGCTGAAAGGCGCTCGTCTCCGGTAGTTCGTTTGGTCGGAGACAAATTCTCGGAGGTCTTTTCCTCGATATATTCCGGGCTGAAACGATGATAAAGATAGTCGGTGCCATAACGGATATGATGTGCCGGGGTAGGAATATAGTCGAAGTTCGCATGGACTCCGAAATCATTGATACCGTTTCGGGTTGAGGTCTCGATAAAACGTGAAGAATAATCTTTGTCACCCTCGGTTCCGTAGTATTGTGAAGTCTCTTGTTTTAGTTTGGATTGATAATGGGAATAAGCCAAGGTGACGGTACCGAACATCTTGTTGTTAAACACATGCGACCAGCCGGAAGATAATGCGATGTTACCCCAGCGCATCTTTCCAAAGTCCTTGTTCTCGAAAGGGGTTATATCATCACCTACGGAGAACTCGGAACTTCCTCCTTTTAGGAAATCCTGTCCGAAATAGAAATTAACGTAAGCTTGGCTCCGGTCATTGATATGGTGGTTTACTTTTAGGTTCAGATCGGTAAAAGCATAGCGTGCGCTGAATTTCTCCCCATTCTTTTTCTGAATTTTATTGTAGATCGCCACACCCGGTGCGGACAAGCCATCCAGCCAAGAGCGACGGAAGGAGGCGTTGAACGAAGTCCGGTTTTTAATGATCGGCCCTTCGAAATTTAAGTTACCGGAGGTCAATCCCAGCATGGCGCTACCATGGTACTCTTTCATATTGCCATCTTTAGTATGCACATCCACTACGCTGGAAAGCCTTCCCCCATAGCGGGCGGGGAAAGCGGATTTATAAAAATCCACATCTTTCAAAGCCTCGGCGTTGAAAGCGGAGAAAAGTCCTCCGAGATGATTGACCTGATACAGTTGGATTCCGTCTATCATATACAGGTTCTCGTCTCCATTCCCCCCACGGACATACATCCCGGCTAATCCTTCCGTTCCGGCTGATACGCCGGGTTGGGTTTGCAGGGCTTTGATCACATCGGCCTCACCGAATAAGGTCGGGATGGTCTTGATCATCTTCCGGGTTATTTTAATCGTTCCCATCTGAGGGGCTTGTATCGGGTTTTGTGTGTCATTACTACCGGTAACGACAACTTCGGCCAATGCTTCACCGCTTTCCAGCAGAATTTCCATCACGGTATCCCGTTCGAGCGGTTGGAATGTATGTGAGAAACGTCCGTATCCGATGTAGGAAGTCTCCAGACGGACTGCCCCGACCGGTAAGGTTAGACTGAAGAAACCGTGGTTATTGGTAGCCGTGCCCCTTTGTGTGCGGGAGTCATAAACGGAGGCCCCGATTAGATACTCCGTAGTCGCTTTATTCCGTACGAATCCGCTGATGGTTACTGAGCGGGGGCGTTTCTTCAAGATGATGTGGGTACCGTTTATCTGATAAGACAGAGGGAGCTTTTGGAATAGCCGGGTAAGGCATTCTGATATGGATTGGTTATCAGATTTGAATGTAATCCGGGAAATGCCTTTGAGAATAGAAGGATCGTAGGAGAATGTCATGCCTGTTTGATGCTCTATTTTTTTCATGATTTCTTGGATCGGCTCTTGTTTAGCCTCGATACTGAGAGTCGGCGCTTGTCCCCAAGCGCTTGATTGAAAGCCGAAGATAATCAAGATTATGAGTAGTATTAGCTTCATGAAGTATTTCATTTTTTATTACGAGACAGGAAAGATAGTAAAAACCCCTATCACAATTCACGTTACTATTGCGATATTTTCTTATTTTTGGAGAGTAATAATGATAATGTTGTGATGAGACAGATTGGTATCTTGCTTTTGTGTTGTATTTCCCTTTTATCGAGTGGGGCGCAAACAGTCCCGAACCTTTATCGTGAGGTGGATCAGGAAAAGATGAATCATTGGGTTGATTCCGTGTTTGACGCTATGAGTTATGATGAACGGATCGGGCAGTTATTTATGGTTATAGCGAATCCTAAATCCGATAACCGGAATATGCAACGGCTCATGCGTTACGTGAACGATATCAAGATCGGGGGTATCTTGTTCCATAAAGGGGATCCGGTGACGCAGGCGGAGGTGACCAATCGTTTGCAAAAGGCTTCCCGGATTCCGATGTTGGTCTCTTTGGATGGGGAGTGGGGACTTTCCATGCGATTAAGCGGAACCACCCGTTTCCCGAAAAATATGATGCTAGGCGCTATCGAGGACAATGCCTTGATTGAGGAATATGGAAAAGAGGTGGGACGGCAGTGCCGGGAAATGGGAATTCATATAAATTTCGCTCCGGATATGGACGTGAATAGCAATGTGGATAATCCCGTGATCGGCCTGCGTTCGTTTGGCGAGAATCCGGAGGCTGTGGCGGAGAAAGGTATTGCTTACGCAAGAGGATTGGAAAGTACGGGCATCTTGTCTGTCTCCAAACATTTCCCCGGACATGGAGATACTTCTGAGGACTCGCACGAGACATTACCCGTCGTGCGCCATAACCGGGCCCGCTTGGATAGCGTGGAACTTCTTCCTTTTAAACGTTATATATATGATGGGTTCGCTGGGATAATGAC
>OODS01001378.1_pt1 | contig 15912 bp, 13 predicted proteins | sample 1671531 | NCBI WGS metagenome assembly OODS01 (sample SAMN06348166, study PRJEB24527) | human gut metagenome | biome: human gut; feature: ankylosing spondylitis patient; material: feces | host: Homo sapiens | place: China | collected 2015-10 | reverse complement strand
CTTATAAATGTCTCGTTTTATATTAGTATGACTTATTTATAATTATTAGCAAATCTTTTAAGTATTCAGTCAAAAACTTTTGAAATTGCAACTATTCTTCAATTTCCAAAACATTTATTTTTTCTTATGTAAATATTGTGCAAATTGAACATTGACAGAAACCGCCATTTAATGGTAACTTTACTGTAAGTTCGCTCAGCGTTTTCATGATACGACAAACGCTGTATAAGAAAATATAATGAAGAGGTGTAGACATGCAGGAATTAAAACCGATCAAAGAAGGAAAAGTACGCGAAATTTATGACAATGGCGACAGCCTGATCATGGTTGCCACCGACCGTATCAGCTGTTTTGACGTGATCCTTCACAATGAGGTTACCTCCAAAGGTGCTGTTCTGACCCAGATGTCCAAATTCTGGTTTGACCTGACAAAGGATATTCTCCCGAACCATATGATCTCCGTTGATACAAAGGATATGCCGGAGTTCTTCCAGCAGAAAAAATTTGAAGGAAAGACGATGATGTGCCGCAAGTTACATATGCTGCCGATCGAGTGCATTGTCCGCGGATACATTACAGGAAGCGGATGGGCAAGCTATAAAGAAAATGGAACAGTCTGCGGAATCACTCTTCCGGAAGGATTAAAAGAGTCCGACAAACTTCCAGAACCAATCTATACTCCGTCCACAAAGGCTGAGATCGGCGACCATGATGAGAATATTTCCTTCGAGCAGAGCATCGACCATCTCGAGAAATACTTCCCGGGAAAGGGCCGCGAGTATGCGGAGCTTCTTTGTGACAACACCATCGCTTTATATAAAAAATGTGCTGAGTACGCCCTCACAAAGGGAATCATCATTGCCGATACAAAATTCGAATTCGGTCTTGACGAGGAGGGCAACCTCGTGATCGGTGACGAGATGCTCACACCGGACAGTTCCCGTTTCTGGCCGGCAAAAGGCTATGAGCCAGGCCACGGTCAGCCGTCCTTCGACAAACAGTTCGCCCGCGACTGGCTTACTTCCCATCCGGGCAACGACTGGACACTTCCGCAGGAGATCGTCGATAAGACCATCGCGAAATATCTGGAAGCATATGAGATGATCACCGGGAAAAAATTAGAGGCATAACCCCCACAAACCTCCGCCTCTGAGTTTTCCCATTTAGTTCCTCATTTTTACGGAAAAAGCGTCCGGAATCCATTCCTATGGATCCGAACGCTTTTTTCTGTTGTTCTGTCTTCACCCGCCTGAGGGACACTGCCGCTTTCAGGTCCCTGTGATCTTCTTATTTTAAAATATCCTGTCTGCAGATATGGCGGATCTTTTCCGCGTCAAGTCCCCGGATCACTTCCACAGCAAGATCTGCTGCCGCTTCAAGGTCGGACTTCGCGCAGAAATTATAATGGGTATGAACATACCGGCTCGGGACGCCGAGAACCAGAACCGGAACCGCCTTTGCTGTCAGGCTGATCTTTCCCGCGTTCGTACTTCCGCCGCGGCGGACCGTCTCCTGAAATGGGATTCCGAATTTCTTCGCAAGCTCTTCCGCGTACTCGATAAACACCGGATTTGAAATATAGCTCTTATCCATCCTGCGGATCTGGACACCGCCCCGCATGTGCCCCTGTGTCTGGGCAGCACTGAAATAAAAATCATCCGACGGGGATCCCTCAAAGACAATCGCCAGGTCCGGACGGACAATCTGGGATGTGACTGTGGCACCTCTTGTTCCAACTTCCTCCTGAGCCGCAAACGCTCCGGTCACCCGTACCGCCAGCTGATCCTTCTCCCCGCACAGACGGGTCATGGTGTCAATAATGCATGCACAGCCTGCACGGTTATCAAACGCTTTTCCAAAGCAGAGATCACGTTCCTCATCGTAGGAAAATGAAACTTCGGGGACTGCCGGATCTCCGATGGAAATACCGAATACTTCTGTCACTTCTTTCCTGCTCACTGCGCCGACATCCACGCTCAGTGTCTCAATACTCAACGACTGGGAAGCCCGCTCTGCCTCATTCATAAAATGGATCGGCTTGGAAGAAATAATTCCCCGTACAAGTTTCCCGCTTCTGGTCCGAATTATCACTGTGTGCGCCGGAAGGTTTGTAAGGATCACTCCACCGAGCATGAGGATCTCCAGACTTCCGTTTTCTCTGATACTCTGTACCATAAATCCACACTCATCTGTATGGGCATCCAGCATCACAACCGGTTTCTCCGGATCCTCACCGGGCATACGCGCATAAAGGTTATTCATCGCGTCATTTTCCAGCTCCAGACCTTTGCAGTACTTCGCAACCGTGCGGATTACATCCTCCTCAAATCCGCTCGGTCCAAACGCATCGCAGATCTCCCCAAACATCTTTACATTCATACTGATTCCTCCTGTATTTTCATTTTAATTCTTACCTTTTTCTATTGATGGCCTCCAACGGCTTGTTTTTTCAGGATCCAGATTATTTTTCCTGTATCTCCGATGGAGCAACACCAGCAATTTTTTTAAACGTGTTTGAAAAGTACGCAATATCCTTATATCCGACTTTTTCTGCCACCTCGTACACCTTGTTCCGATGATCCGAAAGCAGTTCCACTGCCTTTTTCATCCGGTACCGTGTGAGCCACCCCATCACCGTATATCCTGTCTCTTTCTTGAAGCAGTGGCTTAGATGGCCTTCGCTGATTCCCACCGCACCCGCGATCTTCGCCACATTGATCGTACTTTCCCCGTAATGAGATGCCATGTAAAGCACCGCATCCCGGACGTATCCGGTAAGTCCTGCGGTATTCTCATCGAATGGCAGGCAGAGCCGGATCACCGTGGCATCGCTCTCCGGTCTGTCACCTTCCAAAGCGTCCGGATATTGCTCCTTTTCCAGCGCTTTATCCGGAACAGATCTGCTCAGACCGGTACCTCTTCTCTTCTCCCGATCTGTCTCGATCCGCTCTTTCGCCCTGAGAATCGCGCTCTCCAGCTCTCCGTCCTCGAAAGGCTTTAGCAGATAATCAAATGCATAAAGCTTCAACGCCTCTCTGGCGTAGGAAAACTCGCTGTACGCGGTCAGAAAGATCACCTGTACCGGATTTTTCTCTTCCCGAAGCTTCTTTAACATCTCAAGACCGTTCATCTTAGGCATCCGGATATCGCAGATCATCAGGTCCGGATTCTTTTTATGGACCAGCTCCAATGCGTCCAATCCATTTTCCGCCTCACCGACAACCTCGCATCCCAGCGAGCCCCAGTCCGTCTCACCGACAATGCCCATCCGGACGAACCGCTCGTCATCTACAACGATCACCTTGATCATAACAGCTCTCCCTTCCCTTTTTCCATTCCCCATCGGTCATCAGGATCTGTTTTTCGCACCGGGATCAGGCTCTCCGGAACCATTCACCGGTATTCTTATCGTTACCTTTGTTCCACCGGCAGGCAGCCTCTCTGCCCTGAGACCGTAGTCTTTTCCATAATAAAGCCGGATGATCGTATCCACATTGTAAAAGCCGATGTGGCCATTCTTCTGTTCCTTGTCCCGGTTTCCGAGCCGTCGGATCACTTCATCGCTGATCCCGCATCCGTCATCTGAAACCTCGATCACAAGCTCTTTCCTTTCCGGATACGCCCTGACAAAAATATGCCCCTCATCCGCGTCCGCCAGCCCATGGATCACCGCATTCTCCACGATGGGCTGGACGATGAGCTTGGGAACCAGGATCTCCTCCGTCTCAGGAGCGATCTCATAGCAGAAATCAAACTTTCCGTTAAACCGGATCTTCTGGATCTTTGCATAGCTTTCTACCAGTGTCATCTCTTCCCGCAGCGTGATAAACTGGGCGCTTGAGATGCTGGTCCTTAAGATCTTCGCAAGCTTTGCCGCCAGCGTCGCGATCTCCGGAATATGGTTCGCCTTCGCCACCCACTTCATCGTATCAAGGGTATTGTAGAGGAAATGCGGGTTTAGCTGGGACTGCATCATAGCGATCCGGGTCTCGTTCAGCTCCTTTTCGCGCCGAACCCGCTCCTCCATGTAGGAGGAGATCCTCTTTGTCATGATATTAAAATTTTCCGCCAGCTCCCCAAACTCGTCCGGACGTTCCATGTCCACATGGGTATCCAGATTTCCCTCCTGAACCTCATCCATGGCATCATGAAGCACATGGATCGGCTTTGAGAGAAAGGAGCTGATCCCGATCGCGACACCAACGCTTAAAAGAAAACTCCCCGCGGCCATGAAAAGAAGAACTGTATACATGGATCTTGTAGTTTCACTTGTAAAAACATGGGGACGGATCAGGACGCTGTAAAGCCCTGTGTCACCCAGCTTTGAAACGTAAATACTATTGTTGTTCCAAACCTCCGTCAGAGGTTCCCCCCGTAAAAAACGGCTTCTCAGAATATCTCCGACCGTCTCCCCCGATGCCGTGCCTACGCTGTACACAGTCTCCAGAAATCCATTGAGAATACAGATTCCGTCCTGGCCGCTGTATGTGCCGGAGAGCGCCTTCGCGAAATGCTCCGCCGTCATTGTGGCCACAAAATATCCGGAACATTCCTCCGAATTTCCGGTCACCGCTCTGGCAAACCGCAGGACCTCATCACCGCCAATCTCCAGATCACTCCGGATGATCAGGTCATTCGGGTGGGCATGAGCCTCTCTCAGGATCCCCCAGTATACCGGCAGCGTCTGTCCGTAGGTACGGTTTCCCGTAGAATACAGGCAGGAGCCGTCCGCATTGTAGAGATGAAATCCCGCCATCTCACGGCATGCAGCGGTCGCCCCGTACAGGCTGCGGTACACTTCATTTTTCTTTCCAAAGCTCTCCTTTTCCAGCGCCTCGGCAACCAGCGGATCTGTACACAGTTCCTCCGCCGCGTCTTGATAAGCGTCAAACAGCGTCATCAGCTGCTGTTCTACCGCTCCGGCAAGCTCCATATCCTTTTTTTCAAAATCTCTTCCGACCTTCACCTTAAACATCTGGATCAGAAACACACAGCACACGATCAACGGAAGAACAGACACCGCAAGAAAACTCACAAGAAGCTCCCGCCGGAAGGATCTCTGGATAAAATTCTTCATGATCCACCTCCGTTTTCCGCCATGAGCGCCGCCCATGTTTCCAAAATGGATTTCTGGTTTTTCACCGCCCATCCAAGATCGAAGTCCATGATCGAACCCTCTTCCTTCTGATCCGGGGTAATATCATCGCGGACCGTCCGTCTGTAAAGCTTCTCGACAGCCAGTCTCTGGACATCAGGACTCACGATAAAATCCACAAAAAGCTTCGCGTTTTCTTCATGTTCTGCACCCCTGATCACCGCACATCCGTCTGCCACCGCGCTGGTTCCCTCCCGCGGATAGACGATCGAGATCGCCGCGCCGCGGTCGATATACTTTTTCGCAGTCTCCTCCAAAGTCAGACCAACCAGATATGTTCCCTCTGACACCTCATCGAGCACGGCGCCAGATCCCGCCGCCATCCGGCGGCCGAGCACTCTGGCAAACTGTTCCAAGACCTCATTTTCACGCATCGGCAAGACCTGAATCATCGTTTCCAGCATCGTGCAGCTGCTGCCGGATCTTCCCGGATCCGCAAAGGACACCTTTCCGTCCCAGTCCCCGTCAAACAGATCCTCAAATCCCCGCGGGGCGGAAGCCGCGTCCACCAGCTTATTGTTGTAGATCAGAACAATGGGAAGCTCCGTAAACGGAGTCCAGACATGATCCTCAGTCCGGTATATACTCTCGATATGATCGCTCTGGGTACTCTCGTATGACACGAAGCAGTCCTTAAAGACCTCATAGCTCTCCACACCTCCGCCAAACATCACGTCACAGGATCCCTTTTCCCCCTCTTCCCTGATCCGCTCCAGAAGCTCCGTCGTTCCCCCGGGAACCACTTCTACCCAGATTCCGGTCCGCTCCTCAAACTCCTTTATGATCGGCGCATAAACCTCCTGCTTGTGGGAAGTATACACCGTAAGCCTCTTCTCCTCACTCACCTTCTCCGGTCCCTGTCCGCTGCTCTCCCCTGCGACACAGCCCGCCGCACTCATCGCCGCAACTGCAATTCCAAGGAATACCGCCCATACGTTTCTCTTTCCCTTCACTCCCCGAAATCCCCCTTTTGATTTCGATCAAATTTTGTTTATCCCTTTCATATTCAGTTCTACTATTCACTCTTTTTTTTCCATTTTATCATATTTCTTATACAAAAGCCACAAAAAATAGCACTGTTGCTCTATAAAAAGAAACAACAGTGCCAATACATTCTCCAAACTATTTTTCTTTATAAAAAATGGGGATTTGTTTTTCGTGATATGTGCGGATATTTTTCTGAAAATCAGGATCCACCAAAATATCATATCCAGTCATGGCAAGTCCTTTTGCGCCTTTTAAGCAGATTTCCTGCGCCTCTAAGCTTCCTGCCGCATTTGCATACTCTATCGTATGACCCTGAATTGTTTTGTCATCTGTGATGGACAGATAATCATGAATCGCCGGAATTTTGATGGATACATTTCCGATATCCGAAGAACCGTATTGCTTTTTCGGATCCGGCCATTCCATGTGAACTCCTATCAATTCCATATTATCCTTGAATGCCTGACACATCGGCTGATTTGGATATCGTTCCGCATAGATATCGCCCAGATTAATCAAAGCCTTTGCTCCTGTCAGTTTTTCTGCATTTTCTACACAGCGTTTTAAAATTTCAATCAGTTCCTCCGTCCTCTTCATCGTATCCGCCCGGACACAGAACTCACATTCTGCCTGCGCAGGAATCACATTTGCAGCGCTGCCACCGTTTGTTATAATTCCATTGATGTTGTCCTGAGGATCGAATGTCGGACGTAGAAGATCAATCTGCTGGAACACATGAAGAACAGCACTTAACGCATTGATTCCATTCTTCGGCACGGAGGAATGCGCTCCTTTTCCCGTAAAACTAATTGTCAGCGTACACGCTGCCCTGCCGCCTCTGCCAACCAGATTCGCTCCTCCGGATGACGGATGCATCATCAAAGCGAAGTCTACATCGTCAAATGCTCCATTTCTGAGAAGTTTTACCTTTCCAGCTCCTCCTTCCTCCGCCGGAGTTCCGATCAGGCAAACATTTCCGTTTAATTCCGCCATCATGGAGGCAAGTCCTAAAAATGCCCCCGTCGAACAGGTGGCAATCAGATTATGACCACAGCCATGACCAATGCCTCTGAGTGCGTCATATTCCGCCAGAAATGCAACATTCGGTCCCTTCCCTTTTCCCGCTTTATCTGCGCGAAAGGCAGTCTGAAGACCTCCATACCCCTTTTGCACCTGAAATCCGTGACGCTCCAGAACCGAAGAAATTGCCTCCACCGCCTGAAACTCTTCAAAACCAAGTTCCGGATGATCATGGATCTTCTTTGACAATTCAAACAATTCATCCCTGCTACGATCAATCACATCTGCAATACGTTCTTTTTTATTATTCATGTATTTCCCTGCTTTCATTCTGGAATGCTACTGCTGCCATACACATCACTCTTGTCATCAACTGAATCCAATGCTCATCCACCATAAAATGCTCATTGTGTGCTGACGCATACTCTCCTACCGCCATCTTGATAAAGCATGAAGGGGCTTTCTGAGCGTAAAATCCAAAATCCTCCGCTCCGAGTTGGAGCAGTTCTCCATCCCGTAGATAATTCTCCGGGATTTCCCCAATGCCATCGTATAATTCCTCAGCATTTTCACGAATAAGGTCCGCAACCCAGCCAGATAATTTATCATCATTATAGACTGCCGCATATCCTTCATGGAAATTGAACTCTGCGGTTCCGCCCATCGCCTCTGTAATTCCCTTCGTCAGGCGTTCGATGCTCTCGAACATTGCAGCCCTCGCCTCTTTTGTGGCATTTCTCGTCATAACGCGGAATTCTGCCCTGTCCGGAACAATGTTAGAAGCAAGTCCGCCGGAAATCAGCCCCACATTCAGCGTGGAATGCTCCATCGGATCAATATTTTTTCCTACAATCTGATACAGCGCTGTAATCACTGCAGCAGCAATCTGCACCGCATCAATTCCAATAGCTGGATTCTTTGAGTGAGCCGATTTTCCGTGGATCACAATTTCATACGCATCAGAGAACGCACTGACACTCTTTCTTCCAATGGAAATCACACCCTGCGGTTTCACATCGACATGCATTCCCATGCATGCATCCGGCATCTCATCAAACAATCCATGCTTGATCATCTCACGGCCGCCGCCACCACGCTCCTCCGCAGGCTGGAACACAAATCTGATTCGTCCGCTCCAATTTTCTTTCATGGCATTTAAGACTCGTGCTGCCGCCAGAAGATTTGCCGTGTGAACGTCATGTCCGCAAGCGTGCATCACATTCGGCACCTCGGACGCAAACGGAAGTCCCGTCTGTTCCTGGATCGGAAGTGCGTCCATATCAGCTCTCAGGAGAAGAAGCTTTCCCGGCTTTCCACTGTCAATCGTAGCGATAGTTCCCGTCTTCACGGGACTTATCTCATATGGAATTCCCATCGCATCCAGTTCCCGTCTCACAAGCGCACTCGTTCTCTCCTCGTGGAACGCAAGTTCCGGATGCTGGTGGATATCTCTTCTTATTTCAATTGCTCTTTCTGCGCCTTCATCAACCAATTTAATAATTTTTTCAAGATGATCCATGTACTCCTCCATATCTGAATAACAACTTCCCTATTCTGGGAAACAATGGCATGCTACAAAATGTCCCGGACTCACCTCGCGAAGCTTCGGGCATCCGTTTTTGCATTTATCACAGGCATAAATACACCGTTTCGCAAACCGGCATTCATCCTCAGGATCGATCGGGGAAGACACTTCTCCTTTTAACAAGATCCGTCCCTTATTTGCACCCACCCTCGGAATCGGAATTGCCGAGAGCAATGCCTTCGTGTACGGGTGAATCGGATTTCGGAATAACTCCTGCGCCGGAGCTTTCTCGACCGCCTGTCCCAGATACATGACCATAATCTCATCCGAAATATGATTTACAACTGCAAGGTCATGCGAAATAAATATATATGTAAGTCCAAGTTTTCTCTGAAGCTGTCTTAAAAGGTTTAAGATCTGGGCCTGAATTGAAACATCCAAGGCAGATACCGGCTCATCACATACGATCAATTTCGGTTCCACAGCCAACGCGCGGGCAATTCCGATTCTCTGGCGTCTTCCTCCATCAAGCTCATGCGGATAGCTATTGATCAAACGCTCTGCGAGACCTACTGTCTCCATCAGTTCCAATACCCTCTCCTCTATCTGGGCCGCCGTCTTATACTTCGGCTGCATTTTTACTCCCTCAGCAATAGTCTCCATGACCGTATTTCTCGGATTAAGGGAGGAAAACGGATCCTGAAACACAATCTGCATGTCAGTGCGCATCTTTCGCATATCCCTGGCGCTTAAATTTGTGATGTCATTTCCATCAAAGATTACAGTTCCTTCTGTCGGTTCGATCAGGCGAAGAATACAGCGTCCCGTCGTGGATTTTCCACATCCAGACTCTCCTACGATTCCTAATGTTTTACCCCTTTCCAATGTAAAATTGATGTCATCAACCGCATGGAGCATTCCACGGCTCGTCTTAAAATACTTTTTTAAGTGCTTCACTTCCAGAATATTATCTGCCATACCTATCGCTCCTTTCGGTTAATGTGAAACTGAGGATCCTCATATGCGGAGCAGAGTACCTTGTGCGTCTTGCTGAAGCCGATCTCCGTCTGCTTCTTATCGATACATTCTGGTCTCGCATATGGACAACGAGGGGCAAACGCGCATCCCTTTGGAAGCTTTGTCGGGTCAGGCATCATGCCCTGAATCGGGTGAAGTTCCTCTTCCCTGTTTTCAATATCCGGAAGGGAGTTGAACAAACCTTCTGTATACGGATGTTTCGTATGATTAAACACTTCTTCCAATGTTCCTCTCTCGATGATCCTTCCAGCATACATAACCGCAACTTCATCACAGATCTCTGCAACGATTCCAAGATCATGGGTAATAAAAACCATTGCTGTGTCCATTTTGTTTTTTAGATTGCACATGAGGTCCAGAACCTGAGCCTGAATCGTCACATCAAGAGCTGTTGTCGGCTCATCCGCCAGTAATAACTGCGGGCTGCAGGCAAGGGCTATTGCAATGACAACTCGCTGTTTCATTCCACCGGAGAACTGATGCGGATACTCATAGGCACGTTCCCGCGGAATTCCTACCATCTGGAGCATTTCCTCCGCTTTTTCAAATGCCTGCGCCTTTGTACATTCCTCGTGTATCAGAATACTCTCAGCAATCTGTTCTCCCACTGTAAATACAGGATTAAGGCTTGTCATCGGATCCTGAAATATCATGGAGACCGCACTACCGCGAACTTTTTCGAGATCTTTTTGTGGCAGATTCAGCATATCATATCCGCAGACATTGATGCTGCCGCTTTTAATCACTCCCGGAGGATCTGGAACAAGATTCAGCACTGCCAATGCCGTACTCGTCTTTCCCGCTCCCGTCTCACCAACAAGTCCTAAAATCTTTCTTTTTTCAAGCTGAATAGAAATATCATTTACGGCTTCCACCACTTCGTCCTCTAAAACATAATGGACCGTAAGATTTTTTATATCAAGCGCCAACGAATCATCGCAGGTCTTTTCAGGCATATTCACTCCCATACATGATACCTCCTTAATGTTTCAATTTCGGGTCCATTGCATCGCGGAGACCGTCTCCTACCATATTAAATGCAAGAACAGTGATCATAATCGCAAGTCCCGGAAATAGGCACAGGTAACTGTATCCACGGATATATGTTTTTCCTGCAGTGAGGAGTGCTCCCCATTCCGGTGACGGAGGTTTGATTCCAAGTCCCAGAAAGCTTAAACTCGATGCAGAGATGATCGCACTTGCAACTCTTAGTGTTGTCTGGACGATAATTGGTGAAAGACAGTTCGGCAAAATATGGCGGAACACGATGTAAGGATCCGTTTTCCCCAGTGCTCTTGCCGCTTCAACATACTCTTCATTCTTTACAGTCAGAACAGCCGCCCTCGTAATTCTTACAAATTGAGGTACTGATGAGATTCCCACTGCAAGCATCAGATTGATTGTGTTTCCTCCGAGGATAGACACGATTACAACGCCCATTAAGATCGACGGAATCGCGGAGAAAATGTCTGTCACACGCATGATAATTGTTTCGACCTTACCACCGTAGTATCCTGCGGCTGCACCGAGCGGAACACCGATCACCAGGGATACCATCACCGCAACAAAACCAATTGCAAGAGAATATCTGGATCCATATACAACTCTCCAGAAGAGGTCACGTCCCATTTCATCAGTTCCGAACCAGTGCTCCGCACTCGGTCCTTTTAGTTTTCCCATGATGTTCTGCCCGATAACTTTTTCCTGATCAAGCCAGAAATCGATAGTCAGGGCAACCGCAAACATGACGATCAAAATTACAAGACCAATCATTGCACCCTTATTCCGTTTAAAATGATGCCATATCTCACCTGCTTTTCCATGTTTTCGATATTTCTTTGAGACAGATGTATTACTCATGCAGAAGCACCTCCAGTCTTACTCTTCTCTTTTTTCTTTCCACCAGCATACTGTGCGCGCAGACGCGGATCAACGAAAGAATACACAATATCGACAATCACCTGAATGATACAGATCATAATCGTTGTCATAATGATGCAGCCAGTTACCGTATTGGTATCACGCTGGTTGATTGCATCAATAATCAGACGTCCAACACCCGGCCATGCGAATACGTTCTCTGTAACAACTGCACCACCCACAACGTTACCGAGCTGCGTTCCGATAACCGTTATGATCGGGATCAGTGCATTTTTCAGCGCATGTTTATCTACTACAAGCTTTTCCGTCACACCTTTCGAGCGGGCTGTTCTTAAATAATCCGCCCTCAGTACATCCAACATACTGGAACGAGTGGTTCTCGTCAGTGTCGCCATAAGACCGGTACCAATTGTAAATGCCGGAAGGATCAGACTCTTGATCCCATCAGAAGCTCCATAGGACGGTAAAAGACCAAGTTTGTTTGAGAAAAGAACCACCAACATCATGCCCAGCCAGAAGTTTGGCATAGAAAGTCCGAGAAGAGCTGCTACCATGCTGACATTATCTGTCACACCGCCATGATGTGTCGCTGCCTTAATTCCCAACGGAATAGAAAGAATGATCGCCAGAACTACTGATGCACCGGCCAGCTCCAAAGTTGCTGGAAGACGCTGCATGTAGAGAGACCAGACATCCATTTTATAAATGTAGGACGTTCCGAGATCTCCGTGAAGAAGACCTTTTACATAAAGAAAATAACGGTAAAAAACAGAACGGTCGTATCCCAGTTCATGAGTCAGCTGTGCGACTTCCTCCACTGACATTTCACTGCCAATAATATCGATAATATTGCCCGGTGCCAGATCCAGCATTACAAATACGAGTAATGATACACCTATAATAACCGGAATCAGCATCAGAATTCGTTTTATTATATATTTATGCATAATTCCTCCATATTACAAAAGCCGGGAACTGACATCGCCGTCAGCGATACAGTCCCGGCATAAACTACAGTTCAACCATCATTCATATTCTGTTATTCCTGTACATAGAAATTAGAGTAGTCAAAATATCCGGTCGGGTTGATCTCAACGCCGCCTGCTCCCTTGCGGAACGCAATGGTCGTGCTGCTGTACCAAAGTGGAATATAGTAACACTGATCATTGTTGATATCCTGAATCTCATGGCAGAAGTCTGCACGTTTCTCTGTGTCGATGCAAGCACTGCTGTCTAACAGTAATTCGGAGATGCGGGAGTCATTTACAATCGCCTTGTTGGAATTGATACCAACACTGAAGAGACGTCCCATATCGGAATCCCATGTATTTAATCCGATGCTGTAGATCATGGACTCATGAGTCGCAGATGTGTACTTTGTATTCGCAGAGATACCAGCTCCGTCAACTTCTTCGATCTCCACCGTGATACCAACCTGTCTCAGTTCTTCCTGAATTACTTCACTCATGGTCTTAAAGATAACATTGGAAGTATTTGCCATTAACTTGATGGAAGTGTTGCCGCCACATTTCGCAACGTACTCTTTTGCCTTATCCTGATTGAACGTAATGTTCTCATCAAAGGTATCCTTGTAGTAAGCCATAACATTTCCATAGAAGGAGGTTGCAACAGTTGCACCTGTATCCCCGACAGCGGCAATCAGTTCTTCTTTATTTAACGCGTACGCGACTGCCTTACGAAGATTCTGATCGGCTCCCGGTCCTGCGGAAGTGTTAAATGCAAAATAGTATAATCTTGTTGTTGGGAACTCAACAACTTCGATATCCGGATTTGCTTTAGCCGCTTCCACTTCGGTTGTTGCAAGCTGGTACGCAAGCTGAACTTCATCGCTCTCAAGAGCAATCAGTCTGGAAGATGCATTTGCAATATAAACGAGTGTGATCTCTTTAGTTTTTGGTAGTTCTCCCCAGTAATTGTCATTTCTTACAAGTTCGATTGTATTACCTGCAACATAACGGGTTAAATCATTTACCCATGCACCGGTACCGATCGCCGCGCCAAAATCCGGATCCGCCTCAACTGCTGCCTTGTTTACGATGGAGTCGAACGGTCTGGAAAGGATATACGCGAAGTCCACATTTCCTGCTTTCAGATTGATTGTCAATTCATAATCACCCTGAATATCACAGCTGTCATAATAGTCTGTGATCTGAGTATCAGAAGATACTCTCGCCAATGTGAACTCAACGTCTTCTGCTGTCAGTTTATTGCCGTTATGGAATGTAACATCATCACGAAGCTTTACATGTAATTTTGTACATTCATCATCCAGCCACTCCCACTCTGTCGCAAGCTTTGGACCAAGCTCTCCTGTATTTGGATCATAGGAGAACAAACTGTCATGAGTCATGTTAAATAATTTTGCATGAATCTCATTTGCGTTTCCTGTGCCCTGCGGGTCTAACTGGGTGATCTGGCTCTCGAATGCGATTGTCAGATGTTCACGGTAATTTGCATCCGCTGATGGTGCTGAAGTTTCCTGCGCACCTACTGCCTCTGTTTTCGCAGCTTCTGTCGTCTGTGTGCTGCTTCCTCCGCCGCATCCTGCCAGAGAAAGAGCCATTACAACTGATAACATGGTTGGCAAAAATTTTTTCATTCGTTCTCCCTCTTTCTTTTTCATTTTGTTTTATTTTTCTGCTTTTCGCAGTTAAATAACTGATTATTTAACTTTCTTAAGTATTCTTCATTCTTTTTCTATTATTATAAACACAAAACTCATAAGATTCAAACATTTAAAATTTGTTCCATAACAGTCTGCGGCTGTAATAGACTCACTTTTGCTGCTTATACTCCATATTTTTTTACAAGTGTGATGAAATCCTTCATAATTTTAGGCAAGTACCTATTCTTTCCATATATAATCGCTCGATAGAACTCCGGCATATCAACAATTTCAAACATATGAAGGGGCGTATTAAATCTTCCGCTGATATATTCCGGTCGCAAATAAATTTCCGGGCAGACCATTGCGCCCATCCCCGCAATTGACAGTCCCACCATTGTCTCTATATTGCTGGTCCTAATCTCTCTCTGCAGAGAAAGACCATGTTCTGTAAAATACTTTTCGATCTGTTGCTGCAGCCACATCTTCTCTGTCAGACAGACAAACGGACAGTTTGAGAACATTTCCAGCTTCGCAAACTCTTCTTGTTCCATCTGGATCTGCACCTGTTCCGGCACAAATTTCTTCCATATGTAATCCGGAATCACAAGCATCAGTCTTTCCTTCGCGTAGATTTCCTCCGCAAACTGTTCATTTTCTCCCCTCGCATAGGCAAATGTAATATCGATCTTTCCCTCTAACAATGCCGCATGAAGTTCCCTCAAACTTTTTTCCATCAATTCGATTCTGACATCCGGATACCATTTCTTTAATTCCGGCAGAATCTTCGGCAGCATTTTTGTTCCTCGATGCATCGAAATTCCGATTCTCAAAATACTTGTTTTAAAATCACGAATATCACAGATTTCTTTTCTCGCCTGCTCCTCCATCGCTGTAATCTGTTTTGCATATCGGTACAGGCTCTCCCCTGCAGTTGTCAGGGTAAGCGTATTCTTTCTGTTAAAAAACTCTACTCCAAACTGTTTTTCCAATTTTGCAATATAATTACTCAATGATTGCTGCGAAATATACAGTCGCTTTGCGGCCTTTGTAAAATTCATCTCTTCCACAGCAGCAATAACGTAATTCCAGTTTGTGTTTCCCATGATTCCATCTCCCTGCTAAAACTTATGTTTATCTGTACAGTTGTACACACTATTTTCTCTGAATTTTCCATTTATTTTGCATTAATATTCCTTTTTCTCAGAATTATATATTATGCCGCGGTAATTATCTTTACAAACTAATATACCACATTTTAGTATTTTCCGATAGTGTTCTTTACTTAAATTTATATCTGCAGGCTAACCTTCCTCTATCCCCCCAACATGGAACCTCTTTTTCTCTTTTCCCTATCACCGAGCCCCTCAGCACAGGACCATCTCCGGACACGGGTGTCTGATTTCAGGGGCATGGCTTCCTCTTGGCTTCCGGGAGAATGCGTTGGATGACAGGGGTCACTTGTTTGAGCCACAGGCGAGTTGTGTCCCCTGTTCTCCGCCCTTAGCATTCTTTCGGGAGCTTAGAGGAACCGCCCCTGGAATCCACCAGCATCCGGGGCAGGAGACGGTCCTGCGCGTACCCGGAGCCACTATGACACAGCATCCCATAAAGCAGAAAAAACCGGTTCTATAATGAATGTTGGGGTGTGCTGAAAAAAGCATACTTCCAACATTCTTT
>OODS01001377.1_pt1 | contig 15920 bp, 11 predicted proteins | sample 1671531 | NCBI WGS metagenome assembly OODS01 (sample SAMN06348166, study PRJEB24527) | human gut metagenome | biome: human gut; feature: ankylosing spondylitis patient; material: feces | host: Homo sapiens | place: China | collected 2015-10 | reverse complement strand
TAAAGGGCATCATGGCCACCATGGCGCGGTTGGTGAACAGCTGGGTGCCCATCAGGTCCTTGTTGGCCTTGTCGAAGCGCTGTTCCTCAAAGGCCTCCCGGCTGAAAGCACGCACCGGCATGATGCCGGTGAGGATCTCGCGGCTGACGAGGTTCAGCCGGTCCACCAGCGTCTGCATGATCTTGAACTTGGGCATGGCCACGCTCATCAGGAAGAGGATGAGCAGCAGCAGCAAAGCCACGTCCAGCACCACGATCCAGGACAGGCCCGAAGAGCTGCCGATGACGTGCAGCACACCGCCGATGCCCAGAATGGGCGCATAGGCCACCATACGCAGCAGCATGACGCAGACAAACTGCACCTGCTGGATGTCGTTGGTGGTGCGGGTGATGAGGGACGCGGTGGAGAAGTTCTCGATCTCCGCATTGGAGAAGTGGATGACGCTGGAGAAGGTCTCACGGCGCAGGTCCCGGCCGATGGCGGCGGACACCCGGGAGGCCAGGAAGCCCACCGCGATGGACACGGCCACCATCAGCAGGGTCAGGGCCAGCATCTGGCCGCCTACCTTATATAAATAGTGCATCTGCACGTCGTGGGCAATGCCCTGGGCCTCGTATTCCAGCCCCACCAGCAGCAGAGCCTGGCTCTTCAGGTTCTCCACCACGGTGTCGTCCAGCTGGCCGATGGCACCGGTCAGCTGCTGCTGCACGGCGTCCCGGCGGAAGCCGGGCATCTGGCTCATGGCGGCAAACTGGCCGCACACGGTGTCCAGGTCCTCCGCCGTGGGGGCCACAGTCTCGGTTTCCGTGTCGGGATTGCGGTCGGCACCGGAGGCCTGCAGGTCCGCAAGGCCGGTCATGCCCATGCCGGTCTGCCCGGCGGGGGTGTTGGCTGCCTGGGCGGCCGCCAGATACAGCACGATATCCGGCGTGGTCACGGCATCTTCCAGCGCAGTGCGCTCGTCGGCGGTCAGGTCGGTGCGCAGGCGCAGCACATCGCCGTCGGCGGTGTAGGCGTTCTGGAAGGCAGCGGCGTCCTCCTCGCGCATCAGCAGCGAGAGGGCATCCAGCGTGCTCTGCCGCACGGTGTCGGGCAGGGGGCTTTCGATGCCGCCCTGCTGGATGCCGGTGTCCACGATCTTGCTGGTGTAGTCCGGCAGCGACAGATCGCAGTACGCCTGCACGAACAGCAGTGCGAACACCACGAGGCAGACGGCCCAGTGACGGGCCAGCTGCTTAAAGATCTTTGTCATGGTTTGGTTCTCCCTTCGGTTTGGTGGTACGCGCAGCGTTTTCCGCAAGAATGGCTTCCATCAGCGCGCCGCGCAGCGCTTCCATCTGGGCCAGCTGTTCCGGCTCCAGCCGGGCCATGACACTGGAAAAGTAGTCCCCAAGAGCAGCCTCGCACTGTCGGCAGGCCTCGTATCCCTTGGGCGTGAAACGCACCAGCGTCTTGCGGCGGTCGGCAGGGTCGGCAAAGCGTTCCACAAGGCCGTCCTGCTCCATCTGCCGCACCGTGCGGGAAATGGCAGGAAGCGGTTGATGAAGCTCCTGAACAAGATCGGAGATATAAACGGCACCGTCCTGTCCATGGAGACGAATGCAGCCCAGCAGCCCTTCCAGCATGGGGAAGTGGCGCTTGGGGCAGTCGGCCAGAGCGGCCTTCATGCCGGCCTTGGATGCTTTGCTCAGCCGGTGGATGTAGCGGCAAAGCCCACGGAAACTCAACGTGGATTCCTCAGACACGCGATCCCTCCTCTCAAAAATTACTTAACAGCTGTTAACTGTTAACGCTTGACAATAATAGGCTTTTGCAGGCCGGATTGCAACCCCCTGCAGGGATTGTTTCAAAAAAGTTCACAAACGTTTGTGTCCCGCATACACATAAAGCAAAGGGGGCATCGGGCATGGAACAGCGTTTGTGGATGATCCTGCAATTGTTCGGCGGGGCGGCACTTTTCTTGTACAGTATGGACACCCTCACGGACGCTTTGCAGCAGGCGGCGGGGGACACCCTGCGGCAGGCCCTTGCCCGGCTCACGGCCCACCCGCTGGCCGGGGTGCTCACGGGGGCGGCGGTCACGGCGGTGGTGCAGAGCAGCTCGGCGGTCACGGTGCTGGTGCTGGGCCTTGTGGGGGCCGGGCTGCTGACCCTGCAGCGGGCCGTGCCGGTGGTGTTCGGGGCCAACATCGGCACCACGGTCACCGCGCAATTGCTGGCCTTCCGGCTGGAGGATGCCCGGTATCTGCTGCTGGTGGCGGGGCTGCTGCTCTGGTTCGCGGGGCGCGGGCGTCTGCACGCAGCCGGGCAGGCGCTGTTTGCGTTCGGCCTGCTGTTTGAGGGCATCGCGGTCATGGCCGAGGCCATGGAGCCATTGGCAGCGGGGCCGGTGTTCCGGCAGTGGATGGCCCAGGTGCGGCATCGCCCCGGCCTGGGCCTGCTGGCAGGGCTGGGCATGACCCTTGCCGTGCAGAGCAGCTCCGCCACCATTGCGGTGCTGCAGCAGGCGGCCGCCCGCCCCGGGCCGGACGGCGGGTGCCTGCTGGGCCTTGCGGGAGCCATCCCGGTGCTGCTGGGGGACAACATCGGCACCACCGTCACGGCGGTGCTGGCATCGGTGGGGCAGAGCCGGGACGCCAAACGTCTGGCGGCGGCCCACGCCCTGTTCAACCTGTCCGGGGCGGCGGTGTGCTGGCTGCTGCTGCCCCAGTTCACCGCGCTGGTGCGGCTGGTCTCGCCCCACGGGCCGGAGAGCGCCGTGCTGGCCCGGCAGATCGCCAACGCCCACACCCTGTTCAATCTGGGCTGCACGGTGCTGTGGCTGCCCCTGACCCCTTGCATGGTGCGCATCGTGTGCATTCTATTGCCGGAAAAGCACGCCCCTGAGTTGAAACGAACGCCTTAAAATGGTATAATGACAGTGTATCGAACAATTTTGTGACGCTTTTGTTGCACAAACGATGAACTGACTCTTCTGTGGGCCTGCAGTGGTGTGCGGCTGCCAGGGCACAGAGCGAACCAAGAGGACGTGTTTACTATGAAGGATATCATCAACGGGTTGATCGAGCGGTTCCGCAGGCAGCATGTACAGGCCCGGCGCTATGTGGCCATGATGCTGGTGCTGGCCCTGCTCACCACCCTGTTCGTCAACTGGCAGCTCCATGGGGTGGGCATCACCATGACTGCCGACTACCACTGCGGCTACGAGGAGCACCAGCACACGGCGGCCTGCTACGAAAAAGTGCTCACCTGCGGTTACGAGGAGGGCGAGCCGGAAACGCCCGTCACCTCTTCGGACAGCAGCGCCGATCCGGTGTCCGCCTACAGCGCGGCCGAGCCGGAAGAGCCGGTGCAGACCGAGCCGGAGACCATCTGGGTGCCCCATGAGCACACCGATGCCTGCTACGAGGAGCACCGGGTGCTGACCTGCTATCAGGAAGAGCACGAGCACACCGACGACTGCTTTGACGAGTACGGTGCGCTCATCTGCGGCGAGTTCGAGCATATCCACGACGACAGCTGCTACACCACCGAGTATGAGCTGGTGTGCGGCCTGGACGAAGGCGAACTGGTGGAGGAACCCAACCCCGCCTATCAGGAAATGCCTGCCATCCGCCCCGTGGTGGACCTGCCCCCTGAGCCGGCCGAGACCACCCCGGACGAGCCGGTGCTGCATCACCACACCGACGCCTGCTACACCGAGGAGCTGGTGTGCACCATCCCGGAGCACCACCACACCGTGGAGTGCCTGGCCGATACCCAGGCCGACGTGGAGACTGCCGAGGAATGGCAGGCCGCGGCCAATGTGGCCCTGAACGGCAACTGGGCCGAGGACCTGCTCACCGTGGCAAAGTCCCAGCTGGACTACCAGCAGAGCGACAAGAACTTCAAGCTGGATGTGGAGGACCAGCAGGTGCTGCGCGGCTACTCCCGCTATGGTGCCTGGTACGGCAACCCCTACGGCGCCTGGGACGTGATGTTCCTGTCCTACTGCCTGCACTTTGCGGGTGTGCCCCAGACGGTGGTGCCCCAGCGTGCGGGCGTGATGGCCCTGCACAGTGACCTGCGCGGCTCCCAGTGGCTCACCGACGCCGACGGCTCCACCGCAAGGCCTGGCGATATCGTCATCTACAACACCCTCACCACCGAGCAGGTGGCCGTGGACGAGAGCTCCTATGGCATCGCCCTGCTGGACCTGGACGAGGACCCCGACACCGCCGCCCAGCTCACGGCTTCCGAGCCGCAGGTGGACACCCGCACCGTGACCACCGAGACGGTGGGCGTCGTGTCCGCCGTGGACCCCGACGCCGGGACCCTGACCGTGATCTCCGGCAACGTGGACGGCAAGGTGGCCGAGGTGCCCGCTGCCATGTCCGACGTGACCAGTGTCATCTCGGTGACCGGAGCCTATGCCGCCGAGACCACCGCTGTGGCCCCGGAGGCCCCGGCAGGCTCCCAGGAGGAGCTGGACGGCAGCTATGCGCTGCTGGAAGATGAGGATGGCTTTGGGGCCACCGTGGAATGGGTCGGCGAGGCCCGGCAGCAGGACCCCGATGCCCCGGCCCTGCTGGCAGAAACTGCCGATACGGAGGTGATGCTGGACCCCACCTGGATCACTAAGATAGCGTTCGAGAAGAAGGTCAATGGCTCCTGGGAGACCCTGATGGGGAATGAAGTGGAAAGCGGTACCAACGTGCAGGTCACCGTGACCTACAAGCTGCTTCCAGGCACCCTGACGCCGGACCGGCCGACCCTGTGCTACCAGCTGCCGGATGCCATGAAGCCCAAGCAGCCCACCTCCGGCAATATCAAGGACGAGACCGACAACAACAAGGTCATTGGCACCTATACCATCGACACCAACGGCCTGGCAAAGCTGACCTTTTATAAAAGTGATAAGTTCACCGGTTTGGATGCCAACGGCAACCGGGAGTTTACCGGAACCTTCCAGTTCTCTCAGAAAGTATGGGCAGATGATTTTGAGAATAACAAAACCATCACCTTTGAAAATGGCTTTACTCTGACCATCAAGAAGAAAACGGCAGATATAAAGATCAGTAAAGGGTACACCGGCTATTGGAGTGCCTTTGAAAATCATCCGGAAAGTGGCACCTTCATAAACCATTATATGGTGACGGTGGAGACCACCAACGGTACCAAAGACCCGGTGACCCTTACGGATACCCTGAACACGAATCAGAGCGGAATCAGTGCTGGTGATTACCTGAAGGGCGGCAAATACCTGGTAAACACCTTTAAACTCTGCAAAGTGGATGCCTCGGGCAAAGAAACGGAGATCCCCTTCCCTGAGTATAAACTGGGAACCGACAGCAACGGCAACCCCCAGGTGGTCCTTGATCCGCTGCCGGCGTTGGAGATCGAAGAAAAGTACATCTGGTACTATGACGTTCAGCGGAACTATGCGGACTTTGACGAAATGCCCGACGGTGTCGGTATGATCTTCAATACGGCAACAGCGAAGGCAGGGGACAGGGAGGAAAAGAAGGCTGAAGCATACTACACATGTAAAACCCCTCGCATTGAGAAGAACGGCCAGTACGACCCCAAAACAGGCCACATCCAGTGGACGATCACTGTAAAGATACCGCATTCTTTTCTGGGGACCGATCTGGGGTCCTATATGCTGCAGGGCTGCAAGATCACGGATAGCCTGCCGACCGGTGTGCAGATCGTGGGAGATGTAAAAGTAGGCAACACCACGATATCGGCAGAGGAATTCCAGAAAAACGGCTATACCATCCCGGCGGATTATAGAGGAAAAGAGCTGACCATCACCTTTGAGACCACCACCCCCCTGGGTGGCGGCTCGGTGACCAACAAGGCACAGATCGAGACCAAGAGCAAACACACTTTTAAGGCCTCGGATACTGTGAACATCGGGCAGGGAGATTGGACCTTGAACAAGCAGCTGGCCAGCAGCAGCAAGGGCCTGGCCAAATGGAATATCTCTGCCGCCAATGCAGCTGGCGAAAGCAACTTTACCCTGGTGGAGACCCTCAAGGACGCTGTGAACGAAAGCGGCCAGACCCAGAGTGACACCCACTACGCCTACGCCGCAGAGCTGGAGAAGGCTTTGGAAAATGGCCTGACCCTGACCCTCCACGACGGCGGCACCATGAACTATGCTGATGCTAAGGCCGCCGGGGTCATTACCGTCACCTACTACAGCGGTGCCGACGGCACCGGCGGCACGGTGACTGCCAACGACCCCTCCACCTGGGTGCGGAGCTTTACCATCCAGATAAACAAGGCAGATGACAACCCGGTGCGGCGTGTGGAGGTAAAGGACCTCCCTACCCACGAGAATCAGAGCAATGTGCCCACCGGAGAGAAATGGACTTACAAAAACAGCGTCAGCATCCAAGGCGGCTCTCAGAGGGCTGAGGCAGAGGACACCTACCACAGCTACAAGAGCTTTGAAAAACGGGTGTCGGCGAACAGCGATCAGGACGAATCTGGTTACCAAAGCGGAGACCAGACCTACCAGTACAGTAAACTCGACGGCAAAAACCTCCACTATCAGCTGGTGGTGCAGACCGCTGCCGAGGATGATGCCGGCATTGTCATCACCGATACCCTGCCGGAAAACACTGAGTTCAAGACCGACTGGGTGACGATCGGCATGGACGAAGGGGCCCCGGATAAGATCAGCGAGTTGAAGGGTGCCGCTGCCACTGTGGCCTACGAGAAAGCCACCCGGCAGCTGACCATTACCATCCGCGACTACAACCTGAGCAAGAACAAACAACACAAGTTCCGCATTCTGTACAAGGTGAGCGTGGACGACGATCCCAGCTGGAAGAACCCCTCGGTGGGCCAGGTGATCTACACCAACACGGCCCAATGGGGCGAGCTTACCGAGACCCTCCACACCACGGTGGAAAAGACTGTGGACCCCCTGAAAAAGACCGGAAAGCTGGTGGATGGCAAAACCGACCGCATCGAGTACCAGGTGGTGGTGAACCCGGCCCGGAAGGACCTGTCGGTGGAAGCCAACAAGGCCCCGACCATTGAGCTGTGGGACGACGTAAAGGCCCAGAACGGTGCCATTGTCCGGGGAGACCCGGCGTCTGTAAAGCTGTATTACTTCCAGTATGACGAAACCACCAACACCGTGACCCGAGGGGATGAAGTGCCTCGCAACCTGTACCAGGTGCTGCCGGCAGATGACGAGGGTTGGCTCCACATGGTGATCCCCAACCAGACCGCCATGATCCTGGTGTACCAATGTGATGTAAAGCAGGGCAGTGCTGCTGCGGATTACAACGTGGACAACACCGTCAAGCTGGGCAATGGGGACTCCACCGAATCGGATTCCATCAACTTTACCTATGCATCTGCCGCCACAGCCTCCACCGGACAGTTCCTGCTCCACAAGGTGGACGATTACTCCGGCGTGGCATTGCAGGGAGCAGAGTTTACCATCTGGCAGTATGATCCGAAAACCCAGACATGGCAGCGCTGGAGCGGCGGCGTAAACGGCACCGTCACCACCAACGAAAAGGGCCAGGTGAGCCTGACGGTGCTGGAAAACGGCAGCGAACAGACCCTGAAGCCGGACCTGCTGTATAAGATCGTGGAGACCAAAGCACCCCAGAACTACCAGATGGACAAGACCCCCCACTATGTGCTGTTCCACAAGAGCAACGAGACCCCCCAGACGGCCTTTGATACCGCTACGGGCAAGGAGACGGTGATGGATGGAGAAAAAATCATCCAGTTTGAAGATGTCCAGGTGGGCAGCGACGCCGGCACCACCACTGCTGAGTACAGCAACGTGTACAGCAAGCTGACCGTCAGCAAGCTCTGGCTGGACCAGGATACCAAAAAGCCGGTGGAACCGGCGGTGGACAGCATCCACATCGAGGTCTGGCGGTACACCGACAATGCCGAGGACGAAACGTTTTTTGCCGAAGCCGACCTGGACGCAGGTAACAACTGGACTGCCACCTGGTCCGGGACCGATCTGCCCCCGACAGACGAGAAGGGCAATGCGTACTACTACCTGGTGAAGGAAACGACCACCGGCAACTGGAACGTGTACATCTCCAACAACGGCGTCCAGACCGGCAATATCACGGTGCAGAACTACGTCTACACCGGCTACGAGCTGCCGTCCACCGGCGGCATGGGCACGGCACCCTTCGGGGTGCTGGGCGGCGCACTGGCCGCTGCAGCAGCCCTGCTGCTGGTCCGCAAACGGAAACAGAAGGAGGAGGAGTGAGCAGCCATGAAACAAAACAAAAACAACCGGTTTGCCGCTCTTCTGCTGGCGCTGTGCATGGCCGTGTGCTGTGCACTGCCCGCGCTGGCAGCCCCCGCGGCCAGCGCCAACATCGACCTGAGCCGCACCGGCAGCATGGACGTGACCCTGTACGACCACCAGAACGACGTCCCCCTGCGGGGCGGCGCACTCACCGTGTACAAGGTGGCGGACGTGGCCCGCACCAACGGCGACCTGCACTTTGTGTACACCGCCGACTTTACGGGCTGCGGCATCGCGCTGGGCGACCTGACGGACAGCACGCTGGCTTCCAGGCTGGAAGCCAAGCTGCCCGCCCGCGCCGCCGGCACCACCCATAAGATCAGCGAGCAGGGCATCGTCTCCTTTGACGCGCTGCCGCTGGGCCTGTACCTCGTGGTGCAGACCGAGAACTCCAAGGGCTACGAGGCCATCAATTCCTTCCTGGTGTCGCTGCCCATGGCGGACGAAAGCGGCTGGCTCTACGCCGTGGACGCCACCCCCAAGGTGGGCGCGCCCACGCAGGAGGTGACCCCGCCCGAACCGGAAACTCCCAGCACGCCTTCGGAACCGGACAAACCGTCCGAGCCGGAGAAGCCCTCGGAGCCGGACAAGCCCACCCAGCCCGGCACCCCGGATGAGCCGGACAACCCGGACATGCCGGTGGACCCCAACGACCCCAACCGCCCGGTGTCGCCCGGCAACCCGGACAACCCCGTGGCCCCCGGCAACCCGGACAACCCCGTGGCGCCGGGCCGCCCGGACGGCAATGCACTGCCCCAGAGCGGCCAGCTGAACTGGCCCATCCCGTTCATGGCCTGCAGCGGCGTGCTGCTGTTTGCCGTCGGCTGGGTGCTGGACCGAAAGGAGACGCTGGCATGAACACAAAGCAGAAGATCGGCCGCGCCTGCATGATCGTGGGCATCCTGCTCATTCTGGGCGCGCTGGCCCTGCTGGGCTATAACCAGTGGGACGCCAACCGCGCCGACAAGGCTTCGCAGGACGCCCTGGGCAAGCTGGAAGAGACCCTGACCGAGACCATGGAGGACAAGACGAAGGACGAAGAGCCGGTGGTCCAGCCGGAGCTGGACCCGGAGCAGGAGATGACCGTCACCGACATCGACGGCTGGGGCTACATCGGCTACCTGTCCATCCCGTCCATCGGGCTGGAACTGCCCGTGATGAGCGAGTGGAGCTATGCGGGCCTCAAGGTGGCCCCGGGCCGCTACTCCGGCTCCACCTACGCCGACAACATGGTGGTCTGCGCCCACAACTACGCCAAACATTTCAGCCCCATCAAGTGGCTGGCCCTGGGCAGCGAGGTGTACTTTACCGACATGGACGGCCAGCGCTGGAGCTATGAGGTGTCCAACGTGGAGACCATCCAGCCCACCGACATCGACAAGATGATCACGGCCAGCGACGAGGACGCCTGGGACCTGACCCTGTTCACCTGCACCACCGGCGGCCGCGCCCGCTGTGCCGTGCGCTGCACCCGCACCGGTTACCCGGTCTTGGAGACCAGCGCGGCAGGGCGGATCACGGAGTAAGCAGGACGATTTGGAATTGCCTCCGCTTTGCTCTGGCAATATCAGCGGAAAATTATTTTTAAAGATATGCAATCCCGGAAAATCTGCGGATTTTCCGGGCTTGCTTTTTCACGGATGGGCGTTAAGGAAAGTGGCCTGTTCTCTGGAAGGCAAACGATTTAGAATGCCCTCCGCGTTGCTCTGGGCATAAATAGCAGAAGAATTATTTTAGATTTTGCAAATCCGGCAGGGCTGCGGCCCCGCCGGATTTGCTTTTTCACGGGAAGGGTCGTTACGGGAAGTGGCATCGGCTGGTGTTGGCCTGCGGCCAAAGCGCAGAAGGAGAACTCGCGTTTTGCGGAAAGGAATCCCGTAACGTCCCTCCCGGTGCGATGTCATTCCGGTATCAGATGCCACTCCCCGCCATGACCCCTCTGGTGAAAAGGCAACTCCGGAAAATCCGCAGATTTTCCGGAGTTGCAATAAAAAATAATATTTCCTCTAATTATGGCGCAGCGCACGCGGAGCCATTTTAAATCGTTCTGTTCCGGTTTCCCGCAAGCGTACAGGGAACTGTCGCGCCAGCGTCCACAAAAAAAGCACCCGCCATGCGGATGCACAGCGGGTGCCTTGAAGGGCTCTGCGGGGGTGCTCAGTGGGTGGTGCCCATGTTCACAGCCGGGTCGGCGTCGTTCTTCACAACGGCCTCCACGGCCTTCTCCAGACCGCGGGCGATCTGGTGCAGGTCCATGCTGGGGGTGCCCAGGGGCTTGTTGACCACCTGCTCCATGGCGTAAGGCACATGGATGAAGCCGCCCCGGATGTTGGGGTACTTCTTGTCGATGAGGTACAGCAGGGTGTACATCAGGTAGTTGCACACATAGGAGCCTGCAGTGTAGGACAGGGCGGAGGGGATGCCTGCATCCTTGATGCTCTGCACCATGGCCTTCACGGGCAGGGAAGTGAAGTAGGCGGTCTCGCCGTCCTCCTGGATGGTCACGTCGATGGGCTGATAACCGGCGTTGTCAGCGATGCGGCCGTCCATCAGGTTGATGGCCACCTTTTCCGGGGTGATGGCGGAGCGGCCGCCGGCCTGACCGATGCAGATGACCACATCGGGCTGGTTTGCCTGAATGGCAGCTTCCAGCACCTCACCGGCACGGATGAACTCGGTGGGCACTTCCTGCTTGACGATCTCGGCACCGGCGATGGTGTCGGGCAGCAGCTTCACCGCCTCAAAAGCGGGGTTGACGGTCTCGCCGCCAAAGGGGTCGAAACCAGTGAGCAGAATCTTCATAGTAAAAAGCCTCGATTCTCAGATATAAATAGACGGCTCCAGAACGGTGAGCTGTCCGTGATCCATGATCATGCGGTTGTCCACATAGATGCAGGGAGCGTGGGTGACCAGATCGTAATGGCCGGAAGCATCCTGCACACCGCCCAGCGCGATGTTGCGCCCGAACCCGATATGGAAGGTGCCATAGGTGGATTCGTCCTCGATGTAGCAGTTGCCTGCACAGCGGGAGTGGGTGTTGAGCCCGATGCCGAACTCCGCCGCCACCACCATGTTCTCCGGGTCGTGGAAGCGGGCCAGAAACTGCTTGAGCCGCCTGCCGCTGGCATTGTCCTCGATCTCCACGATGCGGCCGCCGCGCAGCTCCACCCGCACGGGGCTGTCCACGATGCCGATATAGCCCATGGAGCCGTCCAGGATCAGGGTGCCGTTGGTGTCGCTCTCCACCGGTGCCACATACACTTCCACGCTGGCAGAGGAAAGGCCCTTGCCGTCGTGGCAGCAGCCGTTGAAGAAGCCGGGCACACGCCCCTCGATGTTGAAATCCAGGTTCGTGCCAAGCTCTGTGGTCACATGGATGTGTCTGGCGTTCTGGTAGCAGGCCATGATGATGCTGGCCATGATCCTGCTTTTGGGCAGGCTCATGTTCAGGAAGTCGTAGCTCAGCAGGGACTGCCCGTTGCTGGTGCTCAGCGGCAGCGACAAAAACCGGTTGCGGCGGGCGATGACCCGCTTGACGGCCCGTGTGGTGATGAGGGAATACTCGGCAGCACCGATCACGGCGTTGTAGGGGTCAAAGGCGTCCTCGCGGTCATCGAAATACTGGCCCACCTGCTCGTGCAGGTCGTCCAGCATCAACACATCCGCCACGCTGCCCACCGCCTGTGCGGCTTGCTGCATGGCTGCCACCTCGACAGCGTACTTCTGGCTGGATACGATCAAGATGCGTTCGCCTGCACGGAGCCGGACCCAGTCGCGAATAATGATATCGGCTCCGTGCTGAATTGCTTGTTCCATTGAATCACTCGATCTAACAAAAAAATCACTTCAGGAGGATCATCATCACGATCTGGACCACCATCATGATGATGGCGACAGGAACCTGATTCTTGATGACGCCCATGGGCTTCTTCATATCCAGCAGTGCCACGGGCACGGTGTTGAAGTTTGCAGCCATGGGGGTGCACAGGGTGCCGCAGAAGCCGCAGGTCAAAGCCAGCATGCCGATGACCACCGGGTTTGCGCCGTGGGCCAGCACGAACGGGTAGCCGATGCCCACGGTCATCACGGTGATGGCGGCGTAGGCGTTGCCCATGATCATGGTGAACAGCATCATGCCGATGGCGTACACCACGATACCGGCGTTCACGTTGCCCTCGGGGATGATGTGGCTGACCAGGTCAGAGATCACATCGCCGACACCGGCAGCGGTGAAGACGGAGCCAAGGCAGGCCAGCAGCATGGGCAGCATGGACAGGGGGCCCACGGTGGACAGCATGCGCTCGGAATCGTTCAGGAAGGTGGAGGGCTTGTTGTCGCGGTTCATGATCATCAGCAGGATGATGGCCACGAGAACGCCCAGAGCCACGCCGTTCAGGGCGGACAGGCCGATGCCCATGCCGGTGATGGCGCAGATGACGGCCAGCATGCCGATGCTCAGGGTGGGGACAAAGATCTTCATGCCGATCTTCTCATAGGTAGCCTCGGTCTCGGCCTTGGTGGCAGCAGAGACAGCGCCCTTCTTGACCTTCTTGAGGATGGCGGGGATGCACATCACCACCACCAGGATGCCGCTCACCAGAGAGGGCAGCCAGCGGCCCAGGGCAAGCACGACGCCCAGCACGGCCCAGAAGATAAAGGTGCCCACGGGTTCCGGGTTCTCCTTATCCTTCAGGTTCTTCACGCCGCAGTAGATGCACAGCAGGCCGATGATAAAGTAGATGATCTCCATCACCTTGGTGGACAGGCTGTAATCAGCACTCATAAAAAAGCTCATTCTTCTGTCCTCCCTTACTTATAGTACTTCTGGATCATCTTGCGATCCTTGATCACATAGAATACGATGGCGACCACAGTGGCAATGATGCACACGGGGATCTCGATGGCAGCCAGCTGGGCCAGCTCCACCTCGATGCCCAGGCCGGCCAAAGTGCTCTGCACCAGCAGGCCGCCAGAGCCGCCCACGAACAGGACCTGACCGAAGAACCAGGTGATGTTCTCCATGCCGGAAGCCATACCCTTCAGCTCCTCGACATGCTCCTCATTGGGCTCATAGCCCTGTGCCACAATGGCACCTTCGGCCATGGGCATGATGACGGGGCGCACGAAACCGGCCACGCCGCCAAAGCCCACGTTGAAGGCTGCAAAGATCGAGCGCATCACGCCGTAGATGCCGATGACCAGGCCGGAGGTGGCACCCTTGAACTTGCCGATCAGGGCAGCGGCTGCTTCACGCAGGCCGTTGCGCTCCAGCGTGCCGGTGACCAGCATCACGATGATGAAGATGGCCATGCTGCGGTTTGCCACAAAGGTGCTGCCCAGCGTTTCCAGCAGGGTGACCGGGCCCAGACCGCCAACCAGTGCAGTCACAACAGCTGCCACCAGAATGACCAGAATGGAGTCCAGCTTCAGTGCAAAGCCAGCGATGACGATGACAATGCCGAGTAGTTTTAGTAGTTCCATAATTGCCTTCCTTTATACTTATATTTTCCCGGCATCGTACCGCGCCCCGGCAGCCTGTGGGTCAGAGGGCCGCAGGGGAAAAGCCGTGTGCCGAAAAGACGAGAAGGGGGAAGAGCCTGCTCAGAGGCGGACGAAAGCCGCCAGCAGAGCCGAGAATGCGGCCGCCGTGATCCACAGCGGGACAAGGCGGCGGCGCAGGTGGGCGGCGATGTCGCACTGCTCCAGCACACCGGAGGACTTGAGGGGCACCACGGTGGTGGAAGCGGGCACGGCGGCCTCGCTGCCATAGGGATTTGAAGAGGTGAACTCGCCGGTGCCGTCCTTGGCCGGGCAGGCGTACACGCCGTACCAGGAAGCCAGGATGCCGCCCTTCCCGGCGGCGGCCTTCTGCACCCGTACCCGCTGCACGGTCAGTGCCTCGGCCCTGCGCTCCTCCACCATCAGGTTGACGCGCATCATGTTCACAAGGTTCAGCACCGAGGACACGGCGATGAGCAGATCAAAGACCAGTACCAGAATGAGCAGCGGGTGCATGGGCAGTTCCCTCCAAAAGCGGTGCCGCAGCCCGCAGGCGGTGCAGCACCTTATAAAGTTAAGTTCATTATATCATAAAACCATCACAAAAGTAAATGAATCGCCCCAGATTTGCGTTTGCAAAGAAAAATAAAAAATCCCCCGTTTCCCGAAAGAAACAGGGGAAGTGTGCCGGTTAGTTTAAAAGAAGAGCAAACAGAACGATCTCGGCCGCACAGCGCTTTATCGCAAGGCTAAAAAAGCGCAGATGTAACAGCATATCTGTGATATGCAAACCAACGCGGTTGCTGTTGCATTAAAAAAGTTGGTTTGCTATAAATTTTCAGAGGCTCCCACGGCATTTTCTCCAATTCCGGTGGTGGCATTTTGGTTATAGCTACGAACTTATTTGTTGTAAGTACTATTTGTAGAACAATATATTGACAGATATGATCAGCTCTGCTACGTTAAGTACAGGGTGACCACCATTTTTATTCTATTCAAAAAAGGAGGCTTGACCATGAAACGACTTCGCTTAGGCATACAACTGGCTATATGCCTGCTTGTTTCTCTGATGTTGCTTCTGTGCGGCTGCAGTCGGACAGAAACCAGAGAGATTCCGGCCAGTTCTGCACCGGAAACCGTCCAGGCAACACCGGAATCCGTAAAAAAGAACACCTCCCTTACCCCGCAGGAAGAATTGGAAAAGCTTTCTTTGACACCGCAGACCACACAGTGCCCTATTTGCGGAGGAACCGATCTGAAGGTAACACTTGCAAGTTCTGAAGTGCAAAAAGGGAGCATGCGTGCACAGAAGTGTATCCACTATCTCTATGGGGAAGATTATGTCAGCCCGCTGAACCTTCGTGTATGTGACGTTTGCTTATCGTGCACTTATCCCGAAGACCCCTGGCACGGAGATTGCTATGATGTCCCGCTTGGTTCCAGCACCGTCTGTCATGGCTATCAGTGAGATTCCCGTTTTAAACTGTGATCATTTGACAAAACAGAGCAAATATGCCATCACAAAAAGGCAGAACTTCGCAGGAGGTTCTGCTTTTTTTATCGCAAGGCTAGAAATTAGCGTAACCGTAACAGCATATCTGCGATATGCAAACCAACGTTGTTGCAGTCGCATTAAAAAGTTGGTTTGCTATAGTTGGAACAAAACCTTCGCCTTGTTATTGCAGCCCTCCGGAATGGCACAAAAAAATCCCCCGTTTCCCGGAGGAAACAGGGGAGGGGACTGCCTTGCGGCAGCAATTACTTGTTCTGGATGTACTCGTGGATGGCCTTGGCGGCAGCCTTGCCGGCACCCATGGCCTTGATGACGGTAGCGGCACCGGTCACGGCATCGCCGCCGGCGTACACGCCGTCACGGCTGGTCTTGCCGTCGTCGCCGTCGGTGACGATGCAGCCGTGCTTGTTGGTCTCCAGACCCGGGGTGGTGGAGCGGATCAGCGGGTTGGGGCTGGTGCCCAGGCTCATGATCACGGTGTCCACGTCCAGCTCAAACTCGCTGCCCTTCTTCTCGATGGGGCGGCGGCGGCCGGAAGCATCGGGCTCGCCCAGCTCCATCTCCACGCAGGTGATGGACTTGACGAAGCCTTCGTCGTTGGCGTGGATCTCCACGGGGTTG
>OODS01001354.1_pt1 | contig 16219 bp, 9 predicted proteins | sample 1671531 | NCBI WGS metagenome assembly OODS01 (sample SAMN06348166, study PRJEB24527) | human gut metagenome | biome: human gut; feature: ankylosing spondylitis patient; material: feces | host: Homo sapiens | place: China | collected 2015-10 | reverse complement strand
AATCCGAAAATCTTTTTACCTTTGATGGATTTGTTGTTCCTAATAAAACCCTCATATCGTCATACTCCTAAACTAAATCATCTTAAAAGCTTTCAACGCTTCTACTATTGCCTCTTCCTTCTCCTTTGGACACTTAGGCTGTCTGGAATCATCTGACTTAGGCTTGTTATAATTTTCTCGCTCTATAATCCCATACTTAGCCTTAACCTGTGCAATATACAGATTTGAAACTTTCATTCCATCATTATGCTCAGCCACGTATGCTTTGATTTCCTCATAGGTTGCCTTACTCTCCGCAGATGTCAAATCCAGTTCATCCATATCCAGTCTCACATTCACATGATGCTTCGCTTCATGAAGTTTGGACAATAAGCATACCGTCTCCACATGCACCGTCATGCCGAACTGGTCCACACCACGGACTTTTCGGATCTCATAGCCTCCATCGCAGAGGATCTTCAGGTCTCTGGCGAGGGTGGCGGAGTCGCAGCTGACGTATACGATGCGTCCGGGTTGCATGCGGAGCATGGTGTTTAAGCAGGCATCGTCACAGCCTTTTCTTGGCGGATCCACGACGATGACATCCGGGTGGAGCATTTCGTCGGAAGATACCTCTTTCATTGCCTTTTCGTAGAACTCCGGCAGGACTTCCTCCGCCTTACCTACAAAAAATTCGGCATTTTCAATATGGTTTCTCTTCGCATTCTCTCTGGCATCGTCGATGGCCTGGGGGATGATCTCCACGCCACACACCTTTTTGGCTTTGCCCGCCAGGAAGAGGGAAATGGTTCCGATGCCGCAGTAGAGATCCCACACCGTCTCTTTTCCGGTCAGTCCCGCATATTCCAGAGCCAGACTGTAAAGCTTCTCTGTCTGTACGGGATTCACCTGATAGAAGGAGAGGGGAGATATCTTGAAGGTCAGGGCATCTCCGGTATAAGGGTAATTTTCTTTCTGCATGTCCCTTACGTGGATCGTATCCTCAATGGTGCTCTCACCCCAGAGATTATGGATCATGGTACCCATGATCACATTGGTTTTCTCGGCATTGATACTGACTGACACACTTGTCATACCTTGGATTTTTGCCAGTGCAGCCAGTAATTCTCCCTGATTTGGTAAAAACTCATTCGTATTCTTCTGTACTCCGGCAATAGGGTATGACATTTTTGTCATTTTCTTATTAATGACCAGACATACCATCAACTGTCCACTGGTGAAGCCTTTCCTGATCAATACATGACGTACCAGACCCTTGCCAGTGACTTCGTCATAGGCAGTTACTTTATTTTTCCGCATATAGGAGAGTATGGTTTCGAGGATCTGCTGATTCTCAGAAGCACCAAGGGCGCAGTCTGTATTGGCAATGATGGTATGGGTGCGTCCGGCATAGAAACCGGTGATAACATTACCGTCTCTATCAGTTCCTATGGGGTACTGCGCTTTATTACGATAGTGGAAGGGTTCCTCCATGCCTACAATAGGCTGCATGCGTTCATCAATGTATTCCGCATCGAACCCACCGATCCGGATCAGATTGTTGCGGATCTTCTGTTCCTTGAAATGCAGCTGCTCAGAGTAGGAGATTGCCTGCAGCTGGCAGCCGCCGCACTGTCTGTGGTATGCACATTTCGGTTCTACACGAAAAGGAGAAGGCTGTAACACCTTCTCTAATCTGGCATAAGCGTAGTGCTTTTTACTTTTTATGATCTTGGCTTCCACCTGATCGCCGATAACGGCATCTTTGATAAAGAGGGTAAAACCGTCTACTTTACCGATTCCTTCTCCGTCACTTCCCATATCCTCTATGGTCAGCGTTACACGATCGTTTTTCTTATATTCCATAAATATCCTTATGCCTTTCCGTAGCCTACAAATTTTCCGGTACTTCAGTACCGCGTACTTCCAGTATTGCTTACATCAGTCCCTCGTACTTTGGTACACTGTGCAGGCACAAATTTACGTGTGAAAAACTTTCTCAGGAAAGCTCCTCAGCCAGCTTTCCGATCTCGCCCTTGTTCTGCTCATTCATGGCAGACTTGATGCTAACTGTAGTCTCCGTAAATGTCAGATTCTTGCTTTTTTCAAACATTCCAAGGATCAGTTTGCCTGCCATGGGTGCCCAGGTGCCGTTCTCAATGATTGCCACCTTACGATTCTGGTAATTACGCTCGGTCAGACCTTCGATAAAACTGCGCATGCAGGGGAAGAGGTCTCCATTATAAGTAATACCCGCCAGCACCAGTCTGTCATAACGGAAAGCATCGGCAACAGCTTTTGCTTTATCGCATCTTGCCAGGTCATACAGTACTGTTTTCTGTCCTTTTTCCTGTAAAACATCCGCCAGATACTCCGCAGCATTTCTGGTATTGCCGTAGACAGAAGCATAGGCAATCACCACTCCGGATTCTTCCGGCTGATAAGAAGACCACTTATCATATTTTTCCAGATAGAATCCCAGATTCTCCTTAAGTACCGGACCGTGAAGAGAGCAGATGGTCTGAATGTCCAGTCCTGCCGCTTTTTTCAGAACCGCCTGTACCTGGGGACCATATTTTCCGACAATACCGATATAGTAGCGGCGGGCTTCGTCCGCCCATTCTTCCTCTGCATCCAGCGCACCGAATTTGCCAAAGCCATCTGCTGCAAACAGTATTTTCTCTGTTGCTTCATAAGTCATCATAACCTCCGGCCAATGCACCATGGGAGCATAGACAAAATGCAGGCTGTGCTGTCCAAGCTCCAGGACACCATCATTCGCCGCAACGATGTGTTGTTCCGCAGGTAATCCCTGCACGGCGAAAAACTCCGGGAAAAACTGTTCCATGAACTGGAATCCCTTAGCTGTGGATACCACTGTGGCATTGGGATATTTTTTCAGAAAAGCCGGAATACTGGCGGAATGATCCGGCTCCATATGTTGAATCACAAGATAATCCGGTGTTTTTCCGGAAAGTACCTGTTCTACATTGTTCAGCCATTCTTCGGTAAAAAATCCATCCACCGTATCCATAACGGCGATTTTCTCATCCAGGATCACATAGGAATTGTAAGACATTCCATTCGGAACCTTATACTGTCCCTCAAACAAATCCACCTGATGGTCGTTTACACCCACATATTTTACACATGTACTGATCTCCATATTCTTCCTCTCTTTCCTGTCTGTTCACAGAATTTATAGTATTTATCCTGTCATTTACTCCATTCTGGTAGCCCGCAGATTAGATTCAAACAATCTGTTGTAACCCAGCCAGCCACTGTTTTCACTGTTATTTTCCAAAATTTCCTTAAAGGTCTCCATTTTGGCATCCGTATCATCCGCATAATTCAGAGCTACTGCCTCGATCAGTGCAGGCACCTTGGGGGAGCCGTATTCCAGTTTGCCGTGATGAGCCAGAATACAATGCTGTAATTCTGCCAGCAGATTGTGAGGGAATCCGTCGATCTTAGCGGCACGTTCCCCAACCATCTGTGCACCCATCACGATATGTCCCAATAACTGACCGTCATCGGTATAATCGTTTACCGGAAATGCAGAAATCTCCTTTACTTTTCCGATATCATGACACATAGCCGCCGTCAGAAGCAGATCTCTCTGTAAAATAGGATAAGCAGAGCAGTAGTAGTCACACAGCTTAGTAACGCTTAAAGTATGCTCCAGCAACCCACCTACGAAACCGTGATGTACCGTCTTGGCTGCAGAAGAGTTGCAGAATTTCTTCGCAAAATCAGCATCGTCAATAAACAGATCCTGCAACAGCTGATGCAGATAAGTATTCTTAATGCTTCCGATCAAAGTCTTTAACTCATTATACATCGTGTCGATGCCCTTGGAACTCACCGGCAGATAATCGGAAGGATTGTATTCTCCCTCGCGGCAGACACGGATCCGCTTTACGCTGATCTGCAGCTGCCCCTGGAAATTTGTCACATCACCGTATACCTCTATGTAATCCAGATCATCATAATCACCGATGCCCGGATTGTTCGGCTCCCATACCTTGGCGTCGATCGTTCCGGTCTTATCCTGTAAAATCACGCTTTCATAGGGTTTACCGTTTTTGGTTACAGCCTCCTGCTTATGCTTGCACAGATAAATATCAAATACTCTGTCGCCTTCTTTTAACTCTTTAATGAATTTCATATTGTTGTCCAAACCTTTCTGTCAATCTATTTCAACACCGTTAATGTGATGTCGAATTTCATCTCTTTATATTCCTGCTGTGACTGCCGCATAATCGTCAGTTCTACACTATCTCCCGGTTTCATACTGAGCAGAGAGTTCGTATACTCGTCAAAGCTGACGATCACATGTTCACCGAATCCTGTGATGACATCTCCCTGCTGGATTCCCGCCAGCATTGCAGGAGAGTCCATTTCTACCTCTGTAATATAAGCTCCGTAAGGAACCCCAAGTTCGCTGTTGGCTTCCTCCGTGACATCCACACCCTTAAGACCCAGATAGGCAAATTTTTCTCCATTCGACATTTTCTCGATATGACGCTTCAAATCCGTAATACCGTAAGCACATACCATATTTTTCATATCTGTGGCAGACTTGCCATTGGTAATGATACCAATGACCTGTCCCTGAAGATTGAATAATACGCCGCCTGCATTCTGACTTCCTACAATATTCGTCTGCAGAATCCGATAAGTGGTATCCGATGCCGCCGACTCACTGGCGGAAGAAGTAATGATGCCATATCCAAGTGAGCCATTAATACCCATTGGACGCCCCAGAGCCACCACCGGAAGTCCGGCAATATCTCTGATATTGGAAGATCCCAGAGTGGCTATCGTAATGTCATTTTTCAAAAAGTCTTCGTTCAGAACATCCAGCTCCACGGCAATCACCGCCAGACCTGTAGTCTCATCTTTTTCCTTCAAAGATGCATCTGCCTGTGTGCCCTTATTAAATGTGACAATAATGTCATCTGCTTGCTTTACCGGAGAATAATCGGTTAAAATCAGCAATTGCTTGCCATTTTGCGCTATGATCACACCGGACGACTGATTCTTGCTCTCATTTACATTGTTGAACCAGTCCACACCGGATGACACTCCTGTTACAGTAACTATGGAACGGTTCATCTCTGCCACATACTGGGCAAGAGCACTGTAAATCTGCTTGTAATTGTCCAGATCCAATATGATTCCGGATAACAGTTCCCGGATCTGCTCCTGTTCCATGACTTCACTGGGAGCAGAAGAGGACTGGCTACTCTGGTTCTCCTGCTGCATATTCTCCGCTAACATCTGTTCCGGAGACATTTCGTCCTGATCTTCCGGGAATACCACGACCTGCGGTTCCTCCTCCGGATACAGCCAGTTACTGATTACCGGTTCCAATACCAGAAATGTGAAACATGCTACCAGACCGAAAATCACTGCCATAGAAGCCGTGATCAAAGTCCTGCGCAACAGCTTTTTCTTATTTACCGGACGTTCCTTGATTTTTTCTATCATAAATTTTTTCTCAGAAACGTCATTTTGTTCCTTCTGCTTATTTTCTTGGGAATCCGCCATAAATATGCCTCCTCTGCTGCCTACAGATACCTCGGCTTTTCCTTAGGACTCTAATATCTCAATTATACAAAACTGTACCCAAAAACGCAACTGAATGGTATAATGTGAATTAGCATTGAGCAGTACCAAAATCGAGAGATGTCAATTCGACTGCTTGCAGGCGAAATTGACAGATCCGATTTTGATAGGGCGAAAGCCCGACAGCAAGGAAATGCGAAGCATTTTCGAGCTTGTACTACATGAGCAAGAAGGGCGATAGCCCGGATTGCGAATGGATGTAACGATTTCGAGAGTGCGCAGCACGGAGAATCGTGTTATTGTAAGCTCGGCAGTGAGCTTATATTGCGAATATTTTATTTAAGGAGTCCCATATGAACACAAAAGTACTCACTACTTTAGAATATACGAAAATCATCGACCTTCTCACAGAGAAGGCCGACTCCGAGCCCGGTAAAAAACTATGCAGAGAGCTGGTGCCTTCTACCGACCTTTCCGCCATCAGAACAGCCCAGCGGGAGACCAAAGATGCCTTGGCCCGTCTCTTCCGTATTGGAAGCACCTCTTTTGGCAGCAACAGAGATCTAGGATTTTCGATCCGTTCTCTGGAAATCGGCAGTTCTCTGTCTATGTCCGAATTGTTGAAGCTGGCATCCTTTTTGGATAATGTCAGCCGGATCAAAACCTATGGAAAAAAAGAACGGGAAGACTTCCCAAATGACAGCCTGGATGCCTACTTTGAGGGACTCACCCCTATGACACAGCTTGCCAATGAGATCAACCGCTGCATTCTGTCAGAAGAGGAGATGGCAGACGATGCCAGCCCCCGATTAAAAAGTATCCGTCGCTCCAAGCTGTCCACCAACGAAAAGATCCACAGCCAGCTGACCTCTATGGTAAACGGCGCTTACCGTACCTTTTTACAGGATGCAGTCATTACCATGCGTGATAACCGCTACTGTATCCCCGTAAAGGCAGAATATAAGAGCCAGGTGAGCGGTATGGTGCATGACCAGTCCTCCACTGGTTCCACCTTTTTCATCGAGCCGGCTGCTGTCGTGAACCTGAACAACCAGTTAAAAGAACTGGATCTGCAGGAGCAGGAGGAGATTGAAGTTATTCTGAGTGATCTGAGCAGTCAGGCTGCTGTTCATACCTCAGAGCTTGCTGCGGATCAGAAGATCATGACTACGCTGGACTTTATTTTTGCCAAGGCAAAACTCGCCATGGAACAGAATGCCACAGAGCCTATTTTCAACACTGAGCATTACATCCAGATCCGTAAGGGCCGTCATCCACTGTTGGATAAGAAAAAGGCTGTTCCCATTGATGTCCGTCTGGGGAAAGATTTTGACTTGTTGGTGATCACAGGTCCCAATACCGGTGGTAAGACCGTGTCTCTGAAGACAGTGGGACTTTTTACCCTGATGGGGCAGGCGGGACTGCATATTCCGGCACTGGATCGTTCTGAACTGTCTATTTTCTCGGAAGTTTATGCAGATATCGGGGATGAGCAGAGTATTGAGCAGAGTTTGTCCACATTTTCTTCTCATATGACCAGAGTTGTCCACATTTTGCAGCACGCAGATGCGGATTCCCTGTGTTTATTTGATGAACTCGGTGCTGGAACAGATCCTACGGAGGGTGCCGCTCTGGCAATTGCTATTTTAAATTATCTGCATGACCGTGGCATCCGCACTATGGCTACCACGCATTACAGCGAGCTGAAAATCTATGCACTTTCCACTAATTTCGTAGAAAATGCATGCTGTGAATTTGATGTGGAGACCCTTCGCCCTACCTACCGTCTGCTCATCGGTATTCCCGGTAAAAGTAATGCTTTCGCCATTTCTTCCAAGCTGGGACTGTCCGATGAGATCATCAATGCCGCGAAAGAACAGATCAGCAAAGAAGACGAAAGCTTTGAAGACGTCATCGCAGATCTGGAACAGAGCCGCGTAACCATTGAAAAAGAACAGCAGGAGATTGCAGAATATAAGGAACGGATCCGCACGTTACAGGAACAGTTACAGAAGAAAAACGAGAAAATCGATCAGGCAAAGGATAAGATTCTGCGGGATGCCAATGAAAAAGCAAGAGCCATCCTTCAGGAAGCAAAGGATGTAGCTGACGAAACCATCCGTGATTTCAATAAAGCAGGCGCTTCCGCCGACATCAAGGAACTAGAGAAAAAGAGACAGAAGGTCCGTGACAAGATCAACGAAAAGAACGGAAAATTGGCTCTTGGTAATAACCAAAAGAAGCCGGCCAACCAGAAGACCGTGGATCCCAAGAAACTGAAAAAAGGAGATTCCGTAAAGATCATTTCCATGAATCTGAAAGGAATTGTGAATACACTGCCGGATGCCAGGGGCAACCTCTTCGTACAATGCGGAATTATGAGAATGCAGACGAATATTAACGATCTCGTACCGGTAAAAGAAGAGACCATTACAGCACCTGCCCTGCAGCGTACCAACACCGGCAAGTTGAAAATGTCCAAGTCCTTCTCCGTGTCCTCCGAGATCAACCTTTTGGGATGTACGGTAGATGAAGCCATTGCAAAACTGGATAAATACCTGGATGACGCTTATCTGGCTCATCTCCCCAGTGTGAGAGTCGTGCACGGAAAAGGCACCGGTGCCCTGCGCAGTGCCGTACAGTCTCACTTAAAACGTCTGAAATACGTCAAAGAATACCGGTTGGGTGAATACGGTGAAGGCGATGCCGGCGTAACCATTGTTACTTTTAAATAATAACTGACAGGAGGTCTATACTACATGGTAAGTAAACAGAAAATTCTCATTGTAGATGATGATAATAATATTGCGGAACTGATCTCCCTATATCTGACGAAGGAATGTTTTGATACCATGATCGTCAATGACGGAGAATCCGTGATGCCGGCTATGGAGACCTTTGCTCCGAATCTGATTCTGTTGGATCTGATGCTTCCCGGCATTGATGGTTATCAGGTGTGCAGAGAGGTCAGGGCACAATACTCCGTTCCCATCATCATGCTCTCCGCAAAAGGTGAAGTCTTCGACAAAGTATTGGGACTGGAGCTGGGTGCGGATGATTATATGGAAAAACCTTTTGATTCCAAGGAACTGGTGGCCCGTGCCAAAGCAGTCCTCAGACGCTACAAACCCTCCAATGCCCCCACAGAGAATCCCAACGACAAGTGTGTGGAATATGAGGATCTGACCATTAACCTGACCAATTATTCCGTCATCTATATGGGACATACTGTGGAAATGCCGCCGAAAGAACTGGAACTTCTCTACTTTTTAGCATCCTCACCGAACCATGTATTCACCAGAGAACAGCTCCTGGATCAGATCTGGGGCTATGAATATATCGGTGATACCCGTACCGTGGATGTGCACATCAAACGCCTCCGTGAGAAGATCAAGGATCATGCCAACTGGAAGATCAGCACTATCTGGGGCATCGGCTATAAATTCGAAGTACGTAATTAAGTCATACCAAAAGCAGGATTTGTTATGAAAAAAACACTTTATCTAAAATTTATACTTGCATATTTTATTTTTGGTGTATTTGGTTTCATCATTGTTACAACTTTTGTTCCCAATATGACCAAAGAACACCTGATCCGGGAAAAGGCAGAAAGTCTCTATTCCGAAGCAACCCTGATCGCCGGAACCTATGCCGGCGGATTGTACACCAGTGAAACAACTTTGGAGACTGTTAAAATGCAGCTGGACTCCCTGGCGGTCTACCTGAATTCCGAGATTCGCATCATCAATCCCTCTGGACGACTGGTACTGGATACCAATAGTCCCTTAGATGTGGAGAATGTGGTAGTCATCGAGAATTTTGATTCGACCGTAACCAGCGGCTCTTATTACATTGTTGGTGATTTCTTCGGTAATTTTGATTCGGATGTACTTACTGTATTTGCTCCCATTACCTCCAACTACAAGGTAAAAGGCTATGTAGTCATCCATACCGATATGAATGATATTCAGAAATCTTGTAACAGCCTGCTGAATATTTCCTATATCACCCTGGCAATCCTGTTCCTGCTATCCCTGATCATTCTGATCTTTTTCACTGAGATCGTATATATTCCTCTGAGGAAGATCACTCATGCCACAGAGCAGTATGCTGCCGGTAATATGCATTATGAATTTCAGGTGGATAGTGAGGATGAAATCGGTTATCTGGCTTCCTGTCTTAATTATATGGCAAGCGAAATTGCCCGTTCCGAGGATGATCAGAAAAAGTTTGTAGCCAATGTATCCCACGATTTCCGTTCCCCTCTGACCTCTATAAGAGGATATCTGGAAGCCATGCTGGATGGCACGATTCCACCGGAAATGCACGAAAAATACATTACTATCGTATTGAATGAAACAGAACGACTGACAAAGCTGACCAACAGCCTGCTGACTCTGAATAATCTGAACACCAAAGGAATGCTCTTAGATAAAACAGATTTTGATATCAATCAAGTGATCCGTAATACTGCAAGTACCTTTGAGGGCACCTGTCATAACAAATCCATTGCTATTGAGATGATCCTGACCGGCAATGAAATGTATGTCCATGCAGATATGGGCAAAATTCAGCAGGTACTCTATAATCTCATGGACAACGCCATTAAGTTCAGCCACCATGATTCTGTGATCCACATTGAGACCTCGGAGAAGAAAAATAAATTGTTTGTCTCCGTAAAAGACACAGGAATTGGTATCCCGAAAGAAGATCTGAAGCTGATCTGGGACAGATTTTATAAGTCCGACCTATCCCGAGGCAAGGATAAAAAAGGAACCGGGCTGGGTCTTTCCATTGTAAAAGAAATTATCAATGCTCACAATGAGCATATCAATGTGATCAGTACTCCCGGCGTGGGAAGTGAATTTATTTTCTCCCTGCCGAAATCCCATCAGGAAGACGAAGAGGATTAAGCCATACGACTTAATCCTCTTTTTTCATCTATATATCTATATATCCATGACACGATATAAATAACTGTTTCCCTGTTTTCCGATTCGTTCCACCGTTCCCATTTCCAACAGAATATTCAATACGGTCTGAGCCAGTGAGAGAGGGATGTGGGCGGCTTTTGCAAAATCTTTACTGTGAAAAGGTTCTTCCAGCTCATAGGGCACAAATTGCAGATAATCCTCCGGTTGTCTGATTTCCACCTCTTCGACCAGATCCGTTGGAATCCTGTCATACCGTGTGGAGCCCTTTTTCTTATCATGGCTCCAGCCGTTCAACAGCCGGTATTCCTCCATATTTACCAATATGAACTTAAATCGGATATTCGGATCCTTCAGGAACATTTTGATCTTATATAGTTCCTTAAAAGCCTGATAGGTGCAGCCTTTTTTCGGTGATTTCCGTTTTTTACTCAGTTCTCCGCTGTCTTCATCGATCCAGATTAGCCATTTTTCATAAGGGATCGGATAGACAATAGTCACAGGATATAAAGGAAGAAAGGTCTGCAATTTTCCCCGCATCCGGTTAAACTGTCTCGTCTGAATCTCTATGATCTCTCCATCCCTATAAATATCCGCTACATAATTCTCTATGGGAATCTCCTGATGATCCTCGTCCGGCTCATAATAGTCCTTAAAAATAGCATGAACCGTCTTCTCTGAGAGAGTTCCGATTCCCAGTCTCTGACGGTCCACGCCTATTATTTTTCTCTTAGCTTCTTCAAAACGCTTCTGATCCATATGATCCATATTTTTTAATCAATCTCGGCATGCTTCGTATACAGAATCTTAAGCAGGATAGGAGTGGAGATACTGGATACAATGATCAGCAGAATGACTGCTGTAAAGTATTCCGCACCGATCATTCCCACAGACAATCCCTTCTGTGCTACGATCAGGGCAACCTCGCCTCTGGTCATCATACCGACACCGATTTTCAAGGCATCCGGTCCTTTGAATCTGCAGATTCTCGCCATCAGACCACAACCGATGATCTTGCACAGCAGAGCAACAATAACAAATCCGATAGAGAACAGTACAAATTCTCCGTTCAAATGGTCAAAGCTGGTCTTAAGTCCGATACTTGCGAAGAAAATCGGCCCGAAGATCATATAAGAATTGATATCCATCTTCTCGGCTATGTATTCCGAATCCCGAATAGAACACAGGATAATACCTGCCACGTAAGCACCTGTAATATCCGCAATACCGAAGAATACTTCCGCTACATAAGCGAAAATAAAACAGAGCGCCAGACCTAAAATAGGAATACGTCTTGTATGCGGATATTTGTTATCCAGATACTGGAATACCTTGAACAATACAAATCCGACACCAATTGCAAACAGGAAGAACAGAAGAGTAGAAATTACTACACTTCCTGGATTGGAATCCGGATTTTTAAATCCGATGACAAAAGTAAGTACAATAATACCAATGACATCATCGATAATAGCGGCACTCATGATTGTTGTGCCGACTTTACCTTTCAGTTTTCCCAGTTCTTTCAGAGACTGCACAGTAATACTTACACTGGTAGCCGTCATAATGACACCAATAAATACAGCTTCATAGAATTTCTCAGAGCCCCAGGGTGCCACTCCGTAAAATCCCATGTACAACAATGTTCCTCCTACCAAAGGAACAAATACACCAAAGCATGCGATCAGAAATGCCACAAATCCCGTCTTCATGAGATCCCTCAGATTCGTCTCCAGTCCGGCGGAGAACATCAGCAGGATAACACCGATTTCTGCCATCTGGATCAGAAAATCCGATTGTTGCACCAGTCCCAGTACACTGGGTCCGATCAACAGACCGGCAATGATCTCACCTACCACCTGTGGTGCCTTACATTTTCTCGCAATGATACCAAACACCTTGGCAAATATAATAATGATTGCCAGATCTCTGAAAATACTATAAGATTCCATTTTTCATACCCCTCTTTTTCATTTAAGTTATTACATTATAACTTCACGAATTCGTGCTATTGCATTTTACATCCTGCTTTGCAGGATATTCGTTCACTTGTGAGCCTATAAAAACAAATATCTGCTTCGCAGCCGCTTGCTTTTATCTGTGTCTCACTAAATTGAGCACTTTTGTTATATCACATATATATCTTTTTCTGCAATATAAAAAGTGCTCAACTTAATCATTAACTCTTATTTATTCATCATCTTCAGAATCCTCGGTAGGGAAAATCAGATTTTCTTCTGCTTCGTCCTCATCCTCAGAAACAGCTTCCTGTGCTACTTCTTCCATGGCTTCCTCAAGATTGTCGAATTCATGGTCTCCGTTGGAAAGCTTCTCACGTACCTTGGCAATCTGTGCTACCTTTACGCCGTTATCCAGATTGATCAGCTTTACACCGGAAGTAATTCTGCTCAGCGTAGAAATATCCTGCACACGCAGCTGAATAATAATTCCTTCGGTAGTGATCATCATGATCTCGTTATCATCATTTACAGCCTTGGCACCTACCACATCACCGGTCTTTTCTACGATCTTGTAGCATTTTACACCCTTACCGCCACGTTTCTGTACGGTAAATTCATCCATATTGGTACGTTTGCCCATACCGTTCTCGGATACGATCAACAGATCGCTGCCCTGGGTCTGTAACTGCATGCCGATGATCTCATCCCCGGGAGAGAGATTCATACCGATGACACCCATGGACGCTCGGCCGGTGGCCCGGACATCTGTCTCCTGGAAGCGGATACACATACCCTGTTTGGTTACCAGGAATATCTCGCTGTTGCTGTCGGTGATCTTCACCTCGATCAGTTCATCCTCTTCTCTGAGGTTGATAGCGGTCAGTCCGTTCTTTCTGACATTGGAGAACTCCATCAGAGGCGTCTTCTTCACGATACCGGTCTTGGTCACCATAAACAGATTCTTGTCATCACTGTATTCACGGATAGGAATCATTGCGGTGATCTTTTCACCGGGTGCCAGCTGCAAGAGGTTCACGATAGCAGTACCTCTTGCGGTACGGCCTGCCTCCGGGATCTCATATGCTTTTAATCTGTATACTCTTCCCATATTGGTGAAGAAGTTCAGATAATGATGAGTCGTCGTCATCAACAGATCCTCAATGTAATCCTCATCGATGGTCTGCATTCCCTTGATACCTCGGCCGCCGCGGTTCTGTGCTTTGAAATTATCTACGGTCATACGTTTGATATAACCGAGACTGGTCATGGCAATAATAGTATTTTCCCTCGGAATCAGATCCTCCATGGAGATATCCAGTTCGTCATAACCGATCTTACTGCGTCTGTCATCGCCGTATTTCTCAGCGATAGCACTCATTTCTGTCTTAATAACACCTAATAACAGCTTTTCATCTGCCAAAATAGCCTTCAACTCCGCAATTTTTGCTACCAGATCCTGATGCTCGTTTTCCAGTTTCTCTCTTTCCAGACCTGTCAGAGCACGCAGTCTCATGTCTACGATTGCCTGAGCCTGTGCGTCACTTAAGCCAAAACGCTCCATTAACTGATTTTTTGCATCTGCTACATTTGCAGAACCACGGATAATGCGGATGACCTCATCAATGTGATCTAAGGCGATCAGCAAGCCCTGTAAAATGTGGGCACGCTCCTCTGCCTTATTTAAATCATACTGGGTCCTGCGTCTTACTACATCCTCCTGGTGGGCAATGTAGCAGTCCAGCATCTGGTGCAGGTTCATGACCTTCGGTTCATTGTTCACCAGGGCCAGCATGATCACACCAAATGTATCCTGCAGCTGTGTATGCTTTAACAGCTGGTTTAAGATAACATTTGCATTTACATCACGGCGCAGCTCAATATTAATGCGCATACCTTCACGGTTGGATTCATCACCGATATAGGTAATGCCGTCCACCTTTTTTTCCTTTACCAGCTCTGCGATCTTTTCTATGAGTCTGGCCTTATTTACCATGTATGGCAGTTCTGTAACTATAATACGTGACTTTCCGTTTGGCATAGTCTCAATATTAGTCACAGCTCTCACTTTGATCTTTGCACGGCCGGTGCGGTATGCCTCCTCAATGCCCCTTTTTCCTAAAATGGTAGCTCCTGTAGGAAAATCAGGTCCTTTGATGATCTCCATGATTTCCTCTAAAGAAGTCTCCCGGTCCTCATTTACACGGTTATCGATCATTCTTACAACAGCTGCAATAACTTCTCGCAGATTGTGAGGCGGGATATTAGTAGCCATACCAACGGCAATACCGGAAGTACCATTTACTAACAGATTTGGGAATCTGGAAGGCAATACTACAGGCTCTTTTTCCGTCTCGTCAAAGTTGGGCACGAAATCTACTGTATTTTTATTGATATCTGCCAGCATTTCCATGGAAATACGGCTTAAACGTGCCTCTGTATATCGCATGGCTGCAGCACCGTCACCGTCCACGGAACCAAAGTTTCCATGACCATCTACTAATGGATATCTGGTAGACCAGTCCTGTGCCATATTGACCAATGCCCCGTAAATGGAGCTGTCACCATGAGGATGATATTTACCCATAGTATCACCAACGATACGAGCACACTTACGATGTGGCTTATCCGGTCCGTTGTTTAACTCTATCATAGAAAACAGCACCCGGCGCTGTACCGGCTTTAAGCCGTCCCTGGCGTCAGGAAGTGCTCTGGCGCTGATAACACTCATGGCATAGTCAATATAGGACTGTTCCATGGTCTTTTTAAGGTCCACGTCATGAACCTTGTCAAATACATTCGGTTCCATAATTTATCTCCTTTATGCGTAAATGTACTCTCTTTCATAAGTCAAGCCGAAGGATATTCGCAATCCGGTTACACTGTCTGCCCATAACTAGTACATCGTTTCGTAAATAACTGTACTGATCGCGTAGGATGCGGATTTGAAGAAGAGGCTTGCTCTTTCTTGATCTGGTTAAATATCCAGATTCTTAACTTTCTTTGCATTCTGGGCAATGAAATCCCGTCTTGGCTCTACCTGATCACCCATAAGCGTAGTAAAAGTAAGGTCTACTTCTGATGTGGTCTCTTCATCCATGGTCACGCGCAGTAAAATACGACGTTCCGGATCCATGGTAGTCTCCCAAAGCTGCTCTGCATCCATTTCTCCCAGACCTTTGTAACGCTGGATCTTGTTGCTGTTGTCACGGCCAATGTCCATAAGAATGGAATTTAATTCCTCGTCACTGTAAGCATACCATACTTTTTTATTTTTCTCGATCTTGTATAACGGCGGCTGAGCCAGATATACATAGCCCTGCTTGATCAGCTCCGGCATAAAACGGTATATAAATGTAAGAAGCAGCGTACTGATATGGGCACCATCTACATCCGCATCGGTCATGATGATGATCTTGTGATAGCGCAGCTTGCTGATGTCGAAATCATCATGGATACCGGTGCCAAAAGCAGTGATCATAGCCTTGATCTCCGCATTAGCATAGACTTTATCCATTCTTGCCTTTTCTACGTTTAAGATCTTTCCGCGAAGAGGAAGGATGGCCTGTGTGGCTCTGGAACGTGCAGTTTTTGCTGAACCGCCTGCAGAATCTCCCTCTACAATGTAGATCTCGCAGTTTTCAGGGTTCTTGTCAGAACAGTCTGCCAGTTTTCCTGGAAGAGCCATACCGTCTAAAGCCGATTTGCGACGTGTCAGATCCCGTGCCTTTCTTGCTGCAGCTCTTGCACGCTGTGCCAGAATGGACTTTTCACACATGA
>OODS01001344.1_pt1 | contig 16317 bp, 15 predicted proteins | sample 1671531 | NCBI WGS metagenome assembly OODS01 (sample SAMN06348166, study PRJEB24527) | human gut metagenome | biome: human gut; feature: ankylosing spondylitis patient; material: feces | host: Homo sapiens | place: China | collected 2015-10 | reverse complement strand
TGCCGAATCAAACATAAGACCTTCGATATGAGGAACACCTTCGATTATTTTTTTTGTCCGCAATACTGCCGTTCCGGTTCTGTCAAAATAAAGATATGCACCGTCATAATCTACATATCCGACCATTTCTTTTTCTTTCACTTTCACCTTCACCGTCCACGGATCTTTCAGTGAAATACTCAGACTTTCTACTCCTGACGGAAGATCGGCATCGGTAAAATTATATTTATACAGAACATACAGAGAATTTACCGAAAGCGGATCATTCTCAATCCATGTTGTGATCGTTCTCTCTCCGTAATAAGAATTTCCTTCCACTTTATATGACCTTGTGCGAAATAGAAATACCGCCGCAGCTGCCATAACGATCAAGACAGTAAGCACAACTAAAATAATCGGCCACACCTTTCTCTTTTTGTGTTTTTTTCTCTTCATCTATTCTGAACCTCCATACCGTAAACCTTCGTAATTCGATACGCTAAGCACAAGTCCCATCTCCAACAGAAGAAATACAACCGATGTACCTCCGTAACTGATAAACGGAAGCGTAATCCCTGTGTTTGGAATTGAATTTGTAACTACCGCGATGTTTAATATAACCTGGATCATCATATGCGCCATTGCCCCTGCCGCTATCAAAGCGCCAAGCAGATCCGACGCTTTTGTTGAAATCACAAAAAAACGCCAAATAAGAATCAAAAATAAAAGAATGATAAATCCTGCTCCGATCAATCCCAATTCTTCACAGATAATAGAAAAAATCATATCATTTTGAGCCTCTGGAAGAAATCCGAGTTTTTGTACACTGTTGCCTAATCCCCTTCCGAACAGACCTCCGCTGCCGATTGCATATAGTCCCTGCAGCGTCTGATACCCTTTTTCATATTGCTCCGGATGTCTCCAGATTGCCAGGCGTTCCAATCGATAACTTTCCATCGCCAGAAAAACCGTCATAAATCCTACGCCGATACTTCCCATCAATATAAAACGGACGTATTTCGGATCCGCTACAAAAATCAGAACAACCGCAATTCCGAGAATGATGATCGCAGTGCTTAAATTACTTGCTCCGACCAGACCTACGATCGGCAAAACCGGAATCATCATAAGTATCATTGTGCGAAAACGTTTCATCCGCTGTACATTTCTGCTCACAAGGCATGCAAGAAAAAAAATAACGGCTACTTTTGCAAACTCTGAAGGCTGAAAAGAAATCGGGCCCAAAGACAACCATCTTTTGGACCCGTTGTATTCATCCCCGAAAAATATAACAGCCACAGACAGAATGATCGACGTCACATATGCGGGAATCGCCAGCGGAACCCATTTATGATAATCAACGCGGGCGATAAGCGCCATACCAAACAGTCCGAGCAGTGTCGCAAACCCCTGCTTTTTCAAATAATGAAACGGATCGTGAAATTTCACCTGCCCATTGTAAGCGCTTGTGCTGTACAATATCACAAGCCCTGCGGCAACAAGAAGCAATACAACAAATATAAGCATCCCGTCATATCGTTTTTTCTTTTCAGAACGCGTCAATCAGCTCCACTCCTTATAGTTGGTCTACAAGTTCTTTGAATTTATCTCCACGTTCTTCATAATTTTTAAACATCCCCCAGCTTGCACACGCCGGCGATAAAAGCACCGCATCGCCCGGCTTCGCATATTTCACGCACTGTTCAAACGCCTCCTCAAAGGTATCTGCCATAATAATATCGTCAAATCCGTTTGCATGAGCGCTTTGCGCGATCTTCTCTCTCGTTGCGCCAAGCAGAACAAGTTTTCTCACTTTCCCGTCAAACGCCTTGATCCACTCATCATATTCGGAATCTTTGTCGTAACCTCCCCCGATCAGTATGGTAGGACGGTTCATGGCCTGAATCCCTTTGATCGCTGCGTCCGGATTTGTTCCTTTCGAGTCATTATAATAAAGGACACCTCTTTTTTCTGCCACAAACTCAATTCGATGTTCCACTCCGGGAAATGTCAGAAGATTTTTGCGGATCACCTCGATCGGAACACCATATGCATACGCCATTGCAGAAGCAGCCATCACATTTTCATAATTGTGTGTTCCGAGAATCTTCAGTTCACTGACATCGCAAAGCTCGACCGGAACATCTGCCGCGCAAATGATTTTTGTTCCATCAAGATATATCCCTTTTTCCAGTTTACGCGCACTGCTGAAATATAGAACTTGCGCTGCCGTTTTTTCTCCGAATTTCTGAAGTTCATCATCCTCATAATTCAATACGCACACATCTGCTTTTGTCTGATTTTCAGCAATACGCTCTTTCGCTTCGATATATGCCTCCATTGTATGATGACGATTCAAATGATCGGGAGTAATATTCAAAATCGCGCTTACTTTCGGATGAAATGTATGTATTGTCTCAAGCTGGAAACTGCTTATTTCCGCTACAATTACCGCGTCGTCCGTCGTTTCTTGTGCAACGCTTGTATACGGAGTTCCTATATTTCCTACAATATAAGCATGTTCTTTATAGTCCTGCATGATCTGTCCCAAAAGGGCTGTCGTCGTCGTTTTCCCGTTTGTTCCTGTAATTGCAAGAACGTCTCCTTTTCCAAACACATATGCAAGTTCGATCTCTCCCCAGATCGGGATGCTCTTTTCACGCATTTTTTCAACGATCGGAAGATCCGTCGGCACTCCCGGACTCATCACTACAAATGAAAGCTCTTCTATAATCTCTTCCGGAAATGTTCCGAGCACTATACTGAATTGCCCGTTTTCTTTTTTAGTTTCTAAAATTTTAGCTTCAATCTCATCGGCGCACAGTTTTTCATTTCCATCATACAAAACAACCTCCGCGCCTTTTTCGAGCAAAAGCCTGCATGATCCTTCTCCACTGATACCCGAACCGAAGACGAGCACTTTTTTTCCTCTTATATCCATTTTTATACCCCCATCAGCGCAATGAGGCAAAGCAACGCCGTTATGATAGAAAATACAGCTACCACTCTCGTTTCAGACCATCCGCATAATTCAAAATGATGGTGGATCGGCGCCATTTTAAAAAACCTCTTTCCGCCTGTTTTCTTAAAATAAGTAACCTGAATCATGACCGAAGCCACTTCCACAAGGTAAATAATTCCAACGATCAGGATAAACAAAGGCATCTGCATCATATAAGCCGTGCCTGCCACAAATCCTCCAAGAGCCAAAGACCCTGTATCTCCCATAAACACACTTGCCGGATATACGTTAAACAGTAAAAATCCAAGCAGCGCCCCGACTACAGCACAGGTGACAGGTTCGATCCCGCTTTTCGTTCCGATCGCCACAACTGTAAAAAATGTTGCGACAAGAACGGTCACACTGGAAGCAAGGCCATCCAGTCCATCTGTAAAGTTTGTTCCGTTGACTGTTCCGATCACTGCCACAAACAAAAGCGGAACTGCCATCCAGCCGATATCAAGATAATATCCGTTAGAGAACGGCACAAGCATCGTAAGCGGAATATCCGCCACTTTCACGAGATAGAATGCAAACACAGCCGTTACAATAATCTGCAGAGCCATTTTCTGCATCGGCATCAGTCCATCCGAACGTTTCAACACAACTTTAAGATAATCATCAAGAAATCCGATCAAACCAAACGCCACTGTAAGGAATAAAACCGGAATGATCTTCGGATAATCTTTCACATAGAACAGGGATGTCACAATAACAGCCGCAAGAATAATAATGCCGCCCATCGTCGGAGTTCCCGCTTTTTTCAAATGAGACTGAACGCCTTCTACACGCTCCGTCTGCTTCATTTTCAGTTTCCGCAAAAAAGGAATCACAATCGGTCCGAGCACAAGACTTACCGCAAATGCCGCAAGAACCGGAATCACTACATGACTACTCATAAATCCACCTCTTCATCTCTTTTATCTCATAAAGTATAAACCATCCATTACTTTTTTTCAATCCCGAGATAGGGGAGCACATTATCATATATGTCCCGAAGCACCGGGGCAGCGATCGTTCCGCCGTAATAAATTCCCTGAGGATCATGGATGATGACCATTCCGAGAATCTGAGGATCGTCCGCCGGAGCAAATCCTATAAACGAAGAAATATATTTTCCGGCGCTTCTTGGAAGCGTTTGAGACGTCGCCGTCTTTCCCCCGATAGAATATCCTTCAAGATACGCGTTTTTTCCCGATCCTTCGGAAACAACTTTCTCCAGAAGTTCTTGCATTGTCTCCGATGTTTTCTCCGAAACAATCCCTTCTTTTTCCCCATACTTAAACGTCTTGACCGTTTTCCCTTTCTTATCTAAGACCGACACGCCAAGATGCGGCGTTACACGCCTGCCGCCATTTACCATCGAACTGACCGTCACCGCCATCTGGATCGGCGTAATCTGAAATGATTGACCAAACGTCATTGTGGCCAGTTCTACCGCTTTAATATCTTCTCTTTTATGCATAATCGTCCCCGCTTCTCCGGGAAGATCGATGTTCGTCAGGCTCATCAGACCAAACTGTTCAAAATAGTCGCAAAACCTCTCTGATCCCAGTCTAAGTCCGATATCCATAAATACCGGATTACACGAATTTTCAATCCCTTGCACAAAAGTTTCCGTTCCATGCCCTCCTACTTTATGACACCGGATTTTCCTGTCTTCTACGATCCGATACCCCGGGCAGGAGAAAGTATCGTCTAAAGAGACGACGCCTTCTTCAAGACAAGCCGCCGACGTAATGATCTTAAAAGTAGATCCCGGCTCATACGTATCGTTAATGCAGCGGTTTCTCCACATCTGATTCAGTCTGTTCTGACGTTCTTCATCTGTCATCTGATCTTCCGTTTTGTCATTCAAACGATAAGGTTCATTCAAATTAAATTCAGGCACATTTACCATAGCATAAATTTCTCCGTTCTGCGGATTCATCAGCAAGACCGATACCCCTTCTGCCTGCTTTTCCTCCAGCACCTTTTCGGCCGCCTGCTCACAATACGACTGGATATTGTAATCAAGACTTGTTTTTAATGTATTTCCGGCAACCGGTTCAATCCGGTCCTCCGCAACCCCTTCCAACTCTATTCCTCTGGCATCTGTAACCGTCAGTATCTTCCCATTTGTTCCTTTTAATACGTCTTCATATTTCACCTCAAGACCGATGATCCCCTGATTGTCGCTCCCTGTAAATCCAAGCACTCTTGACGCAAGCCGGTCATATGGGTAGTATCTTTTGAAATCTTCATCCACTTTTACTCCCGGCAGATTATACTCACGGATACGGTCGCCTGTCTTTTTGTCAACATTCGTCTTTATTTTTTCCATAGAAGATACTTTCTCTACCTTTTTCAAAACATCCCCCCTGTCAAGTTCCAACTCTTTACTGAGCATGTCTGCCGTCTGCTGCGGATCTTTTATCTGACTGTGAATAACCGAAATCGTACACACCGTCCTGTTTGTCGCAAGAACAACTCCGTTTCTGTCTACGATCTCCCCTCTGGCCGCTTTGATCTCCCTCTCCCTTTCATGCAGTTCCTCCGCCATGTTCTGATAATACTCCGCATCAAATATCATAAGATAAACAAGTCTGCCTATCAGACAAAAAAGCACGAAAGCCGCACATAAAAAAACGACAAGTACTTTTCTCTTATTATAAGTTTTATTTTTTATTCTTTCCTCTATTTTGTTTCTCATAACAAAAAATCCCCACAGAAGATATTTTTACAGTTTATTATATCTTCTGCAGGGTTATTCCTCTACTCTGAAACGTCAGACGACGCCCAATCATCTAAATCAGGTGTATAGTTTTCATCCACATACGATCCGTCTGCATTTCCGTATGTATCCTCATAATTTTCATCATAATCCGTATATTCTGTATTGCCGAAATTCTGACCTTGCGCCTGAGCGTTTTGCCCGCTTTGTGCAATAGTCGTAATGCCAAGATACGGGAATGCCTCAGACATGATCTTCTGACTTAATCCCAGAACAAGGGAGCTGTCATCCTGTACAGCCGTATTAGGCTCATCGATCACAACATAAACTACGACTTCCGGATTGTTCTGCGGCGCATAACCGATATAAGATAACAGATACTTTCCGTTTCCCCTCGGAAGTTTTTCCGCTGTTCCCGTTTTAGCGCCGATATCATACCCTTCCACCTTTGCCCTCGTTCCTGTTCCGTAATCCATCGTCGCTTTCAAATACTGTCTCAACATCTTAGACGTTTCGGAAGACACTGTCTTTCTCAAAAGAACCGGATCTTTCGTCTCTATTACATTGCCGTCTTCATCCTGAATCTGTTTTACAACATGGGGTTCATAATAATATCCTCCGTTCACAAGAGAAGAAAATGCAGAAACCATCTGTGTCATCGTTACATTAAAATTCTGTCCGAATGAATTGGTAGCCAGATCGATCTCTCCCATCGTATCCGCCGTATAAAGCAGTCCTGACGTTTCCGCCTCTCCCGGAAGATCAATCCCTGTATACTCTCCAAACCCAAAAATATGCTGATATTTTGTAAAATTTTCCGGACCGATCACCGCTGCCATATCCATAAGAGCTACATTACATGAATTTGCAATGGCATCCTGTATCGTTTCCTGTCCGTGTCCCGACTTATAGTGACAGCTGATCTTCGTTCCGAGAACGTCTTTAGAACCCCCGCAGTAATAGCTTTCGTTTCCGGTCAATGTTCCTGTTTCCAAGCCGGCCGCCACAGTAAACGGTTTCGCAGTAGACCCCGGCTCATAAGCGTCACTTACGCAGAAATTTCTCCAAAGATCATTCATCGCTTCGACCTGATCTTCTTCACTCATCGCATCCCACTGCTCTTTTGTATAAAGCAAAGATAGATTTCTCGGATCATTCAAATCAAAATTAGGGTACGATGCTTCCGCCAGTATTTCTCCTGTGTTCGGATTCATAATGATAACGGCTGTGTTTTTACTGCCGGGATTTCCATCTGCGGCATGCGCACTGTTAAACTCTAAAATGCATTTTTCCACAATATTTTGCAATGTCACATCAATGGTAGACACGACCGTATTTCCGTTCTTCGCAGGTTTGACAGTACGCTCTACCGAAGAATCGGAGTCAAAATACCCATACTCTCTTCCATCCGTTCCGTTGAGAATTGAATTATACGCGCTTTCGATTCCAAGCGCCCCTTGATTTCCTCCATATACAAATCCAAGCACATCACTCGCCATAGAACCATATGGATAACTCCTCAAATAGTCTTCTTCCAGCCAGATTCCTTTCACATTCGGATATTTTTTATCATCTTCATCAATCTTCTTAAACTTCTGAGCAGTCGCATAATCCACATCTGACACAAGCACTTCATAACGACTGTCCGGAGACTCTTCGATCAATTTATCAACAACGTCCCCCTCTACATCGAAACATTCTTTCAATACTTCCTTTGTCGGTTCGATATACTCCTTTTTGTCCATCATAACCGCCACGTCAAGGATCACGTTATATACGCGCTCACTTGTCGCCATCTTTGTTCCGTTACGATCGACAATATCGCCCCTTTTAAAAGCGATCACCCTGCTGTCATAGTTTTGCTGATCTAAAACAACTTTTGTATATTTGCTTCCCTTCGTTACATTTATATAGGTTATTCTTCCTATAAGAACAACAAAAGCCAGTACTACTGCCATAAATAGCATTACCAGCTTCCGTTGCATTCTGAGCGGGAATTTTCTTGTCAAAAATTCAAATCTACTCTTTTTTCTTTTCTTTACAGCCATAATTTTTTCCTTACTTTAATACATCGCTGGACTTTGCGAGCACACCGCTTTCCGGAATATCGTTATACTGCTTTACATAATCCCCTTCCGGACTATCGTATTCTACGATTGTTCCCTGAGCAGCATAAACCATCCCCATTTCATTCATCGCTCTGTCCCGCACCGTCTCGAGATTCACCGAGTCTGCCGCCGAATTATATGCAGTATTATTTGCCTCCGTCAGATCTGCAAGTTGTTCCTGCATTGCCGTAACATTTTCCGATCTGCTTACGACCTCCGACTGAAGATTTAAGTATAAAACGCAAATCAATACCGCACAGACTGCCGCTGCCGTAAGAAATACAGCATAAGCCGGACTAATACTCATCGCGCGGTTTCGGTTCTTAACAACCCGGCTGCTTGTCCGTTTCGTCTGCTCCCTCTGCTGCGAATACGGACTCTTCGTTTTTCTCGGAAGAGTTTCTGCCTGACGTACAGTATTTCCATATACATAAAATCCACTTTTGTCTCTTTCACTTAGACTTGTCGTTCTGTATTTGGATGTACGATAGTTTGCTGCCATGACAAATGCCCCTTCCTTTTTTGTATTTTCCTAAGGGTTCTCCCCTCCCCTCGGAAATTCGTTTCTATAATGATACACTCCCAATTTATGCCCGTTCAAATATTCTGAGTTTCGCACTTTTTGAACGGCTGTTTGATTCCGTTTCTGCCTCCGACGGCAAAATTGGTTTTCTCGTGATCACTTTCCCTTTTGAAATCTTCCCACAGACACATACAGGAAAATGACTCGGACAAGTGCATGGATTTTCGTTTTTCCTAAATGCACTTTTCACAATGCGGTCTTCTAACGAATGAAATGTAATAATGCATATCCTTCCACCCGGATTCAGCATCTCGATCATGTCATCCAACGACTCCCTCAAAACATCCAGTTCGTGATTCAACTCGATCCGAATCGCCTGAAATGTCCTTTTCGACGGATGACCTGACGTCTTACGAAACTTCATCGGTATCGCATGACTGATAATTTCATTCAGTTGTCCCGTTGTTTCAATCGGATTTTTCCTACGCTCCGCCACAATATGCTTTGCAATATTCTTAGCAAATTTATCTTCCCCATAGTCGCGGATCACACGGTAAAGTTCCGACTCACTGTATTCGTTGACAATGTCTCTCGCCGTCATTTTCTGTCTCTGATCCATTCTCATATCAAGCGGCGCATCCACCCGATAAGAAAATCCGCGTTCGGCGGTATCAAGCTGGTATGATGAAACTCCCAGATCGATCACAATACCATCTACTTTGTCAACACCTATATTCTGGAGCTGCGGCTTCATATCACGATAATTGCTCCGAATTATCGTAACCTTCTCCCCGAAGCCTTTCAGGCGTTCTCCCGCTGCTTTAATTGCATCGGCATCCTGATCTATTCCTATAAATCTCCCCTTACTGCCAAGCCTTCTGCACACTTCATAGGCATGTCCGCCTCCGCCAAGCGTAGCGTCTACATAAACCCCATCCGGTTTGACGTTCAACCCGTCTACTGTTTCGTTCAGTAGAACAGACACATGTTCAAATGCCATTGTCTTCTCCTTATCAAATACGAATTCCTATGGATTCCATACGCTCTGCAATCGCGTCCAGATCTTCCTCGCTGATCTGACTGCGTTCCTCCCAAAGAGCCTTATCCCATATCTCGATGCGATCCTGAACTCCCACTAAGACTACATCTTTTTCTAATCCGGCTGCTTTGCGGAGCGACGGCGGGACAAGAACTCTCCCCTGCTTGTCGAAACTGCCCTCCGAAGCGCTTCCGAAAAAATAACGCTTGAAAATTCTGGCATCCTTACTCATGCGTGGCAAAGTCTCAAGTTCAGCAACGAATTTATTCCATTCTTCCTGAGAGTAAACAAAGAGGCAGCCTTCCAGTCCGTTACAAATAACGAAACTGTCACCAAGATCATCCCGCAGTTTTGCCGGAATGATGAGTCTTCCCTTTTCATCAATACTATGGTTAAACTCTCCTAATAACATCTGGAATCCTTTCTCTTAATGTGAGCTCCACATCGCCCCTACTTTACTCCACTAGCCTCCACTCTTTACCACTTGACTCCATTCTAAACCACCACTCCCCCTTTTTCAACCCTTTTTTGAGATTTTTTTGTGTCCTTTTTTCGGCTAAAAACGAATCAAAAAACAGGATTTTTCGCAAAAAAAGAACATGTATGGCATTGATGTTCCAAATACCCTACATGTTGTGTTTTTAATGAATTTATTCACTTTAAAGTTTTAAAAAAAATTTGGGTGCAAGGGTGTGCGCTCTTCAAATTCGGCGCTCACTCCCCACACCACACCATTTACTCAGCAGAACCTTCTGCATTCAGTCCGTTCAAATAATCAGATACGGCGTCATAATTCACCTCTGAGACAGTTCTCTCTTTTCCCGACTCATAGATATCATAAGCAGAATAACCAAGCCATCCGATCAATGCCAGAGCTACCACCACAAGCACCCCTTTACGCATATTATTCATCAGCTTCTGCTTACGCATGATCTGTTTTCTGTTTACTTTTTCCTGTTTATAACGGTCAACCTTTTCCTGACTCATCCCGTATTACTCCTTTCAGATAAGATACTACGCATGAGGACATTTTATCACAAACACTTCTACAGTACAACTATTATTCCACCGTCATTTGCATACATTGTGCTGATTCCGCCTGTCTCTACTATAAAACTGTCTTTTACTTTTATCTTATCGAGAATCATACGCTCTATCTCTCTTGCTCTTTCCGGGCAGTTGCAGTGAGCGATCGCCAACACTTTATTCTCTGTATTTTTGCCATCTGCCACAATATGCTCTGCCATCTTCGCAATCGCTTTCTTAACTCCTCTCGCCTGACCAAGCTGACAAATCGTTCCCTCCGGAGTTGACCCCATCACCGGTTTGATATTAAGAGCGCTTGCCATCAACGACTTAATTCCTGTAAGCCTTCCGTTCTTCCGAAGTGTATCCAGATTTTCAAGAACAAAATATGTGTGCTGTTCTTCGATATATGCTTCCACATGCTCTATCACTTCTTCAAAAGAATACCCTTTTTCTTCACACTCTTGTATTTTCAATGCGATCAAACTTTCACCTACCGATGCCGAACGCGAATTAAATACATAGATTTGTTTATCCCCGTCTTCGTTTTCTTCCTTCCACAGCTCTTTTCCAAGCTGAGCGCTATTATACGATCCGCTTAATTCCGCTGACAAGGTCACCACATAAACCCTCTTCTCCGCTCCGCCGTAAAGTTCCATATATGCATCCGGCGAAGGACAGGAAGACTTCGGACATTCCGGACTCACCGCTACTCTTTTCAGAAAATCTTTCCGGTCAAAACTTTCATCATCCAAGATCGTATCTCCGTCAACGAGCATACTCAAAACCGCCGTATGGTAAATCCCGCTCTCCTTCATCTTATATGTCAATTCTCCGCAACTATCCAAAACAATTTTATAATCCATAACACTTCCTCCTGAAACGCAAAATATATTTTACGCTTCTATTGTATGTAGTTTTTAATACCACATATAAATATATCACACATCTCATAAGAAAGGAAGCTTTTTCTATTCTAATCTTATTTTCCGTGAAATTCCAAGCGCAATTCCCATTTCCGCCATCAAAAATACGATTGCAGTTCCGCCGTAACTGATAAAAGGCAACGTAATACCCGTTGTCGGAAGAAGTCCCGTCACGACAGCAATGTTCAAAATAACCTGTAATGCGATATGCGCAAATATCCCAGTCGCGATCAGCGAACCGAAAAGATCGGGCGCATTTTTCGCAATAAAGATCAGTCTGTATAACAACAATGCAAACAGGACCAAAATAACAACCGCGCCAAATACGCCAAGCTCCTCACAAATAACGACAAGGATCATGTCATTTTGCGCTTCGGGAATCACGCCCAATTTCTGTGTACTGTTTCCCAGTCCTTTTCCGAACAGTCCTCCGCTTCCGATCGCATAAAGTCCCTGCATGACCTGAAAACTTCCCGTATCGGCCGTAGCTTCCGGGTTCAGCCACGAGATCACTCGCTGGAGACGGAAATTATCACTGTTCGCCACAGTTACCGAAAGAATTGCGATCCCGACTGCCGCTACCGCAATCCCGATCCCGATTATTACAAGAAACGGCTTCGTCTTCGGATGGCTTACAAAAATCAAAATACATGTAATCCCCGCCACGATGATCGCCGTACTCAGGTTATCTGTCAAAAACAAAACGCCTGCCGATGCCACTGCGCCAAATGCAAGTATCTGTGCAATTCCTTTCGGCGAATATGCCCTTTTCCCAAGACGGCATAACTCATAAGATATAAATAGAATCACTGCTATTTTTGTAATCTCGGCAGGCTGCAGCGAAAGGTTGCCGGGAAGTCCGATCCAACGTCTCGCGCCATTGACAGTCACGCCAAGCGGAGTCTGTACAAGCGCCATCAAAAACATCGAAATTACATAGATTTCAAATGCAAACGCTCCATACAGATGATAATCTAACTTTGACACAAGATACATGCCGATAAATCCGCCCACACCGATCAACGCCTGTTTTGAAAAATAGTACATGTCATTTCCGAAATCAGCCTGCGCTTCATAGAAACTGACACTATAAAGCATAACAAGACCAAAACACATCAGAAAAATAATCACAAAAAGAAGGTCATAGTCAAAATATTGTTCTTTTCCCGCTGCACTTCTTTGTCTTGCGATCAGCGCCGATAAACTATTTCTGTTTTCATAACGAGTTCTGCCTGACGTACGTTCCTTTTTCCCTTTGCGGGAATTCACACGTCCAGAAACCGGACGCTCCGTCCGTATCACTTCACGCCTACGGTCAATCGTTCTGCGGTATCCCTCATACCCGCTTCTGATATTCATCGGACGCATCGGCGCCGTATCGTACACATCTTCTCTGACGGGACGCATCGGCATCGTATCTCCGAGGTTTCTTTTCTTTTGCTTCTTTACATTTTTCCTGCCCTGTTCGCGTCTCTTGATCGGACGCACAGTCCTGCTTCTCATATCATCACACCCATCATCAATCTTATTTACCTGCTGTCATGGAAGGATGCACCGGTTTCCCATGTTCAAAAAAGCGGTCATACCATACAAGGAAAATATATACCGTCCAGATTTTGCGGCTGTCATCTGTTTTTTCATTCGTATTCTTTCCGTCTCTGTGATCTTCCAGCATCTTCATAAGCAGATCGGTATTAAAGAATTTTTTCGCCATAGAAGATGCAAACATCGCTCTCACACGATTATAATATTTTTCCTCTTTCAGCCAAACCCGAATCGGGATCGGAAAACCAAGTTTCTTTTTCTCTGCCGTCTTGTTTCTGATACTGCGTTCCGCCGCTGCCCGGAGAGCAACTTTCGTGCGCGGTGCCTGCACTTTATATTGAAGAGGAAGGCTTTCCGCAAGTTCCAGAACATTCCGGTCAAGAAACGGCACTCTGACTTCCAAAGAATTCGCCATGCCCATCTTATCCCCTTTCATAAGGATATCGTGAACAAGCCAAAGATGCAAGTCCACATACTGCATTTTTGTCACCGCATCCTTATCTTTCACCCGGTTATACAAAGGTTTTGTCACATCCTGAATTCCCGGTCTGCATCCCTTTTTCAAAATTTTAGCAGCCTCACGCTCTGTAAATATATTCGTAGCATTGGCAAAATACCGTTCTTCCAGCGTCTTTCCATGACGCATAAGAAATCCACGGCCTTTATGCGTCTTTCCATGACGCATAAGAAATCCACGGCCTTTCATCCCCCTCGGCAGACAGTATTCTGCAAATTTTCCCATAAAGCGCCGGATCGGCATCGGGATTTTATTAAAAGCAGTATGTTCAAGAGGTTCACAGTAAATATTATATCCTCCGAACAATTCATCCGATCCTTCACCCGAAAGCACAACTTTTACTTTCTTTGCCGCTTCTTTACTCAAAAAATACAGTGCAACCGCCGCAGGATCCGCCACAGGCTCATCCATATAATATTGAATATCCGAAAGACTGTCCCAGTATTCATCCGGCGTGATCACCTTCGCATCATTCTTCATATGAATACTTTCGGCAAAATCTTTTGCATCCTGAATCTCACTGTATTCTCCCTCGTCAAATCCGACTGTAAACGTATGATCGACTTGTCCCAGATAAGTCAGGTAACTGGAATCCACTCCGCTTGATAAATAAGACGCAACCTCCACATCGCTAATCTTATGCTTCTCTACCGACTCCTTCATGACTTTTTCCACTTCAGCCGCAGCTTCATCGAATGTTTTTTCATATTTTCCTGTAAAATTCGGTTCAAAATACCGCGATATTTCCATTTTCCCATCTTCATAAATAAAGTAATGACCGGGCTGAAGACAAAATACTCCTTTGAAAAAGGTTTCGTTAGTCGGTACGAACTGAAAGGAAAGATAATTTCCCAAAGCATCTTCATTAAAAATCTTATCAAATTTCGGATGTTCCATAAATGCTTTGATCTCAGACGCAAACAAAAAGGTCTGATTCATCTGCGCATAGTAAAAAGGCTTGATTCCAAAAATATCCCTTGCACCGAAAAGTCTTTTTTTCTTTGTATCCCAAATCACAAACGCGTACATTCCCCGGAGACGATCGACAAGTTTCTCTCCCCACTGCTCATATCCGTGTATCAGAGTTTCCGAATCTGTATTAGAGACAAATACATGTCCAGCCTCGATCAATTCTTTTCGCAGTTCCTGATAGTTATAGATTTCCCCATTGAAAACAAGCACCATGCTTTTATCTTCATTATAAAGGGGCTGATCTCCGACTGAAGACAGGTCGATAATGCTCAAACGCCGAAATCCAAGAGCCGCATCCTCATCAACATATTTCCCTGCACTGTCCGGTCCTCTGTGTATGATTGTATCCATCATATTTACAAGAACAGTTTCCCGATCTTCTACTTTACCGACAAAACCTGCAAAACCACACATTTTTCTTCTTCCTTTCCATAATATCCGAAATAATAGATAAGGAATCAGTTTCCGGTAAGCCATTTACCTGATCTGATCCCTCATTGATCTCTCGTATATGATATCTTCTTCAAAACAAAAATATACTTCTGCAATCACCGGAAGTGCCAAAAAGCACGCTCCGAAATCGCAAGCGTCCGCCAAAATCTCGGGCAAGCCCGAACTTCGGCTCGCCGCCGCAATAGATCAGTCGGGGTGACAGGATTCGAACCTGCGACCTCACGGCCCCCAGCCGTGCGCTCTAACCAAACTGAGCCACACCCCGATGACTTACCTATTATATATAATTTAATGGCAGTTGTAAAGGATTTTTCCATATATCATTCGCAAAAACGTAAGTCGTTCATATTATAATAATGAATTTACAACAAAAGGAGATACCGCCAATGGCAACTTGTCAAACAAATAATCAGATGCGTTATATGCGCCGTACAATGCCCGACACCTCCTGCCCGTGTCACGAAACAGTTCCTATGAACGGATGTCCGAATACCCGGGACTTTTTCCCTGCAAATATGCCGATTGCAATGGCATATGTTCCATGGCAAAAATGGCAGAACATTTATGAACCGTGCCGCGCTCTTAAAAACGGAACGATCTTTGAGGAATTAAATAAACCATTCTCAGGGAAAGGAGCCTGCTGCCGATGAAAAACTATCCTTATTCTAACTCAAACTGTTCTGTCACAAATAATAATACTCAAGACTGTTCTTTAAATAACGCTTCAATGAAAAATATGCATCGTTCTATGAACCGAAACCAGCTTATGGAGCATATCAACCAGGTTAGTTTTGCTGTTGACGAAGTAAAACTTTATCTCGATACGCATCCTTGCGACAGCGAAGCGCTTGCGTATTTTCATGAAATGAGCGCCCACCGCAACGACGCTTTAAAACAATATGCTTCTGCCTACGGACCACTGACTGTCGACACAGCCGATTATTCCTGTGCCGAACGATGGAACTGGATCAATGAACCGTGGCCATGGCAGGAAGGAGGATGCTGATTTATGTGGAATTATGAAAAACGTCTTCAATATCCGGTAAAAATCACACAAACCAATCCTAAAATTGCAAAGATCATCATCAGTCAATTCGGAGGTCCCGACGGAGAACTGGCCGCATCTATGCGCTATCTCTCTCAAAGATATACTATGCCGTATAAGGAAGTAACAGGAACGCTAACCGATATAGGAACAGAAGAACTCGCTCGTAGAAGATGAAGCTAATTAAATAATGATAAGATGATGCAATATTTCTCCCCGGAGCTGATACTCCGGGGAATATTTTTAATATAACTGGAATTTATCAAGCGCAATGCCGAAACATCCGGCATATCCGTCCTGCCCGTTTCCTACTTCATTGTCGAATTGCCACGGATAGTAACCGCCGCCAATCGGAGCAACTCTGTACTGCGCTTTTTGATAACCATATTTTGCAACAATATCCGCCGGAGTATCATAATATACCTCTACGGCATCGATCACAGCTCCCGGATATCCAGCATAGCCGTTGT
>OODS01001335.1_pt1 | contig 16380 bp, 9 predicted proteins | sample 1671531 | NCBI WGS metagenome assembly OODS01 (sample SAMN06348166, study PRJEB24527) | human gut metagenome | biome: human gut; feature: ankylosing spondylitis patient; material: feces | host: Homo sapiens | place: China | collected 2015-10 | reverse complement strand
GTACGCGTCTGGGGGGCGTGTGGTCGCTGGTTCGAATCCAGTCACCCCGACTGGTTAAAGAGGTTAGAAACCGAATGGGTTCTAACCTCTTTTTATTTTAGAAAACAATGAAAGAAGATCCTAGACATATCCATATCAGTGAATACAGTTATCCTCTTCCGGATGAACGTATTGCAAAATTCCCGTTGCCTACCCGCGACCAGTCCAAACTCTTAATATACCGTCGTGGAGAAGTCAGTGAAGATGTTTTCACTTCTTTGCCGGGATATCTGCCGCAAGGCAGCCTGATGATATTCAATAATACGAAAGTCATTCAGGCACGCCTCCATTTTCGAAAAGAGACGGGAGCACTGATCGAAGTGTTTTGTCTTGAACCGATTCAGCCAAACGATTATGTCTTGAATTTCCAACAGACAGTACATGCCGCCTGGCTTTGCATGATCGGCAATCTGAAGAAATGGAAAGACAGACAGTTGAAACGCGAAATGACCGTCAAAGGATTCCCTATTACTCTGACCGCTACCCGAGGAGAATGTAAAGGAACCAGCCATTGGGTAGATTTTGCATGGGATAATCCGGAAGTGACGTTTGCCGATATCCTTGAAGTATTCGGAGAACTTCCTATTCCTCCTTACTTAAACCGGGATACGGAAGAAAGTGACAAGGAGACTTATCAAACTGTTTATTCTAAGATTAAAGGTTCGGTAGCTGCGCCTACGGCGGGATTACATTTTACTCCACGAGTATTGGATGCTCTTCAAGAAAAAGGGATTAATCTTGAAGAATTAACTCTACATGTAGGAGCAGGCACATTCAAACCTGTAAAAAGTGAAGAAATCGAAGGTCACGAAATGCACACGGAATATATATCGGTCAACCGGAGCACCATCAAAAAACTGATTGACCACGACGGTTGTGCTATTGCAGTAGGGACTACTTCTGTACGGACTCTGGAAAGCCTGTATCACATTGGAGTTACATTGGCTGAAAATCCGTATGCTACGGAAGAAGAACTACGTGTCAAACAATGGCAGCCTTATGAAAAGTACGACCAGATTCCTCCCGTTGTTGCGTTGCAAAAGATATTAGGATATCTCGACAGGAATGGTTTGGAAACCCTTCACACCAGTACACAGATTATCATAGCACCGGGATACAATTATAAAATAGTGAAAGCGATGGTTACTAATTTCCATCAGCCGCAAAGCACCTTGCTGCTTTTGGTTTCAGCTTTTGTAAAAGGGAATTGGCGCACTATTTATGATTATGCACTGGCGCATGATTTCCGGTTCCTAAGTTATGGAGATTCTTCTTTATTAATACCATAAGAAATCCTCCTCTCCGAAAGATTTTACGCAATATAAAAGACACTATGCCAAGCGATAATAACCAGGAAATGTTCCCTATCGTAGACGAACAGGGAAATATCACCGGAGCCGCTACTCGCGGAGAATGTCACAGCGGTAGCAAACTGCTTCATCCGGTAGTTCACCTTCACGTATTCAATGCCCAAGGAGATATCTACTTACAGAAACGCCCCGAATGGAAAGACATTCAACCGGGGAAATGGGATACGGCTGTGGGCGGACATATTGATTTGGGCGAAAGCGTAGAAATCGCCCTAAAGAGAGAAGTCCGTGAAGAATTGGGCATCACAGACTTCACCCCCGAGCTTCTCACCAGTTATATTTTTGAATCCAGCCGTGAAAAAGAGCTTGTTTTTGTCCACAAAACCGTTTATGAGGAAGAAATCCATCCCAGCGACGAACTGGACGGTGGACGATTTTGGAAGATCGAAGAAATAAAAGAAAATCTGGGTAAAGGAATCTTCACTCCCAACTTCGAAGAAGAGCTGAAAAAAGTCTCTCTTATTCCTTCTCTATCCAAGTAATAATCTTTTCAGAGAACGGACTTTCTTTCGGAGACACAACTCCCGCCCAATGTCCGTTCTCATCAATCATAAACTTCTGAAAGTTCCACTGAACCGGTGCATTTTCTTTCCCATTCTGTTTTTTCTCCGTCAACCATTGGTAAAGAGGAGCCATATCTTTTCCTTTAACGGAAATCTTAGCCATCATCGGAAAAGTAACATCATAGTTCAAAGAACAGAACTTGGCTATTTCCTCATTACTACCCGGTTCTTGTCCCATAAAGTTATTCGCCGGAAAACCGATAACAACAAAGTCTTTTTCTTTATATTTCTCATATAGTTTTTCCAGTTGAGCATACTGGGGCGTCAGCCCACACTTAGATGCCACGTTGACTACCAGCACTTTCTTACCTTTCAGTGAAGAAAGAGGAAAGTCCTTACCATCAATAGTTTTCACTGTAAAATCATAAAAAGACTTGTTTTGCGCTTCCGAAGAAATTGCAAACAACAGGCTTACCATCATCAAGACGAATGTTTTCATGTTGAATATACATTTAGTTTGTTTTTATATTAAACGAGTAAACTGAAAGAAATGTTTGTTCAGCAGTGAAACAAGAACTATGATTTTACATCTTTCAATTCCCCAATCCGTCACTTCACCCCACAATCTTTCCGCTTCATTTATTCTTAGTGATAACGGATGAAGATAGGCAGTAATTTTGTACTGTGAAATAATAATACAACGAAAATCATGTTTACAGCTATTGTACGTTTTTCAATCAAGAAGAAACTATTTGTAGGACTCACTACTCTCTTCCTGTTTATCGGAGGTATCTATGCGATGCTGACACTACCTATTGATGCCGTGCCCGACATTACCAATAATCAGGTACAAATAGTGACCGTATCTCCTACACTCGCGCCACAAGAGGTGGAACAACTCATCACTATGCCTATCGAAATAGCGATGAGCAATATTATGAATGTCGAAGATATCCGTTCTGTCAGCCGCTTCGGGCTATCGGTCGTAACGGTCGTTTTTAAAGAAAGTGTCCCCACACTCGATGCACGGCAGCTGATAAATGAACAAATACAAAGCGTAACAAGCGAAATTCCCTCCGAGCTCGGAACACCGGAGATGATGCCCATCACTACCGGTCTGGGAGAGATTTACCAGTATATATTGAAGGTAGCTCCCGGATATGAGAAGAAATATGACGCAATGGAGCTCCGCACCATTCAAGATTGGATGGTGAAACGTCAGTTGTCCGGTATACCCGGTATAGTAGAAATCAATAGTTTCGGCGGTTACTTGAAACAATATGAAGTAGCCGTCGATCCGGACGCCCTGTTTTCTTTGAATATCACTATCGGCGAGGTGTTCGAAGCACTTAGCAGCAACAACCAAAATACCGGCGGAAGCTACATTGAGAAGATAAAGAACGCCTACTATATCCGGTCGGAAGGTATGATTACCCGCATCAAGGATATTGAACAGATTGTAGTGACCAACCGGAATGGGATTCCGGTACATATCAGTGATGTAGGAGTTGTCCGCTTCGGTTCTCCAAAGCGTTTCGGTGCCATGACCAAGGATGGTGAGGGCGAGTGTGTCGGCGGAATTGCCATGATGCTGAAAGGTGCCAACGCAAATGTAGTGACTCAAGAACTCGAAAAACGGGTAGAAAAAATACAGCAGCTATTACCCGAAGGAGTCAGTATAGAACCTTACTTGAACCGTTCGGAACTGGTAAACCGGAACATCTCTACGGTTGTCAACAACCTGATTGAAGGAGCGGTTATCGTCTTCCTTGTACTCATCCTCTTCCTCGGCAACCTCCGTGCCGGACTGATTGTCGCATCCGTCATCCCGCTGGCAATGCTTTTCGCTTTTATCATGATGCGTGTATTCAATGTCACCGCCAATCTAATGAGTCTCGGTGCCATTGACTTTGGTATTGTAGTAGATGGCTCTATCGTTATATTGGAAGGTATCCTCGCCCACATTTACGGAAAACAATTCCGAGGCCGCACACTGACCCGCAAAGAGATGGACAAAGAAGTGGAAAAAGGAGCTTCCGGCGTTGCACGTTCGGCCACTTTTGCAGTGTTGATTATCCTTATCGTCTTCTTCCCCATCCTTACATTGAACGGGATTGAAGGGAAATACTTCACCCCCATGGCTAAAACACTTGTGTTCTGCATTATCGGAGCCTTAATTCTCTCACTGACTTATGTTCCTATGATGGCCTCCCTCTTTCTGAAGCATACCATTGTTGTGAAACCCACCCTTGCCGACCGCTTCTTCGAGAAACTGAACAAGATCTACCAGCATACCCTGCGCGCCTGTCTTCGTTACAAATGGCGTACCGTCATCATAGCCTTCTCCGCGCTGATCGGTTCACTTTTTCTCTTTACCCGCCTGGGAGCAGAGTTCATTCCCACTTTGGACGAAGGTGATTTTGCCATGCAAATGACACTACCCGCAGGAAGTTCGCTGACCGAAAGTATCGAAGTTTCCCGCTTGGCAGAGAAAGCATTAATGGATAAATTCCCTGAAATCAAACACGTGGTAGCCAAAATAGGAACGGCGGAAGTTCCCACTGACCCGATGGCAGTGGAAGATGCTGATGTGATGATTATCATGAAACCATTCAAAGAATGGACAAGTGCCGGAAACCGTGCAGAAATGGTGGATAAAATGAAAGATGCACTTGCTCCGCTCTCCGAACGTGCCGAATTCAACTTCTCGCAACCGATACAACTTCGCTTCAACGAGCTGATGACGGGAGCAAAAGCAGATATTGCCATCAAATTATATGGAGAAGACACGCACGAATTATATGAAAGAGCCAAAGAAGCAGCTACCTTTGTAGAAAAAGTGCCGGGAGCAGCGGATGTCATCGTTGAGCAGACGATGGGATTACCTCAATTGGTAGTGAAATACAACCGTGGCAAAATAGCCCGTTACGGCATCAACATACAAGAGCTTAACACCATTATCCGAACTGCCTATGCCGGAGAGTCAACAGGTGTAATCTTTGAAAACGAACGGAGATTCGATCTCGTGGTCCGGCTTGACCAGGAGAAAGTGGCCGACTTGAATCTTGATAAGTTATTTGTACGCACTTCGGAAGGAATTCAAATCCCTGTTGGAGAGGTAGCAAGCATCGACCTTGTCAGTGGGCCACTGCAAATCAACCGGGATGCAACCAAACGGCGCATCGTCATCGGTGTCAATGTGCGTGACGCAGACATCCAGCAAGTTGTCGCCAATATTCAAGAGACACTGAACAAGAACATCAAACTGAAGCCGGGATATTACTTCGAATACGGCGGCCAGTTCGAAAACTTGCAAAATGCCATCAATACCTTACTGGTGGTCATCCCCGTAGCATTAATGCTCATTCTATTGATTCTGTTCTTCGCATTCAAGAACATCACCTATACCCTGATGGTATTCTCAACCGTCCCCCTATCGCTCATCGGTGGTATCGCCGCACTTTGGCTACGCGGACTTCCGTTTAGCATATCGGCCGGAGTAGGATTCATCGCTTTGTTCGGGGTAGCAGTATTGAATGGTATCCTGATGGTAAATCACTTCAACGAACTTCGTAAACAAAATACCTATTCCATGACTACAAACCAGATTATCAAAAGAGGGACTCCACACTTGCTCCGTCCTGTATTCCTGACAGGACTGGTTGCATCTCTGGGATTCGTCCCGATGGCAATAGCCACTTCAGCCGGCGCAGAAGTACAACGTCCGTTGGCAACAGTGGTCATCGGTGGCTTGATTATTTCTACCGTACTGACTTTACTCATCATTCCGGTGTTTTACAAAATTGTAAATTCATTTGCTACCTGGAGACGTCCGGGAATCAAACTGCGCCGGCCTTTCGGGGGATTGTGTCTCCTGTTCTTGTTTCTTCCCGCGTTCGTTTCCGCTCAACAGACACAAACAGTCAGTCTCGAACAGGTGATAGAAATAGCCAAACAAAATCATCCTCGCCTGAAAATAGCCAATAATGCTATTCAACAAGCCAAAGCCACTCGCGGAGAAGTGATAGAAGCAACGCCTACCTCGTTCAGCTATTCCTGGGGTCAACTTAACGGAGAAAACAAAAAAGACAAGGAACTGGCTTTCGAGCAAAGCCTGGGCTCCCTTCTAACGCCATTCTACAAGAATGCGTTAGTCAACCGTCAGGTAAAAACGAACACCTATTATCGGCAGATGGTAGAAAAAGAAATCACAGCAGAAGTGAAAAGGGCGTGGGCCTACTATCAATATGCCACTAATCTCTGTTCAATGTATCGGGATCAGGATAAAATGGCAGAAGAACTGCAGCGCATCGGAGAATTACGATACCAACAAGGAGAGATCACCTTGCTAGAAAAAAATATGATGACCACCATAGCTGCCGATCTGCATAACCGCTGGTTCCAAGCAAAAGAAGAAGAGAAAATGGCATTGGCACGTTTCCAATGGAGTTGCTACTCCAACGATCCCATTATTCCGGTGGATTCCACTTTATCTTTATTCTATACCGGCATTTCGGATGGAAACCTGTCGGGAGCACATACTGCTTACTTTCAAAGCCAGGCAGATGAAGCGAAAGCAATGCTCCGTGTAGAGCAAAGTCATTTCTTTCCTGAAATCAGTGTGGGGTATACACGTCAGGACATTCTCCCACTTAAGAATCTGAATGCCTGGATGATCGGGGTTTCTTTCCCCATCTACTTCCTGCCACAAAAGAGCAAAGTGAAGCAGGCACGCCTAACTGCCGCTTCAGCGCAAATACAGGCAGACGCCAACATCCGGGAGTTAAGAAACAAGACATTCGAACTGGAAGTATCCCTCCGCAGATATAACGAGAGTTTACGATATTATACTTCATCGGCCTTGAAAGAAGCGGACGAACTGACAAAGGCAGCCAACCTGCAATTGCAGCAGAGCGAAACAGGCATTGCCGAATATATACAGTCAATAACCACCGCCAGAGAGATCCGCAGAGGCTATATTGAAACAGTCTACCAATACAATATTGCTGCACTGGAATATGAACTTTTCAAGTAGGTGGAAGATCGAGACATTGAATGACATACATCACCCAGAATAATTATTATAAAACATAAGATATGAAAAAGATAGTTTATCCCATCCTTTTACTAGTTCTAACGGCTTGCCAAAGAAAACCAGCAAACTACAAATAACGAATCCGCCGCAATTCCCGTTGCCGAAACAATAGCGGATACCATCGCACAACCCGAAGTGGATGCCATCACTTCAGCTACCTCAAAACCTAATCAGGTTTCGTTCAACGGACGAATCGTTCTTCCTCCCCAACGTCAGGCAACCATTGCTTTAACCATGGGAGGCATTGTAAAAAAAGCTTCTCTGCTTCCAGGGCAATGGGTGGCTGCAAACAGTGTAATCGCCACGTTAGAGAATCCGGAGTTCATCACCCTGCAACAAACTTATCTGGACAGTCACGCACAAACCGAATATCTCTTAGCTGAATACGAACGGCAAAAAAATCTGTCTGCCGAACAAGCAGCTTCTCAAAAGAAATTCCAGCAAAGTAAAGCAGACTTTCTCTCCATGAAGAGTCGCCAGGACGCCGCTGCTGCACAACTTTCTCTTTTAGGCGTTCAAACGGAGGCATTACTTAAGAACGGAATACAACCGCTACTGGAAGTCAAAGCCCCCATTAGTGGTTATGCCGCTAATGTAGCGATGAACATCGGCAAATATATCAATCCGGGAGAAGCCCTTTGCGAACTTATCGATAAAAGCAACCCGATGCTTTGCCTGACTACTTACGAGAAAGATCTCGCAGACATACAAGTCGGCAGCCCGGTACAGTTTCGTGTAAACGGAATGGGGACACAAACCTTTCACGGCATCGTGATTTCCATCGGACAAAAAGTAGACGAAACCAATCGTTCGCTCGAAGTGTATGCTTCCATCAAGGAGGAAAATGTGCAATTCCGCCCCGGTATGTATGTCACGGCACACATTCAGAAACAATAATTGACCAACTGCGCCAACAGCATTCACATTTTATAACCGGTAACTCATAATTTACCACTATCTTTGTTGTATGATAGCCAAAGCAATAAAAAAAGATAAATATATACTTTCCACAGTCATCATCTCCTTGGCCGTTGCTGTACTGATTCATTTTCCTGAATCAGTATCTCTTTTCGACCGTTTCGAAAGCCATTCCTTATTCCCAGGGATGAAGTTTATAGATGTGGCAAACGAAATACTGTTTACCTTTCTGTCGTTATTGTTACTTTTTGCCATCAATACCCGTTTGTTTCATTTCAATCAGGCGTCCATTAAAATTACAGGGACAAAGATTTTGCTTTCCTTTATCGTGACATGGATATTGAGTAACTTGTCAGGACAGTTTTTTGTTTTCCTTCACAGAACGTTTGATATTCCGGCCATCGATGCCATGGTACATCATTATTTGCATCCATTGCGGGATTTCATTGTAGCATGTCTCGTCACCAGTAGCTGCTGCATCATTCATCTTATATTCAAGCAGCAACTGGTACTTATTGAAAACGAACAGCTTCAGGCAGAGAATCTCCGCAATCAGTATGAAGTACTGAAGAATCAGCTGAACCCACACATGCTGTTCAACTCGCTGAATACCCTGCGTTCGCTGGTACGCGAAAATCAGGATAAAGCGCAGGATTACATTCAGGAACTCTCCCGGGTACTAAGGTATACTTTGCAAAGTAATGAGTCACAATGTGTCAGTCTCCGGGAAGAAATGGAATTTGTTTCCGCTTATATATTTCTATTAAAGATGCGTTTTGAGAACAATCTACAATTCGACATACAGATAAGCAATGCCTACGAAGAATATCTCCTCCCTCCAATGGCGGTGCAAGTGTTGATTGAGAATGCAGTAAAGCACAACGAAATCAGCAACCGGAAGCCGTTGACTATTCATATCACGACGGACGATAACGGCAATTTGTCTATCAGCAACGACATTCAGCCCAAATGGACTGCAACTTCCGGAACCGGTATCGGACTTGCCAACCTTGCCAAGCGATACAGGCTTTTGTTTAAACGGGATATACAAATAACGGAGGACAGAGAGTTTACAGTTTGTATTCCTTTGATTGAAAAATCACAACTAGAACAATAATCACCATGAAGATTGTCATTATAGAAGACGAAAAAGCAGCAGTACGAAACCTGACTTCACTGCTTAATGAGATAAAACCGAATGGAGAAATCGTGACCATACTGGATAGTATCAGTTCCACTATCGAATGGTTCAGTTCTCATCCGATGCCGGAACTGGTATTCATGGATATTCACCTGGCGGATGGTTCCGCCTTCGAGATATTCAATCATATCAATATTACTTGTCCGATTATCTTTACAACTGCCTATGATGAATATGCATTACGCGCATTTAAAGTAAACAGCATCGACTACTTATTAAAACCCATCGGTAAGGAAGACATAGAACACGCTTTCGATAAGCTCCAAGGTTTACAGGATGCTGCTGACAAACACCAGTTTCCTTTTCCACAACAGGAGAATGAGCTACTGAAACTGATACATTCACTCCAAAAGCAAGAAAACTATAAAAGTCATTTCCTTATTCCTAGCAAAGGAGACAAACTATTGCCCGTTTCTGTAGATATGATACAATTGTTTTATATTAAGGACTGTCAGGTCAAGGTAGTCTTAACCGATGAAACCGAATACTGTTTTTCTCAAACATTAGATGAACTTACGGAGTGTCTCAATCCTTCTCTTTTCTTTCGGGCTAACCGCCAATATCTTATTTCGCGAGAAGCTATCAAAGATATTGACTTATGGTTCAACAGCCGACTGTCCATCAACTTGTATTATTCAGGAATCAAAGAAAAAATACTTGTCAGTAAAGCCCGAGTAGCAGAGTTTAAAGAGTGGTTCTCTAAGAGAAAGCGTTGATTCCGAGGCATTGCCTTCTTAGAACAAATAGCAAAACAAAGTGTTTCATGCCGTGAAACGATTGGTTTCAACGCTTGAAACAAAGAGTTTCAAGCCGCAAAACACTTTGTTTCAAGCCTATGAAACTGCAGTTTCCCGCCTTGAAACCAAAGGTATCCCCTGTTGAAACTTCTATTTACATACCAGCTTATATTTATATGCAGGCATGTTCATTTCAGACGGTGATAGATGAATGATTAGGTGACAGGTGGAGAACAATCTATCACCACCCTGAAAGCTCGATGAACAATACGTTTCAGAAGGATGGTGATAGATTGAAAGATGATTTCCATTTTTACGTATGGAAAGTTAGAATATGTGCCATCATTCAATGACAGCTGCAAAGCCACCATTTCTAACCATCTTTATAGCTAGCTGCTCTCCGGCTTTCACCTGGGATGACTTGCAACGATAATCCATCGCCTGACGTCCTGCGTTGATACCATCCTCAAAAGATGTCATTTGATAAGAGCGATCTTTATTCAAGAAATCTAACTTTATGGTAAACTCACGTTCCTTTTCACCATTGTTAGTCATTCCTCCTATAAACCACTTATCGCCTTTCCGTTTTGCTACAACGACATATTCACCCGCTTTAGCTTCCAGTGCCACAGTCTCGTCCCACGTTACGGGAACTTGTGTGATGAAACGGGTACAATCTTCATTACGATAATAAAGAGTAGGATTATCCGCCAACATTTGCAGACCACTTTCAAAAACCACAAAGAGTGCCAACTGATAAGCACGTGTTCCGATACTTGCAGCATTAGGACGTTCCGACCGATACACATTAGGCTGCATACTAATCATCGCTCCGGGAGTATAATCCATCGGACCGACAGCATTACGCATAAACGGTAAATACAGACTATTATCCGGATAACAACCGCCCATTTGTTCCATGCCACGCACTCCTTCGTAAGACAGCACATTCGGATATTTATATTCCAGTCCGGCAGGTTTGAAAGAGCCATGAAAATCGACAAACAAATGATGTTTGGCTGCTTCCCGGGCTACCCGTTCGTAAAAGTTGACCATCCACTGATCGCTTCTGTCCATAAAATCAATCTTAAGTCCTTTTACTCCCCATTCATTGAAAGTCTTGAAGAGATCAAAATTGTTTTCTACCGTCAACCATGTCAACCAAAGCACAATCCCTACATTTTTTTCTTTGCCATAACGAATCAACTCGTGCAAGTCTACTTTGGGATTAGGCGTATAAGGATCACGCGTACTTTTAGCCCAACCTTCATCCATAATGATATATGGAATACCAAATTTAGAAGCAAAATCAATGTAATACTTATAAGTATCCAAGTTATAACCGGAAACAAAATTCACATCCGGTCCGTAAGGAGAAGCGTCATTCCACCATTCCCAGCTCACCTGTCCCGGCTTAATCCATGAAACATCCTGAAGTTGATTCTTTTCAGCCAGTTTATAAGTCATTGTGTTCTCAATCAACTGCTTATCATTTTTACTTATCACAAAGTAACGCCAAGGATAATTTCTCGTACCTTTTGTTTTAGCAATGTAATCAGCTTCTTGAGTAATCTTCACACTACGATCACTGTTTTCGGCAAACGCAAGCGGAGCTTTAGGAAAAACAGAGATTGCTCCGTTCGTCCCCGTTCCTTTGAGAAACATACATGGATAATCAGCCAGATCCGACTCGCTAATTAATATTTTATAGTCTTTTTGTGTGTCAATCAATACCGGCAAAACAGCTATCCGTTCTTCAGGCTTCCACGCATTACTTTGAACATGTGTGTAAGGTTCCTCATAAGCTGTATGGAAGCCTCCCGGTTGTTGCAAGTGAAGAAGATAATCCGACGGGAAGTTGATAGCAAACTCTTCGTTCATTACTTCAACATCACCTTTTTGTGAGGTAATAAACCGGTAAGCAACTCCATCGTCAAAAGCACGGAATTCTACTGAATAATCTTTAAAGGTCAGTAGCAATTGATTATAACGATTATTGACTTTCGCATATTTCAAAGGAACAATAGGAGTTAATTGCTCGTCGACACTCGTACGTTTCTGACGGCGCAGTTTGGGATTTTGTCCCAACACCTGATTCCTCAATGTCAACTGAAGGGAATTGTCTTTCAACAATACATCTCCGTTATAATCTATACTATAATAGATTTTATCCGAGAGATTCAAGGACACTTTCAGCTCTCCATTGGGAGAAATTAACTCTAACTTATTCTGTGCACGAAGTAGTGATGCCAAGCACAAACACAACAGGAAATATCTTCTCATGATTTAGATATTTAATTAATAATCGTTTTACAATGGCAAATGTAATAAAAACATCACTTCGTACTATCAAACGGACTGGGTAATACTCCTTCAAAAGTTATTTTCACTGGTTTGATATACCCGTTTTCATCAAATTTACCTGATATTTCATTGTCTTTCCAGGCAACGACAAAGAAGGAGCTACCGCTTCATCCGATACCGCACGCTTATAGTTCGGTTTACTGCTCATGACAAAACGTAGTTTCACGCCATCACGTATATCCTCATATTTCAAATAAGATTTGTCATACTTCTTGCCATTCACATACAATTCCTTTACATACACATTCTTCGGCGACCAATTATCTGCTACCATTTCAATAACTTTTCCGTTGCTCATCCGAACTGTTATTGCCTCAACGCAAGGAGAACCAATGTTATACATATTGCTTGAAGGAGCCACCGGGTAAAAGCCAATGCAATTGAACATATACCAAGCTGACATCTGTCCGCAATCGTCATTGCCACTTAATGCATCCGGAGTATCGCCATAGAAACGGTCAACAATCGTACGGACCCACTTCTGACATTTCCAAGGTTCTTTCAAGTAATTATAAAGATATGCTACATGATGGCAAGGTTCATTTCCATGCCAATAGGCTCCGATACGGCCTTGAATATCATGTGCTCCCGGAATGTCATCCGGCAACTCTACCGTGAACAGTTCATCCAACCGGTTGCGGAACCAATCTTCGCCAGCTTCGTTCATATATCCTTGTACATCTTGTGGTACATACCAGGTATATTGTACAGTAAATCCTTCCGTAATATCCCCCCATCCATTTACAGATCCGGGTCCCTGATAAGCTACCGGAGTAAACGGTGTACGCCAGTTTCCCTGACTGTCCTTGCCACGCATATACTTCGTTTCCGGATCAATCAAAGTCTGATAAGAGAGTGCACGATTCAAGAAATAACGGTAATCATCCTCTTTACCCAAAGCCTTGGCAGCCTGTGCCATGCAATAATCATCATACGCATATTCCAATGTTTTAGATACTGATTCCGCCTCTTTATCAAAAGGCACATATCCCATCATACGATATTCCGGCAAACAGTCATAATTCGGATTCATCGCCGTGGTCTTCATAGCCTCATACGCACGTTCGTAATCGAATCCTTTCACTCCCTTCACAATCATGTCAGCCAATACGGAAACTGCATGATAACCAATCATACACCAAGTCTCATTTCCATAAAACGACCAGATAGGAAGCATTTTCTCCACACTTTTATCATAATGAGCCAGCATGGAATTGGCTATATCGGCATTCACTTCCTGCTGCACCAGATTAAACCAGGGATGCAAAGCCCGGTAGGTATCCCAAAGAGAGAATACCGTATAGTTGGTAAATCCTTCGGCTTTCTCTATATTTTTATCTAATCCTCGAAACTGCCCGTCTGCATCCTGAAAGATGAACGGATGCAAAGCCGCATGATAAGCCGATGTATAGAAAGTTCTTTTCGTTTTACGGTCGGCAGTAAGGGTATATTTTCCAAGTTCTTTTTCCCATAGTGCTTCTCCTTTAGCTTTCAGGTCATCGAAAGTGAGTCCGGCAAGTTCCGCCATATTGTTTTTTGCCCCGTTTGTGCTGACCGATGAAATAGCAGTTTTTACAATCACCTCCTCTCCGGCTTTTGTATCAAAAGAGATGCAAGCCATCAGATTCTTTCCCCAAGCTTCATAGCTGCTACGAAACCGGGAAGTATTGTAAATCACCGGCTTCTTATTCTGCATAAAGCGCAAGCCGGTCAACTTTTTAGAGAAAGTAGCCGTGAAATAGATATGCCGTTCCGGTCCCCAGCCTTTCACCAGTTTATATCCGGTGATGGTAGAATCATTTTCCATGCGCAGATTCGCCCATTCACAAGATTGCCATAAAGTATGGTTCATATCGATCATAATAAAAGCTTTATCCGATTGAGGATAGGTGAAGCGGAACATACCACTACGTACCCCTGACGTCATTTCAGCCTTTACTCCATAATCTGACAGTTCCACCGCATAATAATTAGGTGATGCCCATTCCTTTTCATGAGAATAACGTGAACGGTATCCCTTTTCCGGCTCCTCACGTGTCCCCGGATCCAGTTTCATCTCTCCTGTTCCGGGAATAAACAAGAAGTCTCCCAAATCAGGTATACCAGTCCCGCTTAAATGAGTCAGACTGAACCCCAACAAGGTGGAATGATTATATTTATAACCGGAAGCCGCATCATAGTATTTACTATCCGTGTCCGGACTCATCTGAATTCCCCCGAAAGGAATCTGCGCACCCGGATACACATTACCATAACCATCTGTTCCCACAAATGGATTCACATAATCAATCAGTTTCTCGGTTTGAGCCATGCCCGGCAAAATACTCACCAGGCACAGCCATACTAAAAACAATCCTCTTTTACCCATTACACTCACCATATTTACATTATTATGCTTGTATATCACCTACAGCGACCTGATACTCATGCCATAATTCGTCAATACTATATTCATTCCCTAAAATATGTTTGATAGCACCATCAAACGACCAAGGCACCACCTCCAACGTACTGCGATTGAACTTACGCAGGAATTCAGGATCTTTGTTATCACGCAACCAGACAAAGAAATAACCGGCTGTACGATAACCGTCCATATAGTTCCCGCCTTTCGGACGGGCATTAGGACCATCGAAACCACCGTTTGCCACACGTACAGCATCGGCCATGCCTTCAATAAATGCCCAGAAAACACGGTTAGTTCCATAAGAACCAATTCCCTGCGGTTCCAGCTGATAAGCATGTGTCAGTTCATGCAACAATACCCCGCGCGTTTCGAAAAACAACTTTGCCGTATCATTCGCTGCAAAAGATTTTTCAATATGACGTGTACTGTAGAAAATCGTCACATCACCATTGCCACCGCCTTTAGCAGAAATACCATTGATATTTTCCAAAGTATAATGTATCTTGTGCACTGCGGGAATACTATCTTCCGGAGAATTGTAAAGAGTAGCTAATACAGTACGTGCCTGTTCCTTGATGTACGATTCAGCATCGGGAATAATCCGGTGGTAAATGTCCGATCCCAGCGTTTCCGGTGCTTTATCCTCAAACAATACAGCACCTGTATTGTACTCTTTCCATACATCAGAACTATCCTTCACCTGTTTTTGCACACTTGCAGCACAAGCCCCCATACCTACCAGCAGGCAGGCTGCATAGATTAAATGTATCTTTTTCATACTCCTTTATTGATTATTTGTTGATTCCGTTAGTTAATGAATAAGGTTTATCCTCCGGTGATAATCCGCGGCGTTTGTTAGGTGACGCACCCATCTTGAATTCAAGCACGCCTCCTTTTAAAATGTCTTCATGTGTAATATACATCTTGTCGTATACTTTGCCGTTCAATTTCAGCGACTGCACGTAACGTTTCTTGTCGCTGACACCCGGCGCTTTGATCTCCAATGTCTTTCCATTAGGAAGCGTCATCTTCAGATAAGGCAGGTAGGGCGCTCCTAATACATACTGGTCTGTACCAGGACAAACCGGATAGAAGCCCATCACAGAGAAAAGGTACCATGCTGACATCTGTCCACAATCATCATTTCCACCCAATCCGTTAATATCATTCTTATACATCTTATTCAGAATCTCACGCAGCCAGTACTGTGATTTCCACGGCTGGGAAGTCCACGCATATAAATAAGGCACATGGTGGCTCGGTTCATTACCATGCACATATCCGCCTACCAAACATTCTTCCGTAATATCCTCATTATGCTCATAGTACTTCTCCGGCAGATGCATGGAGAACAGTTCATCCAGTTTCTGCACGAACGTCCCTTCTCCTCCCATCAAGTCGATCATGCCAAATACATCGTGCGGCACATGAAAAGAGAAATTCCATGAATTGCCTTCAATAAAACCTTCACCATAGGTTTGTAATACATCAAACTCTTTCTTGAAAGAACCATCACTATAACGGGGACGTGCAAAACCAATACTTGTATCATAGATAGTACGATAATTGAGGGCACGCTTTCGGTAAGTCTCCGCTATTTCCTTGTTACCTGCCTTCAAAGCTGTCTGATAGATAGTCCAATCATCGTATGCATACTCCAAAGTAGAAGAGGCTGCTGTACCACTTTTGTCAAGCGGAATATATCCCAGCTTCATATAATCAGCTATACCTTCATAATACGGAACG
>OODS01001333.1_pt1 | contig 16423 bp, 8 predicted proteins | sample 1671531 | NCBI WGS metagenome assembly OODS01 (sample SAMN06348166, study PRJEB24527) | human gut metagenome | biome: human gut; feature: ankylosing spondylitis patient; material: feces | host: Homo sapiens | place: China | collected 2015-10 | reverse complement strand
TGGATATAAACCCATATAATCCATGCCTAAAAAATCGTGATGAAGATGTGTTTTGACATCTCCTTGTTATTCGGAAATAAGCCTTTATTTGTCCAGCTTAGCACAAATAAGTTCGGCCGCCTTCTTTCCGCTCATCAGCATACCACCAAAGATCGGCCCCATGCGGAAACTACCACTCACCCCATTGGCAGCCATACCAGAAACGAACAGTCCCGGATAGATTTCCTTCGTATTTTCTACGGTTGTAGACTCACCCAGCTCGACATTCAGCGAACGTTCGCCGATCACGCCCCCAGTTGGAGTATTCAGCTTGATATCGTTCTTGCGAGCAACCACGCGTGCGATTTCACAGTCGTGGCCGGTTCCTTCCAGGACAGCCTTGGACATGATTGTCAGCGGGTCCACATGCATACCTTCGCGGATAACCGGAGCCCAGTTTACCACCACTCCGGCTACGGCATCGTTATGGAACACTACATCTTCTACGGAATAGCAGTTGAAAATAGTCACACCGGCTTTCGTCGCACCATAGATCAAAGCCGAGGTCGTGTGTACGGAATCCATGATATAAGTACCGTTTCCGGCATCCTTATAACTTACACCCAACTCACGCACGATCGGCATAGCCTCTTCCTGAACCACGATATCGTTGAACATCATGGCGCCCCCCCACATACCTCCACCGGGAGCCAACTTACGGTCGAACAAAGCCACCTTCTTTCCGGCCTTAGCCAGATAATAAGCGGCTACGATACCAGAAGGACCACCACCGACAATAGCGACATCAATAGACAAATTGCTCTTTAACTTCGCAAAGTAAGAGTCGATAATTCCTGTTGAAACAATCTGTTCCATTACAAAATAATAATTAGAGTTTAAACATCAGGAAGCACATAGAGGTAACGCTCCCCTTTATTTAGTAATTCTACCTTTTCCCTTCACGGCGTTATCCGGCAGGTTCAATGGGTATAATCTCAGCCTGTATAGTAAGGCACCCCTATGATAAGTCGGAGGCAAAGATATAATAATTATCCGAAATGCGGCGGACGCTTGTCCATTTTCCGTTCCACAAAATTCTTCATGAACGCAACCGTCTCGTCTATCCCCAAGACAGAGACATCTATCGAAAAGTTGTAGGTGGATGCAACGCCCCATTCCTTATTCGTATAATAGTTATAATAAGCAGCACGCGACTTGTCGGTCTTCAGCATCAATTCCTCCGCCTGTTCGACCGTCAGGTTCTGGCTTTCGATGATCCGTTGAATACGGTTTTCCTTGTTGTTATGAATAAAGAAACTCAGGCAGTCAGGATTGTCACGAAGGATATAGTCGGCACATCGTCCGACAATCACACAAGAACCTTTTTCCGCCAGGTTACGGATCGTATCGCTCTGATACAGGAACAAACGGTCGTTAGACAGCACATCGGCATACGGCGGGAACAACCCCATATACGAATAGCCCATCGTAAAAGCATACGCCAAACCACTGGAAGCCTTCTCGTCCGCTTTCTCGAAAAACTCCTCGCTCAATCCGCTTTCCTTCGCGGCAAGCGCCATCAGTTCCTTGTCATAATAGCCGATGCCCAGCTCTTTTGCCAGCTTCTGTCCTACCTCGCGACCACCGCTGCCAAACTGCCGGCCGATGGTCAATATGATTTTATTATCCATGTCTATCTATGTTTTTGGTATCAAGACAAAGGTAAATAAAATTTATTTAGAATGAAACTTCCTGAACTGGTTTATCAAGACGAGAGCCGTAACAATCGTAGCAGTCGTGTCGGCGATCGGGATGCTGATCCATACGCCAAGTGTTCCGAACCATCGGGGAAGAATCAACAAGCAGGGAACGAGGAACAGCATCTGCCGGGTGAGCGAAAGGAAGATCGCCTTCTTAGACATCCCGATGGAAAGGAAAAAGTTTGTCGCCACCATCTGGAAACCGACAATCGGAAAGACCGCAAAGACGATATGCAAACCGTACACCGCCGCCTCGATCAGCTCCGGATCGGTCGTAAACATGCGGACGATCACCGACGGGAACAACTGACAGAGCAAAAACCCTGTTGTCGCCACCCCTATCGCCCACTTCATCGTCAACTTCGTCACTTCCGTCACACGCGAATATTGGCGGGCACCGAAGTTATAACCGGCAATCGGCTGCATCCCCTGGTTGAACCCCATGATGATCATAATAAAGAGGAATACCACCCGGTTCACGATCCCGTATGCGCCGATCGCCATATCGCCGCCATGCTCTTTCAGTCCCCGGTTAATCAGTATTACAATCAGGCAGGCACAAAGATTCATCAGGAAAGGTGACATTCCGATATAAAGAATCCCCTTCACGATTTCGCTTTTCAGCCGGTAAATGCCTTTCTTGAAATGCAACAACTCCTTCGGACGGGAAAAATGAATCAACTGTCCGGTCAGCGAAATGACCTGAGAGATGACGGTAGCCCATGCCGATCCCTTGATCCCCCAACCGAAACCGAAGATAAAAAGCGGATTCAGTACACAGTTGATCACCACCGACGCCAACGTCGCATACATCGCTAATTTAGGGAAACCGGAAGAACGCAACACCGCATTCAGTCCTAGATACATATGAGTAATCACATTTCCTATCAGGATCACATTCATATAATCGCGGGCATACGAAATCGTGTTCTCGCTCGCCCCGAAGAAATAGAGGATCGGATCGAGCAACAACATAAAGACCAACGTAAATGCGAGTCCCAAAACTACGTTCAGCACCAGTACGTTTCCGAGCACCTTGTTCGCCCCTTCATAATCTTTCTGTCCCAACTTCACGGACACCAGCGTTGAAGCCCCCACCCCAACCAGAGAACCGAAAGCAGCCGCAAGGTTCATCAATGGAAAAGTCAAGGCCAAGCCGGAGATCGCCAACGGTCCTACCCCGTGTCCGATAAATATACTGTCTGCCATATTGTAGAGCGAAGAAGCGGTCATGGCGATAATGGCCGGTATGGCATACTGTGTCAACAACTTGCTGATGCGCTCGGTTCCAAGCACTAAAGGAGAATTTTGTTTACTCATGTCACAAAGATACGCAGAATCCGAAAAAAAGGTTACTTTTGTTTTCTTATAAAGTATAAAAAATGGCGGAAAATTTAATAATCAACGGTGAGAACAAGCGGGAACTATATGAGACGCTGCTTCCTCAATTGCAATCGCTGACAGCGGGAGAGACGGACGTCGTCGCCAATATGGCGAATGTCGCCGCTGCCCTGAAACAAACATTCGATTTCTTCTGGGTAGGCTTTTATGTGGTAAAAGAAGAGATGCTCGTGCTTGCCCCGTTCCAGGGGCCTCTTGCCTGCACGCGCATCCGGTACGGGAAAGGTGTATGCGGAACAGCCTGGAAGGATGCACAAACAATCGTTGTCCCGGACGTAGAGCAATTTCCGGGACATATTGCCTGTAGCTCGGATTCACGGTCGGAAATCGTCGTACCGATAGTCAGAGATGGAAAAGTGGTTGCCGTACTGGACATTGACAGCGACAAGCTGAACGAGTTCGACAAGACGGATGCGGAATATCTGGAACGACTTTGCGCAATCTTACCGTTTTGAACGGTAGAAAACATATAATTGTGACAACCCTTCCCCCCTAATCCGTCCAGGAAGAATCCATATGATATAATTTGAAAAAACGGAAGCCTCAGATGGAGGTCTTCCGTTTTTTATTGTCTATTCGACCGTCACCATCTTTCCCTCCGTATTCGCCCGGACAAGATGGTCATACATCGCTTCGCAATAGACCGGAGGCAAATAGAAACGGCCGGGGTAGACAGCACAAAGATTGATACGGACCGTCACTTGCTTTCCGGCAGGCAGATAGTCGATATAGCTGTAAGCACGATCATCACGAATATCTTGGTAATTGACACCTGTCACCCGATTGTCAACCGTGCCGCCTGTAAGGAAGCGCGTGTTCAATATCTCCCAACCAGCCGGAAAAACCTCAGTCAGCACCAGGTGGCTATAGCCACGAGGAGACGAATTTGCGACGGTCACCACAGCCGTGAAGTTCGTACCCTGCTGCAAAGCGGAGGTATTCACCGGATGGCCGTCATGATCCATATAGCTGACGGCGAGCGTAAGACCGTTCGCATAGGCTTCCTCTTTACCCTCGGCTGGGATACCTTCGGCCACGAGGCGGGCGAACAGAGTGGATTTGCCGGTGTTCTTCAACTCTAAGGAGGCAGAAGAGGCAGCCTTGTCAAGCAAAGTCTCCGTCCAGATGTTCCGAGTGGTGGAAACCTTCTTCGTCTTGCCGTCTACGGCATAGGAGAAGTCCATCAAGCCGGACACCTTATATTTCTCCATATAGTCGGAAAGAGCCACCAGGCCGAATGCCGTGGATTGCGTGCTCAGCCAATCGTCGGATGCGAGCGTCTTGGATATTTCATTCGCCAAGAGAGCCGCTTCCTTGCCGTCTCCGAGTAGACAGAACGTCATCAGGCGGATCGAAGTATCACGCAAGTCGCTGCCGAACGTCTGATCGTATCCGGAACAAGCCGTTGTCAGAGCCGTTGTCTTTACAACCAACTCTTTCGATACATCCGGACGTCCGACCAAAGCATAACCCGCCGCCAACAGATAGCGACTCATAGACATGAGCGTCTTACTCTCTTTCAGGCGATTCATGGCGCCGACCTCGGCAACTTGCCCTAAAGCGAGGACAAACAGGCGGTATGCCTGCGTCATTTCTTCGGATTCGGCAGAATAGGAGGCTTCCGGTTTCCAGTTACGGGCAATACGGCTCAAGTCATTCAACGCATTCCGCTTCATGCCTTCGGGTACAAGGTAACCTTTCTTCTCCGCTTCGAGCAAAAAGTGGATGGCATAAACAGTCCCCCAAGCATTGGGAGCCGTTCCACCAGGCCAGTAGGAGAAGGAACCGTCTACCGTCTGGTAGGAACGCAGGCGACGGATCACTTCTTTCACGGTCGCTTCAGTCGATTGCTCCTGTTCGCGGGTCAACGAGGCGACCCCGCTCAAGTACAGTTGCGGGAATGCCTTCGAAGTGATCTGTTCAACACATCCATGCGGGTAGCCCAACAGGTAGGACAACCGCGTGGAGAGGTTGACAGGTTGGACATCCGACATTTCGAGCACAAGGGAGTTCGTACCCTCCACGCCGGGAAGGCCGACCGTCCCTTTCCAGCTCTTTCCGGCTTCGAGCGTCACAGGTGTCACCTTGATTTGCGGACGGCGTACGGAACGGATTTCGATATCGGTTTCATATACAGACTTTTCACCACCGCCGGTAGCCGTGATCTTCACGTGTCCGGCTCCGGGGGTATCTTTCACACGAATGCGGAACTGCGCCAGTTTGTCACTGACCGTTTCAAAGTGCAGCATATGGCTCTTCTCGCCGACTACCTCCATATTGCCGGAGCAGGCGATCGTGACCTGCACGTCTCCAACTCCTTTTTCGGTGGCAAAGACGGTAGCAGGAACCACCATCTCCTCTCCTATGCCGATAACGCGCGGGAGTGTGCCGAGCAGCATGACAGGCTTGCGCACGAGCACGCTCTTCTCCGTGTTGCCGTAAGCCTCCCCGTTTCCAGCGACAACCATGACGCGGACACGGCCGTTGTAGTTCGGCATCTTATAGGTATGCTGCCGTTTTTCTCCCTTTTTCAGCAGAAACGGACCGGCAAACTGCACGACCGGCTTAAAGCGGTTCACTATCGCCTTCGGACCTTTGTTCAAGGCATCGTCGCCGCCAATACTGAACAGTTGCTCGATGCGGCCGCCATACGTGCCGACCACGTAGTTGTACAAATCCCAGGTATTAACCCCCAATGCCTCGCGGGCGTTAAACGCCTGCCAGGGATCGGGTGTGCGAAAGCGGGTTAGGTCAAGCAACCCTTCGTCGACAATCGCCAGTGTGTAGGCCATCTCGCGACCGTTCTTTTCGGAAACCATCACGTGACAAGGTGCTTCAGGCTTGACCTCATCCGCCATATGGATAATCGGGGCCAAATGGCTTTCGGGAGATGTAACCGTGAAAGGGACGACACCGTACATGCGGATCGGCAGGTCGTTCTTCGTGACGCCGTGCGGCTGGAGCAGCGTTATATATATGTATGCATTGGGCTGCATGTCAGAAGTAACGGCGAGCTTGACCGTAGTCTGCCCATCGTTGCACACATGCTCGGTGGTCGAGAGGACACGCGTACCGTTCTCGATGCTGATGATCGCGCGACTTCCTTTGACGGAAGGGAAGGTGACGACGATCTGTTCTCCTGGCACGTATGTATCCTTGTCTGTCTTGAAAGTGAGCATATTGGCGGAGGAAGAGCCATCAGCGTCACGCCTTCCTTCACTGTAAGGCCAATCGAAATAGCTCATCACACCGGTGGAGTGTTTGCTCTTTTTGTCTTTCACCGAAATGAAATAGGTTCCCCAATCAGCATCGGCATATCTCAGGTTGAAGGAGGCCATACCATTCGTACCAGTACGGACGGTGAAGGTTTTCACCGGTTTGTTGTACGAATTCGAGACATAGTTCGCCAGGCTCCCGTTATCTGAGCTCCACCACCAGTACCAATGGACTTTATAGACTTTCACTTCGAGTTCGGTATTGGCTACCGCCTGTCCAAGATAATCAACAGAGGCTACCTCATATTTATATTCGGTTCCTGTCTTCAGTGGTTCCCCGTCTTGCTGGGGCGACTTGATGCCGGCATAGCGACGGTAGGGTGAATAGAACGCCCGGTTAGCATCGATGCTAAAATCACCGGATTCCTCATACACACGGGTGACGAAACTCGCCAACAACATACCGGGAGCCGAAGCGCCGATCTCGAAACGGGCTTTGATGGTGGCGTCGCCCGCTGCATCGGTCACACCGGAGATCACTTTGCTTTCTTCGCTGTTGAAGATTTTCGAAGGATCATCGAAATAGAATTTCTTATAGCCGGAAAAGGTGGTCGGGGTCGAGATAAAGGTTCCCTGAATATCGTATTTCAGATTGCGGGCAGTTGCTCCCTGTAGCCATTCCACGTGCATAGCGGCATCGAGCGGTTCGCCTCGGAGCAATTTTTTGGGGGGCATCGTAAGGGATATCTTCAAGCGGTTCGGTTTGATCGTTTCGATACGGAGACGCTTCGTAAAGGTGACGCCGCCGACATTCACGTTGACGTTCCAAGCGCCTGTCGGCGCATCGGGTTCGGTCGGCATATCGAAAACATAAAGTCCTGCTTCGCCTTTTGTCTGTGTCTTGCGCAGGTAGAACTGGCCGAGCGGATTGTAAAGTTCCATGATGACCGGATGGTTAGCAGGGAGCATCCGGCTGCGGTCGTTCAACATAAAACCGAGATGCAGCGTGTCGCCCGGACGCCATACACCGCGGTCGCCGTAGATGAAGCCCTTGATGCCTTTCTGCACGACTTCTCCGGAGACATCGAACGAACTCAGCGAAAGGGCGGAACCGTCATCTACACGAAGATACGAGCGTTGCTGTCCGAGGGAAGCAGTCAGATAGAACGGCTTGCCGTTTTTCAGCGAGAAACGCACCTGCCCTTTGTCGTCTGTCACGCCGGAGGCTAATTCCTGACGCTGGTAGTTGTAGACAACGACTTTGACACCTTTCTCTGGATGGGTGCTCAGAATGTTATGTACAAGGACAGTCATATCGTTATCTTCGCCGGCCATCGCCAACAGACCGAGATTGGTGGCGAGGACATTCTTGCCGACGGTCGTGTTATAATAATAGCTGTTGGAACAGGGGTCGCCACGTTTGCTATAATCGTAGTCGGACCAGTCGAAGTCGCCGTTATAGTAGTAATAACCGCCTCCATCGAAACGGCTACTTTCTTCCTTGAACTTGATCTCATCATCGGCAAGCAGTTGTTCTTTACTTTTCTTGACGAGGTCTTCGCAGGGATAGGCGGACAAATCCCGGTTGAACGACAGTTCCACCCGGTAGATGGCGCCGGGTTCGGGGTCGATCAGTTCTTTCAAATCGATCGCGTAGGTATTCCAACGAGTGAGATCCTGGGTGGCGTCTTCATCGAGGAAGATCGTTTTACGCGCGATCAGGCGACCGACACGCATCAGGTCACTCGTTCCTTCGAGATCATTCACCTGAAGGAATTGTCCGATGTTCTGTTCGAATATCTTGATGACACGCACTACTACGCCGCGCAAGTAGACGGCTTGAAAAGGAATAGTCAGTTGTGTGGACTGTGGGATGATCACACCGTTGCCGATAAAACGGACTTCCGGCTTTTCATCACTGACTACGATCTGACGAACGATGCTTTCTTTCAGGTTCAGCCCGTTTTTGCTTCTGATGTTCTGGCTCAGATGAACATTAAGGGCACCTTTGCTACCTGCATCGGGATAAAGGCGGAGCTTATTGCCCTCGACATTGACGGTCTCCGATTTGTTACCGTCGATCCAGGCAAGTCCCTGCATGTTTTGTGCCGCATCGAGTAGTTTCGTAAAGGTGACTTCGACGTAACGTTCCGGCTCTGCGACATATTCGACTTCATACACGGCAAAATCATTCAGTTCGGGAATATCGACAGATAGCAGTTCCTCCTCCGGCACTTTCAGTTTATTCGGGGCTACGGATAATTTAAAGGCACGTGTCGCATCCGTCCCGGCCTGTATGTTCGAGATAGAAATTTCATGCCTCTTTCCGTCGGGACTATGTTGCCATCTGGCATTCGCCTTTTCGGAGAAACGGACAAGCGACTCTACAGTTTCGGGAATTTCCCTGTCCGGCGTAAATACCGAGCAGACAATGTCGTAGCCGTTTTCATTCTTCCGGTTGATATCGACGGATTGCAGGTTGGCACGCAACAGCAAAGGCTGCGTCGAGAATCTGAATGAGAAATATTTGTCCTTTCGTTCCGTATCAAACCACTCTGATAGATCAGCCTTTACCTCGTAACGAGTGTCGCGCTCAAAACTCTTGGATGGCTTGAATACGATCGTCCGGTTATTTTCAAATGCGAACTCGCCGACTGTCTCGGGCTTGATCTTGACCAGGTCACGAAGTTGGTCAGGCTCCATTCTGTCAACTGCTATTTCCTGGTTGAAAATAAGATATACGGGCGTATATCTTGAAATCGTACCGGAGGTAAACGCCTCCACATAGGGATTGAAAGGGATCTCTTCGGATTCGCTTTTACCTTTTCCACATCTGCTGAATAAAAACAAAAAACAACAGGCACAGATATAATTATAATACAGATATTTCGCCATATTTCCTGAATTTAACAGTTACACTTTCGACAAACAGACTGTCTGCGAATATAAGCATTTTTATGTACATTATTATTCTTATTTTTTACCAAATGGTAATTTCTGGCCGGACTTAAAGGACTACTTTTGCAAACTCTTTCCTCACCCTTCCTCACTTATTGGGAGAAAGGGGATTATGGCTGGCAATGCCATGTGCCGAACTGATTATTTTTATCGCTTTAACAGCTGATTATCAGTATCGGCACAAGATACGCAAGGTGGCGGAATAAGGCAGCTATCCTCTGGCATTCCGCATCACCCGCTCTATCGCATCATCCATCTGCGCGATGGACTCCAGACCAAGTGTCATGCAATGCAAGTTACTTTCGGTAACAGCAAAACGGATGGAACGTTCGCGTTCGGCATCAGAAACATGTTTGCCTTCACCAAAAATTTTCATTCCGATAAGCCCTTTGCCTTTCTTGCGTGCCTTGCCTAAAAGTTCGTTTACGGCTTCGACCGTCCCATCCATATGGCTTTGGAACGGATTCAAGCGGGCGAGGATAACGTCACACCACGGATTGTCGACAGCCTCGACCAGCGCTTCCCAGTTATGACAGGAGACGCCGACAGCTTTCACGATACCATCCTGCTTGGCTTTCGCCAGGCCGTCCATATAAAATTTACGAGTTTCCGCCCAGTCGCCTTTCGTCATACAGTGCAGTAGGAGGATATCGAAATAGTCCGTACCAACTTCCTGGCGGAAACGGTCGAGGGTTTTGCTGACCGACTCGCGTTTTTCCGACCCTTCGTCGTAGGTCCACATCTTCGTCATCAGCGTGAGTTTCTCACGAGGCAACTCTTTCAGGGCTTTTCCGACAAATGGTTGCGAACCGTACATATCGGCCATATCGAAGAAGCGAATACCGCGTTCATAACCGTGACGGGCTATCTTCACAAAGTTATCCAGTCCGAGCCGGGTCTGATTGGACTGGTAATTCCAGCCTTTCGTCCCGGTTCCCATAGCTATACGAGAGACTTTCAATCCGGTCTTTCCCAGTTTCACCCTGTCGACCGATATATCCGAAGGTACGGTCATCTGTATGTTGGCAAGTCCTGTGCGGACTAACGATAAACCGGCTACTCCGGCAATCCCAGTCTGAATAAATTTACGTCTGTCCATCTCTATAATTTTTAGGTAATACTTTCTTTAATATCAAATAACCGCACAAGCCTGAAATGAACGAACCGGCAAATACGCCCAACTTTGCCTGATTCAATAGCTCTACTCCGACATCAGGCATCCCGGCAAAAGACAGGTTCGCGATAAAGAGAGCTACCGTAAAACCGATACCGCCCAACATCGACACCCCGAATAGGTTCCGTTTGCTCACCCCTTCCGGCATCGTAGCAAGACGCAAACGGACAAAAATATAGGTGAACAGGAAAATACCCAGCGACTTTCCGGCAAACAGGCCGAAGAATACCGCCAACGGGATTCCCGGTAACGAACCGATCCCGATATCCCCGAAAGTAACGCCTGCATTGACAAAAGCGAAGAGCGGCAGGATCAGATAATTGACTAACGGATGGAGTTTGTTGGCAATGCTTTGCAACGGACTGATTGTTTTGTCCGCCAATGAATGAATATTGTTGAGAACTTGAATCTGTGTCGATGAAAGAACCGCCGCTTTCCGGGAATGACGCACTTCTGTGTAATCCAGCATATCCAGATAGCCGGTCATTTCACAAGTGAAATCATCCAGCTTAACAACCGGACGAGCCGGAACGGTGAATGCGACCAGCACACCCGCTATGGTCGGATGAATACCCGACTCAAGAAATAGCATCCACACAAAGAAACCTATTATATAGTAGAAAGCAATGTTATTCACCCTCATCCTTCCCCCTACATATAGCAAAGCCAGCAAGGCGAGTGAGATCAGAAGTGGCTCAAACGCAATCTCACCACTATAAAACAAGGCGATAATAATGATTCCGCCGATATCATCCACCACCGCCAATGCCGTCAAAAAAATACGCATGCTGAGTGGAACCCGTTTTCCCAACAACCCTAAAACAGCCAAGGCAAAGGCGATATCGGTCGCCATCGGAATAGCCACACCTCGCACTTCGGGTGCCGAATGACAAACCAGAAAATAAAACAATACCGGAACGATCATCCCGCCGCAGGCCGCAATAATCGGAAGCAGTGCTTTCCGTACCGAACTCAACTCCCCAATCAGAATTTCCTGCTTAATCTCCAATCCAATCACAAAAAAGAAGACTGCCATCAAGGCATCATTCACAAAGGCCAGCATCGGCATCACTTCTCCATGATGCATAAACGGTGTGAAATTACCTATCTTCAAATCAATCGGATGAGATAAGATGTTATGGTAGGACTCCGCCCAAGGGGAATTGGCAAATAGCATAGCAAGAATCATAGCCATGAATAATAAGATACTCGCATTCGGTTTTTGCATAGCAAAACGACGCAACGGTTTAAGGATAACGTTGATGGTTCTATCCATATGGTATTTAAATATTTATGGGAAGCGGCGTGCAAACCGCTTCCCTTTGATTTTTTCCTAACAACTGTACACTTACATGTCAACTTGCTCCAACTTGTAAGCGCTGCGAGTCAGTTTTTCAACCCACACGACAAATATACCAGTTAAAATTAAATTAAACACAATAGTTAACACAGAAATTATCAACATAGGGCCACCTAATCCATATCCCAAGGCTATGAAAATAACGCCGGCTCCTACCTCTCCACGGGTAAACATACCGATAGACAGCGCCAAACGCTCCCGTTTCATCCGGTCACGGTAGAAAAACAAAGGAAATAGTTTACCGATATTGGATAAGAATGAGACGATTACGACGTGTAAAGCGATCATCGACCATGACATCATCGGCTGGGAACCTGTCACCGTAGTTACTTCCGCCGCTTGCTGAGCGAAATCCACGCCCATAAACACCGGCATGCTCACTCCGACAAGGAACATAAAGAGATAAGAGATAAAATCGGACACTTGATGCTCGATCTTGGTATCGATATGCTTATGCCGCATGATCATACCTACGACAAACGCAGGTAAAAGTACCTCGATATGGATGCTAGCCTCCTCCCCGTACATATGTTTCGATACCAGATAAATCACTTGCGTGATACCAAACGTCACGACGGCATAGAACAAGATGGCTTTCCAGTCTTGACGTACATTATAATATCCCATTTTCTTCCAGCCCAGGATCAAGAGCAATACCACAACCAGAATAATGACTCCCAATTGCCAGCGCAAGCCGATCATCATGATTTGCAACGGGATCATCAACAGGATCGTATCCAAGTCGTCGAAGATCGCCAATACCTGTACTTTCTTATATACCCAAGAGGCTTTTAGCCCGGCGGCGGCCAACATCGTAAACAAGATACCCGCCGAGGTAGGCGCGGCGAACCGGCTTAGCAACAGGTTCTCCTTCCAAGCGTCCCAACTTCCCCATAAATCGCCCGGAAGCAAGACAAACATATAATATAAAGCCACGAATATCCACGGAAACGCAGCCGTAGCCATCGCTATGAAATAATCTTCGGTATAAGACTTCCACCGGGTCTTATCAATCTCGAACTCACGCCCCACATTAATCATGATAAACGCAAGGCAAATAAACAAAAATGTATTAGAGATCGTCTTTACCAGCGAATACTGTTCCCCCACCATAGCGGGAAGCATTTGCGACACGACCAAACCCAACACTAGAAAAAGAGAGAATAAAAGAACTTTTTTCATTCAGATAAAACTATATTAATATTTACACAATAAAATGCAGGGGCAGGGTTCCTCATGAGCCTTGTCTCTACAAAAAACAATTGAAAATTGAATTAGTTGATCGCTTGCTACTCTTTTAGATAAGCGGTCTCAACCTTTAACAAACGATTTTTGAGGCGTTCAGCCTCTCCTTTACGGATACGAAGCGTCATCTCGCAATCCATCTCGAACTTCTGTGAGATGATAGCGGGGTTATCCTCTTTTACGATACGCATGATCCCGTTCAGGTATGGGTATTCGAAAACGACCGTGATGTCCTCGTCTACCGTACGTTCCTCGATCTCTGCGGCGGCGATAGCCTCGGCGGCGGCCGTGCGATAAGCGACGATCAGCCCGCTGGTTCCTAACTCGATTCCACCAAAGTAACGTACTACGACAATCAATAAATCGGTCAGCTCATTCGAGTTGATCTGTCCGAGGATCGGTTTCCCGGCCGTGGAAGAAGGCTCCCCGTCATCGTTGGCCCGGAACGTCTGCCGCTCTGGACCTAACATATACGCCCAGCATACATGGCGGGCATCATAATATTGTTTACGGTATTTCTCCAGTTGCTCCTTCACCTCTTCCACCGTACGCACGGGGATAGCATACGAGATAAAGCGGCTGCGCTTCTCGGTATAATATCCCTCGGCTACTTGCTTGATGGTCTTGTAACTGTCGTCTGCCATAAATCAATCCGGTATTTTAGTGTTAGACACTTCCTCCCGGTACGCCCGGAAATCTTTCATGATCTCTTCGATCTCCTCGATGAAATAAGGATCTTTCACCTTATTCCTCACCTCCTCATAATAGGTCTCTATGGCAGCCAACGCACATACGTCCTGCCCTCTCAGCACGAAGTAAGGTTCCTCCTTCTCCACGCACTGCTTGATCATTTGTATAGGATTCTTCATTTTTTCTTATTTGCTATATCTAACTCTTCTTTCAAGAACGGAGCCGTAAACCCGACGCCACTCTTCGCTAAAGCCTCCGGAGTCCCGGTGAAAAGGACGTTACCTCCACGGCGACCGCCCTCGGGGCCCATATCGATCAAGTAATCGGCGCTTTTGATAACATCGAGGTTATGTTCGATAACGATGATCGTGTTGCCTTTATCCACCAACTTGTTCAATACCCCCAGCAAGACCCGGATATCCTCGAAGTGCAGACCGGTGGTAGGTTCATCCAATACATAAAGCGTCTTTCCCGTATCCCGCTTCGCCAGCTCGGTAGCCAGCTTGACACGTTGGCTCTCGCCACCGGATAAGGTAGTAGAGGGTTGCCCCAACTTGATATATCCCAGACCTACATCCTGCAGGACCTTGATCTTGGATAAGATAGTCGGGATATTCTCGAAGAACTCCACTGCCATATTAATCGTCATATCCAAGATATCCGCAATTGATTTCCCACGAAAACGAACCTCTAGGGTTTCCCGGTTATATCGCTTGCCGTGACAATCCTCGCAAGGCACCAGCACGTCCGGAAGGAAATTCATCTCGATCGTCTTATAGCCATTTCCCTTACAGGTCTCGCACCGTCCGCCCGATACGTTAAAAGAGAAACGTCCCGGTTTATACCCTCTCACCTTCGATTCCGGAAGTTCCACGAACAGATTCCGGATATCCGAGAATACCCCCGTATAGGTAGCTGGGTTGCTCCGGGGGGAACGACCGATCGGAGATTGATCCACATTCACGATCTTATCGACATGCTCGATTCCCTCTATGGCGTCGTATGCCAAGGGGTCTTCCAGCGAGCGATAGAAATGCTGGCTCAAGATCGGTTGCAGCGTGCGGTTTATCAAGGTAGACTTTCCGCTCCCCGACACACCCGTGACGCAAATAAGAGTACCCAAGGGGAAAGACACGTCCACATGCTTCAGGTTATTGCCGCTGGCTCCCTTGATCGTAATAAACTGCCCGTTGCCTTTCCGACGCTCGGCAGGAACGGCTATCTCCGTGTTTCCATTCAGATAGGAAGAGGTCAAGGTATCTACACGCAGCATCTCCTTGGGCGTTCCCTCAAAAACGACCTCACCCCCCAGACGGCCCGCTTTAGGCCCCATATCCACCACGTAATCGGCACTCAGCATCATATCCTTATCATGCTCCACGACGATCACGGAGTTTCCCGTATCACGCAATTGCTTCAAGGAGTTAATCAGACGGACGTTGTCCCGCTGGTGCAAACCGATACTCGGCTCATCCAATATATAAAGTACGTTCACCAATTGGCTTCCGATCTGGGTAGCCAAACGGATACGCTGGCTCTCGCCACCGGACAAGGTAGCGGAACCCCGGTTCATGGAAAGATAATCCAATCCCACATCCAGCAAGAAGCGCAGGCGGGAGCGTATCTCCTTCAATATCTCCGTAGCGATCCGAAGCTGTTTCGGGTCCAGCTTCTCCTCGATACCCTCCAGCCACTCGTATAATTCCGAGATATCCATGGCCGACAACTCGGCGATATTCTTTCCCGCTATCCGGTAGCTCAACGCCTCCTTATTCAACCGCCAGCCGTTACATTCCGGACAAGTGGCCATCTTGATGAATTGTCCCGCCCATTTCTGCGCCGAGGCGGATGCCTCGCTCTCCTGTTGCATCAAGATATACTTGGCGACTCCCTCATACGACAAGAAATAGTTAGACGATCCTAACGAGTCATTCTTGATCTGCAACCGCTCGTCCGTACCGTTCATGATCTCGTCCATCGCCTCCTCGGGAATATCCCGTATAGGCGTCTTGATCGTCACGCCATGCTTTTGGCAAAGCGCCTCGATCTGCCAGAATATCAACGAATTCTTATATTTACCCAAAGCGACGATGCCACCGCTATATATACTTAAGGATGGATCGGGAACGATCTTGTCCATATCCAACAAATTGACCTGTCCTAAGCCTTTACATTTCGGACACGCTCCTTGAGGGGAGTTGAACGAGAAATTATGCGGAGCCGGCTCACTGTAAGACAATCCAGTCACCGGGTCCATCAAGCGACGACTATAATGGCGAACCTCGTTAGTCTCGGCATCCAGTATCAGCACAAGGCCATCGCCTTGCTTCATGGCGATCTTCAAGCTCTCTTTCAAACGACGCTCGTCTGCCTCGGAGACAATCATCTTATCGATCACCACCTCGATGCTGTGCATCTTATAACGATCCAGCTTCATCCCATGGAAGATCTCTTTCAACTCGCCATCGACACGGACGTTCAGATATCCTTTTTTACGTATCTGCTCGAAAAGTTCCTTATAGTGCCCCTTACGATTACGGACCAACGGAGCCAAGAGATACGTTTTTTTCCCGTTGTACTCATCCAAGATCAGCCGTAAGACTTGATCCTCGGTATATTTCACCATCTTCTCCCCGCTCAA
>OODS01001322.1_pt1 | contig 16529 bp, 8 predicted proteins | sample 1671531 | NCBI WGS metagenome assembly OODS01 (sample SAMN06348166, study PRJEB24527) | human gut metagenome | biome: human gut; feature: ankylosing spondylitis patient; material: feces | host: Homo sapiens | place: China | collected 2015-10 | reverse complement strand
ACTGTGTGGACGAACATGATTATAATCAACGTATGCAAATTCTTCTACCTTTTGAAACTATTCGAATGATACGATGTCTTGGAGTTCTTGCTATGGGTGCTCTGATACTAGTACAACATTTTTTGGGGGATCACTCATTTGATGGAGAAACCTTTTTACCCAAGGAATCCTTTTATAATGGTGAGGCTGCGTATTTGTTAAATCAGTCATCTGCTACATGGGGACAGAATTTATCTTCGGAAAATTCGCTCCCAAATCCCTGTGCATCTGACAAGTATAAGGTTTATAAGGGGTGTACCGGATATACCAATGATGCAAGCGAGGCACATTACAATGAAACAGATGGAGTCTACGAGATCAGTAATGCCGGACAACTATATGCCTACGCAGATAATGCACAGACAGTTTATACAAAGGGTGCAAGGCTTACAGCAGATATCGTAGTAAATGAAGGAACATTGATTCAGGAGGATGGTACTCCTGTTGCGAAGACGGATGACATTAGGATGTGGGACGAGGTGTTCAGAACATCTGGATATCCATACAATAACCAAAAGCTTGTATTTGATGGTAACAATCATTCTATCAGCGGACTGTATGCGAACGGAAGCGGACCGCAGGGTTTTGCGTTATATAATTATGGAACGATAAAGAATCTGCAGATTAAGAATTCGGTATTCATATCAACGGATGGCAACGCAGGAGGCATTGTTGCAGGTTTTCCTATTGGACCGGCTGACTATAAGGAGTGTTTGTTGGCGTTTTTACGGTTTGTTTTGGAATTTTGTCGACCGCGAGGGTCAAAAAAGAGAGGTGTTTTTGTTGCGCAGCAAGGTGCTTTTTGCAAACAGCCTTTGCTATTTTAACACCTGTGTCTTTCCTATGTATTTTCCCATCGTTTCACCTTGTCGTTAAGAAACGGCAGGGCGCCGTACCTATGGCAGAGCGTTATTTTGCATTTCTTCGAATTCTTTTTCCGGAAGATACATCGGGGTCACCTCCGGTATGGATTTATTTGTTCGCGAGAAACAAAAAACGGCCGCACTATGCTTTGTGGCATAGTACGACCGCTTGCGGACGCAGACAGAAAAACCGTCTTGTTATGACGGCTGTGTGCCTTATGTTTTGAAAGTGTACACGGTTGTTAGGGACATCTCCTTGTTTTCATAACTACCTCGCTGTATGGGGGATTCATTGATTTTATTCTATCCGATGCAAGAGCAACTGTGAAGAGCGCATAAGTTTGATATACACAGTATATATTGCATTCGGTAAAAAATTTGTCGGGTTAGGTAGAATGGAGCAAATTTTGTCTGTTTCAGGCGCCGAATGCTTACACATGGCGGGATTAGGCCAAAAAAGCACAGCGAATGAATATCCGCTGTGCTTAAAAAGGATAGTTTATTTCTGCCGAGAACCTTGTTTAGATGACAAGGCTTCTCCTTATCGGGATTGCTTGTTGTGATTTCATATTTGACTGTTATTACGGCATTGTCAGCCGGCAATTACACCTTCTCGAATTTCTTAATCGGCACAGCGATTTGAGTGATATAATCGGCACTGTTATCGCCTCGGTTGGGTGGTCCCTCTAAATAAACGGAGCGTAACCGTCCTGCGGGTTTAATGCCGTTTTTGCTCACATGTTCCATCAGCACCCGCATGGCTTCGGCAGTTCCTTCATACGGTCCGCGATAGTAGATGCACAAGGCGTGCGTTTCGTCAAATTCCATGCGCTCGACCCCGTCAAAGCTCTCGTCCACCGGAATACAGCACATCAAATCAAGAATACCCAGGTCATCCGTCATGCGCACGGTGAACATACGTGCCACCATGGACATTTTTCCGGTTCTGGCGGCGGCAATGTAGGTGTCCCGCAGTTTAATAGCTGCCTCGGCAACATCTTTACACCGATATTCCCGACAAAAGCACACCTGACGCGGCAGAACGGTTTTATGCACTGTGAAATCGCCTTGCTTTGCCGAACGCACCTGAAGCATCTGAATATTTCTGTCCAGCATTTTCCGCAGCTCATAAAGCTTATCTAAAAGCTTATCCATATTTTCGGTGTCGTAGTAATATTCCGCTACCTCCTTTAAGGAAAGACCGAGCGCCTGTAGCGAACGGATAGAGCGGATCTGCGTCATGTTGTCTGCCGAATAATAGCGAAAGCCGTTGGTTTCGTCCTTTACCGCCGGTGTCAGAAGTCCCATATTTTCGTATACAAGCAGTGCCTTGCGGGTGACTCCGAGTATTTTTGTAACTTCTCCGATTTGAAATAGGCTGTTATCGTGTTTTTTCATCATTATTTCACCAAATTTCTGTAAAAGTTATTGACTCGTCCCCTAAGGTACGATTTACGATATAATATATCGTAGAAGAAAGAATAATGCAAGTTCAATGCAAAAAGGAGAATACCGCTATGAAGAAAAGATTATTAAGTGTATTTCTATGCTTGTGCATGGTGTTTGGTTTAGTTCCGGCCACGGTGTGGGCGGAAACAACAAACGGGCACACCCACTACCTTTGCGGGGGCAGCACCTGTAACGGCAGCGGTCACGAAAACGAAACCTACAAGACCACATTTGAAAAGGAGATTAAGCAGGAAGGCAACACGCTGAAAATAGGCGACAAATCCTGGGCATCGACAAAAGTCAGTAACGATACATTCTACATACTTCCTACTGGCACTTACTACCTCGGCAGTGACATTAGCCCGGAGTATACCATTAAGATTGAGAACAATGTCACCCTCTGTCTCAACGGGCACAAAATCACGGCCGCAGACGGAATGGATGCCATCTATATGACCGGCGGCAGCTTCACCCTCACCGACTGCAAGGGCGTCGGCACGATCACCCATGCAAGCAGCAAGACCGGCAGAGGCGTGTATGTGAGTTCCGGCACCTTCAATATGTACGGCGGCTCTATTACCGGCAACAAAGCCCAAGACGCCCAAGGCAGAGGCGGCGGCGTGTATGTGTACAGCGGCAGCGGCACCTTCAATATGTACGGCGGCAGCATCACCGGCAATCGTGCCACCGGCGATGGCGGCGGCGTGTATAAGAGCGGCAGCAATTCATCATTCAATATGTACGGCGGCAGCATTACCGGCAACACCGCCAACAGCTATGGCGGCGGCGTATATGTGGACGGCGGCGGATTCACCATGTCCGGCGGCACCATCGGCGGCACGAAAACGGGTGAGACCAACACGGCCACCTATGGCGGCGGCGGCGTATATGCGAAGGCCAACTTCGAGATGACCGGCGGCAGCATCACCGGCAACGAAACCAACAGAGGCGGCGGCGTGTATGTGACCGGCAAAGGCAGCTTCACCATGTCCGCGTCCGCCGACGGCCAAAACATCCCTTCCATCACCGGCAATAATGCCACCGAAAACGGCGGCGGCGTGTATGTAGTCGGCAGCAGCAGCACCTTCAAGATGACCGGCGGCAGCATCGGCGGCACGAATGAGAATGATGCCAACACCGCCTACAGAGGCGGCGGCGTGTGTGTGGACTGCAGCAAATTCACCATGTCCGCGTCCGCCGACGGCCAAAACATTCCCTCCATCACCGGCAATAATGCCACCGAAAACGGCGGCGGCGTGTATGTAATCGGCAGCAGCAGCACCTTCAAGATGACCGGCGGCACCATCGGCGGCACGGATGCGAATGATGCCAACACCGCCACCAACGGCGGCGGCGTGTGTGTTAGCAGAAACGGCAGCTTCGAGATGTCTGGCAGTTCCTGCATCACCAACAACAAAGCCACCTCCTACGGTGGCGGCGTGCATATAAGCTACGCCAGCGCCACTTTCACCATGAAGGGTGGCAGCATCACCGGCAACAATGCATACAAATCTGATTACATATCAACCTTCGGCGGCGGCGTGTGTGTGGGCAGCGGTATCTTCACCGTCAGCGGCGAGGTGACCGTCACCGACAATACCAAGGGCGGCACAAAGGGCGCAGACGGCAAGTTCACCGGCGACACGAAGAACAATGTCTATCTTTCCACCGGCAAGACCATCACCATTGGCACCGACAAATTGTCCGAGGGTGCGCAGCTCGGCGTGACTGTGAGCGGAGACTATGGCGATTACCCGTTCACCTCCGGCTGGAATGCCAATATGAGTGACAAAACCCCATCCGACTACTTCATCTCCGATACCGACGGATATGTGGCCAAGTTGAACGGCAGTGAACTGAAAATGGTTACCCATGTGCATAACTGGACTTACACCGCAAGCGGTGATACCATTACCGCAACCTGCAAAAATTGTTCGAATAATAACGGTAACGATTTCAGCGGCGGCAGCGTGACCATTCAGAAACCCGAAAAAACAAAATTTAACGATGGAAAAGATGAAAATGCGAAAGTAGAAAGTGTAGGCTGGTTCGGCAAAGCCCCATCCGTCGCGTATGCGGTCAAGGACGGCAATGCACTGTCGGCTGCCCCTGTGAATGCGGGCACATACACGGCCGGCATTACCCTTGGCAATGTCACTGTCAGTGTGACCTATATCATTGATAAGGCTACGCAGACGGCTCCTACCGGTCTGACAACCAAAGGGGATATTAAGAACAGCGGCACCGGCGAGATTAAGAACACCGCCGAGGACATGGAGTATAACATTTCTGCCAATGCCACCACCGGCTGGATCACTTGCGACAATGGTAGCACCAGGGTCGCCCCCGGTACCTACTATGTGCGCTACAAGGAAACCGACAACTACTTAGCAAGCGCCGTTTCTGCCGCGCTGACAGTCAAGGCGCACACACATTCCGGCGGCAATGCGACTTGCCAGAAAAAAGCGGTTTGTGATGGATGCGGGCAGGAATACGGTGAGCTTGGCAACCATAAGTTTACCGAAACGGTTAGCAAAATGTATCTTAAATCGGCTGCGACCTGCCAAAGCCCCGCAGTATATTACAAAAGCTGCCTTGTTTGTGATGAAAAATCCTCCGAGACATTTGAATACGGTGAGAAGGATTTTTCAAATCATATCGGCAATACATATTTAGTGGGACAAAAGGAAGCCACCTGCTACGCAGAAGGCTATACCGGCGATACTTATTGCTCTACCTGCAATCATGAGATAGACAGAGGAACATCTATTGCGAAAAACGCTCATAACCCTGCGTCGGTTTGGACAACGGATGAAACCGATCACTGGAAAGAGTGTCAGACAGTCGGCTGCGGCAATATCATTGATAAAGCACATCATTCCGGTGGAGAAGCCACCTGTGTGAACAAGGCTATCTGCGAGGTATGCAAGATTGAGTACGGTGATGTAGACGCAACCAACCACAAGAACACCGAAATTCGCGGCGCAACCGATCCCACCTGCTGTGAAGCCGGCTATACCGGCGACAAATGGTGCACCGACTGTAACACTAAAATCGAATCAGGCAGTGAAATTTCCTCAACCGGCAATCATACCGATGTTGACGGCAAGTGGGAATCCGACGGCACAAATCATTGGCATACCTGTTATTTCGGCACAAAGTTTGATATTACGGCGCACAACGGCGGTGAGGCAACCTGCAAATCCCCGGCCGAATGCTCTGAATGCGGACATTCTTACGGACCGCTTGACGCAAACAATCATAAGGGCACAACATATCTAAAGAACCAAAAGGAAGCCACCTGCTTTGAGGAGGGCTATACCGGCGATACTTATTGCAGCGATTGTAATGAGAAAATCGCAGACGGACAGTCCATTGCGAAGAATGCTCATAATCCCGCATCTGTCTGGACTACCAATGAACACGATCATTGGAAGGAGTGTCAGACTGTCGGCTGCGGAAATGTTATAGACAAAGCGGCACACAGCGGTGGTGAGGCTACTTGTGTAAGTAAGGCAGTTTGTGAGGTTTGCAAGGCGCAGTACGGTGATGTAGACGTAGCCAATCACAAGCATACCGAAATTCGGGATGCAAAGCCCGCTACCGATCAGGAAAAGGGCTACACCGGTGACACATGGTGTACCGATTGTAATAAGAAAATTGCAACCGGTTCGGAAATTGCCATGCTTGAGCATAAACTTACATTAGTAGAGGCAAAGGATGCTACCGTAACGGAGCAAGGCAATATAAAGTATTATTATTGCGAAAACTGCGGTAAATATTTTGCGGATGAAGACGGCACAAAAGAGATTTCTCTTAGCGAAACCGTTATTCAAAAATTTCCTCTTGAGATTATAGAAGGCAATAATGCTACCGTAAACAACGGAGAGAAGAAATCCTTGACATTCCGTTCCAATGCGGCATTTGCCGATTTCATTCGTGTAGAGATTGACGGCAAAACTCTTGATGAAAAGGATTATACAAAGGCAGAAGGCAGCATTATAGTTACCTTGAATAACAATTTTGTTTCTACACTTTCCGTCGGTGAGCATACGCTTGGAATCGTTTCGGAAAGCGGAACGGCAACCGCAAAGTTCACGGTGAAAGCGTCCGAGATTCCGAACGAATCTCCCAAAACAGGAGATGACAACATGGTTGCCGTCTGGAGCTTTGCGGCGGTGCTCTCACTTGCTGTTCTCGGTTTCACTACCGTAGTATCAAAGAAAAAGCGAGCAAAATAAAAAGAATTGCGGCGGCAACGTAACTATACGCTGCCGCTGCAATTTTATATGGAGAGGGTTTTTATGGCAAAAGAATATTTATATAAAGCCTACGGCAGCAAGCTTGCTGCGCTGAATAAGCGGCGTAAAAAAAAGCGTAATACCATGAAGAAAGCAATGCTTTCGGCGGCGATAATAATCACTGTTGCGGCAGCTGTAATTTTAATTATTGCCCAATTCGGTAAAAAATCAAATGAATTGGTCGGCACCTGGAGATATGATGAGCATACGCAATATGTTTTTGAAAAGGACGGTACAGGCAAATTACTTGCCGATGATGTGACATATTCTTATGCCTACACCGTCAAGGGTAAAAAGCTCATCCTCGATTTTACAGAGGATATTGTCCGCGATTGCGATTATACCTTTTCGGTAAACGGAACCGCCTTAACACTTATCGGCGGTACAGGAACCGATGGCGGTAGCTACAAACTTAACAAAGAGTAAATAGCAAATAACCAAAGGAGCCTTCAAACGGAACAAACGGTCAAAAAAACAGCACAAGCGGTAAAAAAATAATTTGATTTAACTCTTTCACAGCAGAAAGAAAAAAGGCAGCGGCGGTGAATGTGATTTCGCCGTTGCCTTTTGATAACAAGCTGTTTGCTGCGGCTTAATGGAACATTACTGTTTTTCTTTTCTGCTGATATATCTTTTCAGTTGGGTAGTTCACTTTCTCCTTCCACCGTGACAGGTGGCACCTGTCACCGAATGGGCGCAGTTGCCCCTTGGCGGAAAAATTCCTTGAAAAACTGTTCTTTTGAAGGTTATGTAAAAGGAGCAAAGTATGCAGGGGGAATCGCCGCAGTCGGCCATAAAATAAGCAATTGTTATGTTACTGTTGACTATGTAGAATACAAATAATTTATAGAAGAGAGTTCCAGAACCCTGAAATGATTTTAAAATTGATAGGGTTTTGGAGCTTTTTTTCTGTATTATTTGCATTTTTGATTTTTATTTACGTAGACAAAGATAACTGACGGTGTTAATCTTCAAGTAAAGATTATTTTAATAACGGAGGGAAAAAATGGCTAAATGTTGTTGTAACAAAGCATGTATTGTTCAGGGGGAAAAATATCGTTTTTCGGTGCTTACGCCGTTTATGATGAGAATGGAATATTCAGAGACTGGTGTGTTTGAAGATTTACAGACGCAGACTGTGCTTAACAGGGAATTTCCGGTACCGGAATATTCAGTGACACAAAGTGACGACCGCCTTGAGATAGAGACAGAAGCATTTCATATGATATACGATAAAAAGAAATTTAGTGAAGAAGGACTTTTTATAGATGTAAAATATGATTTTACCAATTACGGTGGAAGGTGGTATTTTGGTGCAAAGACGTATAGTTTTCCGCCTCGGGAGCATAATCTCAAAGGCACAATGAGAACTCTTGACAGGGCTGACGGGGAAGTTGAACTTGAATACGGGCTTATGGATAAGAGTGGAAGGACGTTTTTTGATGACAGCAAATCGTTTGTGTTTGATGAAGAAAATATGCCATCAAAAAGGAAACATGAAGAGATTGATGTTTATTATCTTGCATATGGGCGTGATTATTTTGCGTGTCTGCGTGATTTTTATAAATTATCGGGGGCTGTTCCGCTTCTTCCAAGATACGCTCTTGGAAACTGGTGGAGCAGGTATTGGAAATACAGTGAAGAAAGTTACATTGAGCTGCTGACGGAATTTGAAAAAAGAAATATACCATTTTCCGTTGCTGTTATGGATATGGACTGGCATATAGTCGATGTGCCGATGGAATCTGGCGGCGGATGGACAGGATATACATGGAATAATGATTTATTTCCGAATCCGGAAAGATTTTTGTCATGGCTGCATGAACATAATTATCATGTAACACTGAATGTCCATCCGGCATCAGGTATCCGGAATTTTGAAAAAATGTATAAAGATATGGCAGAGTATCTAGGAATTAATCCTGACAGTAAAAAAACTATAGAGTTTGATATGACTAACAAAGAGTTTGTTGAGGCGTATTTTAAGTTTGCACATCATCCACATGAAAATGCTGGAGTTGATTTCTGGTGGATAGACTGGCAGCAGGGCAACAACGGAGGAGCAAGCGGAATTGACCCATTATGGATGCTTAATTATTTTCATTTTAAAGATATGGAAAAAAGAGGCAGAAGAGGACTTATTCTTTCGAGGTATGGCGGACTTGGAAGCCATAGGTATCCGATAGGATTTTCTGGAGATACGATAGTTACATGGAAATCGCTTGAATTTCAGCCTTATTTTACAGCAACGGCATCAAATGTGGGATATACGTGGTGGAGTCATGATATAGGCGGTCATATGAACGGATATAAAGACAACGAGCTTGCATTAAGATGGTATCAGTTTGGTGTGTTTTCACCGATAAACAGGCTTCACAGCAGCTCTAATCCGTTCTGTGGAAAAGAACCATGGAATTATCCTGAGCCATACTGCAGTGATATGGAAAAGATTTTAAGATTCAGGCATGCACTTATTCCATATATGTACACACTTAATTACAGATGTCATTGCGAGCATATTCCTGTAATAATACCAATGTATTATTATTATCCATTTGAGGAGAAAGCATATAGTTATAAAAATCAATATTTTCTTGGTAGTGAAATGCTTGTGTGTCCTGTTACAACAAAGATTGATGAAGATTCACAAAAAAGCGGTGAGGAATGTTTTATACCAGCCGGAATATGGACAGATATATTTACCGGTGATGTATACAATGGCGGTAAAAATGGAAAAAGTCAGATTTTATGTAGAAATCTTCAAAGTATTCCTGTGCTTGGACGTGCAGGTGCAATAATACCGCTTGCTTCGGAATGTGGCAGTAATGATATTATTAATCCGAAAAAAGTTGATGTGGTTATATGTCCAGGTGCATCAAATACATTTGTTATGTACGAAGATTCTGGAGATGGATTTGACTACGAAAAAGGCGAATATGCTTTGACAGAGTTTGTGCTCGACTGGAATGAAGATAAGGCAAAAATAAGCATAGATGTAAGCGGTGACTTATCGGTAATTCCACGAAACAGAAAGTACCGTTTTATATTAAGAGGATTTGCACGTGGTATAAGATTTGAAAATGCAGATAATGCCAAATACGATATAAAAACAAATACATGGACAGTTACATGTAACTGTGATGGTGCGTCAGAGCTTGAAATATTTGCTGATAATGAAGAAAACAATCTTGTATACAACGGTGAAAATGTTAATGATAAAATATATGATTTTCTTCTGCAGGCACAGATGGATAATAATGACAAGAGAAGTATTTACAGATTATTTACATCCGGTGAGGACAAAAATGTTATTATATCAAACATTATGTCTATGAAACTTAATGATAAAGTTACAGCTGCAATTATAGAATATCTTTTGAGATAATGTATAATAATGCAAAAATAAAGTAAAATCTGAGTAAAATTTTATTTTTCTGTTGACATTAAAAAATGATATATTATAGTAAAAAAAGATTTGGATAAGAGTTATCCAACATGCAGACCACATGGTTATATTACATGTTAAGCCTTGCGGATGGGCGGGGCTGTCGCTCTAACGATTTTCAATCGTTAAAGCGACAGCCCCTTATTTGCTTTATTCTACAAACACAATCATTACTTTTCATTCCTGTCAATCTTTAAATCTTTGTAATATTGCATTGGAGTAACACCATATTCTTTCTTAAATGCTCTAAAAAAATGATTATACCCTCCAAATCCACCAAGCTCATATACCTCATGAATACTTTTCCCCTGCTCTATATAATGGCGGCATAAATCAAGTTTGCTCTTTACAATGTATGAATGAGGTGTCTCACCTGTCAATTTTTTAAACTCTCTTACTATATGATAACGGCTTATATAAAATTCATTTTCCAAGCGCTCCAACGAGATATCTTCTGTCAAATGTTCTCTGATATAAATAAAAATATCATCCATTACAACGTGTTTTTTCTTATTCGTCTTAATCTGTACATCCTCCTGAACAGATGAGCGAAGTGCAAGTACAAGAATCATAGTTAATAGGCTTTTCTCGTATAATGAGTGGGCAAATTTAGGTGGCTCATTATTCATCGAATAGAGCTTTTTTGATATATTCTTTATAAGCATAGCCGATTCAGTCTCAGAATGAACAATCTTAACTTGATACGGAACAAAATCAAACGCTTCATCAAGTCTTGTTTCTTCATCTGACAATTCCCTTAAAAGTTCTCCACCTATATAAAGAACATAAACTTCAAGAGGATACTTATTTTTACGATATTCAAGCTTTACTTTATTACCTGGCTTAATAAATATCAAATCCTCCATAGTACATACAATATTATCGTCCTCCTGGTGCATATACCCTATCCCACCAGCTATAAATACAATTGTATAGATCTTCTTTTGCCCAAAGCTTCGCTGGGCACTATCCAATATTTTCAAATATTCCATTTTGTAGCCTTGATTTTTCATATGTCTATTTTGTACACTTTCCTATTATATTTTTTGTTCATTTCGTCAAAATATACAATATATCAATTTTTCGTAGTTTGCAAGCAATATTTGTATATGGATATCAGCATAACCCCAATATAATAAGAGTGTAGCTACTAAAACAATATAAATTTGGGAGGTAAATTATTATGAAAGAAACAAGACCTTTTTCCATGAAGGACAAAATTGGTTACACTCTTGGCGATTTGGGATGTTGCTGTACTGAGCAGTTCCGTGCCATGTATCTTGCTATTTTTTATACACTGGTATTAAAAGTTAATCCAGTACACGTAGGAATCCTTATGCTTATTACAAAGTTTTGGGATGCTATAAATGACCCTTTAATTGGTGCACTTGTTGATAGCCACAAAAACAAAGGAAAAGGAAAATTTATTCCTTGGATTAAATTCTTTGCTTTTCCAACTGCAGTACTCTGTATATTAGGATTTGTTAACGTAAGCAATTTCGCTTATGGTGCACGTATTGCTTATATGTTCATTACATATATTGTTTACGAAATTATGTACACATGTGTCAGCGTTCCATTTGGTAGTCTTTCAAGTGTAATGACTGATGATGTTAACCAACGTACTGACCTTTCTCGTTTCAGAAGTCTTGGCGGTACAATTTTTATGACAGTTATCGTTATTGCTGGACCATTATTCTTATATAAAGATAACCAGCCAGTACCTAGCCATTTCCTTATTATGTCAGCAATCTGTGCAGTTATTGGATTAATCTGTCTTATGTTTACATCTCATTGGTGTAAAGAGCGTATTATTACAGAGCCAGTTGATGAGAAAAAAGAAAAGCTTAACTACTTCCAGGTAATTAAAGATATTACTAAAAACAAAGCATTACTCGGAGTTATGTTATCAAGCTTTATCGGTATTGTTGGAGCAGGTATGGTTAACGGATTAAATACTTATTTATTCCGCGATTATTTTGGAAATGTTTCCATCATGGCAGTTTCAGGTATGTTAAGTGTACTCTGGTCACTTATTGCATTCGTAGGCACAAAATTTGTTGCTAAGAAATTTGGAAAAAAAGAATGGATTATGTACAGTGCAACTTTCTCAGTTGTTGTTTATGCTATTTTATTCTTCTTCCCACTTGAAAATCCTATGCTCTTTATTATCATCAACGGAATCTGCTATCTTGGAGTAAGTGGTTTCCAAGTATTAGTTTGGGCACTTGTAAATGATGCAATTGATTATCAGGAACTTCAGACAGGAAAACGTAATGAAGGAATTGTATATTCAGCATATACATTCTTCCGTAAACTTGCTAATGCTGTATCAGGAAGTATGAGTAGTTTTGCACTTGCAATTGCTGGATTCCAGGTTAATGAAGCTGTCCAGAATGAAGCATTCTCAGGACATCTTTGGAAAACATATACAGGTTTATATGTTGTAGGATATTTATTAGCTGTTCTGGTATTAAAATTTATCTACCCTCTTACAAAAGAGAAAACAGCTGAAATGTTACAGGATTTAGCTGACAAGCGAAATGCTACTACTGCAGAATAAAATTAGAAATCGAGGTATTTTAAATTGACAAAACAAGTAGAAATCAAAAACCGTGATGGACACATCTTACGCGGAATAGTTAACATTCCAGAAGATGGCACAAGATTTCCTGCTATTGTAAATGTACATGGCTTTACAGGGAATAAAAGCGGTTACAAAAGTATTTATACTCACACAGCCAGATTCTTATCTGAACATGGATTTGCCAGTGTCCGTTTTGATTTATACGGAAATGGTGAAAGTGATGGTGAATTCGAGGACATGACCTTTACAGGTATCCTACACGATATCGAGGATATTATAAACTGGACTAAAACACAAGATTTTGCCAATCCAGATAAGATTATCTTATCTGGTCAGAGTATGGGAGGATACGCAGCTGCTACTGCCGCTCCTATTGTTAATCCTTATGCTCTCATGCTTATGTGTCCAGGTGCTGGAATGTGGTTTGGATGTAAGGATCGTGCTGAAGCCATGGAAGCTCAGGGAATCACCAAGGCCGATATTGAAGGACTCACTTTCCCAACATCTTTTAATCATGATTTATTTAATTATGAGCCATTCTCGTCAGCAGAAGGATACAACGGACCAGTCCTCCTTATAAGAGGAACTGCAGATGATTTGGTAGATGATGCAACATGCCATAGATATGAGTCACTTTACAATGGAAAATGCAATTATAAAACAATTGAAGGCGCTAACCACAATTTTGCCAGTGCTTTTGCAAGAGCAGAATTAGACAAATTAATGTTAGAGTTTTTAACACCACTTAAATAGTATACTCAATTTGAAAGGAAGTATGAACAATGAAATTATTAGAGCCTATAAAAGTTGGAAATATTGAGTTTAAAAACCGTATTATGTTCCCACCACTTACAACAGGATATGAAGAAAAAGATGGTTCAATTGGAGAACAGAGTTTTCGTTTTTACGAGCGTCTCGCAAAAGGCGGTGTCGGATATATAGTAATTGGAGATGTTGCACCACTTCCAACATTCTCTCCTACACCAAAGCTTTATTCATCTGAACAGGTTCAAAGCTTCAAAAAACTTGCTGACGCATGTCATGAAAATGGCGCAAAACTTGGAATTCAGTTATTCCATCCTGACTACAATGTTAAAGCTTTAAACGACTTGTTCCATCAGGGCAAAATGCAGGAAGCAAGAGCTAAACTTCACCATGATATGCAGCACTTTGTAAATGAAGTAACTGCAGAAGAGCTTGATGAAATAATAAAGCATATGGAAAACTGTGCTATCTTAGCACACGAAGCTGGTGTTGATTGTATTGAAGTACATGGAGACCGTCTTGTTGGTTCTCTTTGCTCTCCTATTTTAAATCATAGAACTGATGAATATGGCGGTGACCTGGCTAATCGTACACGTTTTGCATTAACACTCGTAAAAAGATTAAAAACAATCGTACCTGACATGGTTATCGACTACAAGCTTCCTATAGTTACTCCTCTTGGAGAAAATAGTTTTAGAGGAAAAGGTGGTCTTCCACTTGATGAAGCTTGCATTTTTGCTAAAGAATTAGAAGCTTGCGGTGTTGACACATTACATGTTGCACAGGCTAACCATACTGGAAATATGGGTGATACAATCCCTGCCATGGGAACACAGCCATACGGATTTATGGTTTCTTATTCTAAAAAAATCAAAGAGCTTGTATCTATTCCTGTATCTGTAGTAGGCCGTATCGTTACACCAGAAGCTGCTGAAGCAGTTATTACAAATGGTTCTGCTGATATTATTGGATTAGGTCGTTCTCTTCTCACAGACCCTGACTTTGCAAACAAATGTGCAGATGGACATTGCTGTAATGTCAGAACATGTATGATGTGTAATAAAGGATGTACAGATAATATTCAGAATCGTGCTTTCTTAAGTTGTGTACTTAATGCTGAAAACGGTTACGAAGCAACACGACATATAACTCCTGCAGCATCATCAAAGAAAATAGCTATTATTGGTGCTGGTATTGCTGGACTTGAAGCTGCACGTGTTGCTGCATTAAGAGGACATCATGTAACCATTTTTGAGAAATCACTTCAGATTGGTGGTCAGTTACTTATTGCTAGTGTACCTCCAAGAAAAGAAGAAATGATGAGAAGCATTAATTATTATACAAATGTACTTCCTGAATTGGATGTTACTTTCAGACTTGGTCAGGAATTCACATCACAGGATTATAATTCATTCGATGAAGTAATTGTGGCAACAGGTGCAAACAACGCAATAATCCCTGTTCCTGGCAAAGATCTTCCAACTGTTACAAGTGCATGGGATGTGCTTGCCAAGAAAGAAATCGTATTCGGTAATGTTTCTGTAATCGGTGGTGGTCTTGTAGGTGTTGAAACCGCTGAATATCTGGCTTCACGCGGATGTAAGGTTACAATTATTGAAATGATGGATCAGATTGCAAAAGAAGAAAGTAACACTATTTTACCTACTCTAATGAGGGAATTAGAGCATTATAATGTTCAAATAGTAACATCTGCAAAATTATCAGAAATCAAAGATGATTCTGTAGTTGTTGAAAAAACAATAGACGACAATACATCAACAGAAGAAATTGCTTCAGACTTTGTTGTAATGGCTGTTGGTGCAAGAAAGAACCTTCCAGAGCTTTCTGATTGTCCTCTTCCACTTCACTATATTGGTGATTGTGCCGGAGAACGTCCAAGTAATATTGAGCATGCTATTAAATCAGCATATGATGTAGCATGTGAAATATAAATTATTAATTACCCTATTACCACAAAGGGGATGTCGCACTAATTTCTTAGTGCGACAGCCCCAAGAATAGCGATAGAATTGATGCAGGAAAGTCATGACCAAAGAGTGCTGATCAAATTATATTTAGTTCCTGTTTTTATATCATTTTAGCGGTAAAGATATTTGCTCGATATTATCCACAATAACAAAATGCAGCATAGATGATTTTTGACTTCATATTGCTTCGATAGAAGAAGTAGCAGGTTTAGAGAAGATAATCGCAGAAAGCAAGTAGATCGTCGCTACTAATCTTGTGTTTCTCTTTATTAAGACTCTCAGAAATTTCATATATGACACAAAGAACCACCAAGATCAAGGCAGAAAGGTGGTTCTTATATTTTGCAGTGAATGAATCAATTATTTTGTGATGATATCACAGAAAATAATTTACCTTTTGCTTATAATGTAGCTACAAACTAAGTAAGGAGGTAGTCTAAATGAGATTAAAAGATAAAGTTGCAATCATTACGGGTGGCAGTCGTGGTATAGGATTTGCTACAGCTGATAAATTCTTGAAGGAAGGTGCTTCAGTTGTGTTGGCAGCAAGTTCACAGGAATCGGCAGATGTTGCTGTAGATAAATTAAAAGAAAAATATCCCAATGCAATAGTTGCTGGAATTAGTCCAAATCTGGCAAGCATGGAGTCTGTCAGAAAGGCTTTTAAAGAGGCAACTGAAAAATATGGATGTGTCGACATACTGGTAAATAATGCAGGAATTTCAGAAAATACCTCATTTATGGATTATACAGAGGAGACTTTTGATAAAGTCATTGACCTAAATGTAAAAGGAGTATTTAATACTACTCGTGTAGCAGCAGAATGTATGGTGGCAAGAGGCAAGGGGGTCATTCTCTCAACTTCTTCCATGGTGAGTATTTCGGGACAGCCAAGTGGGGTTGCTTATCCGGCATCGAAGTTTGCAGTAAACGGATTGACTGTATCATTAGCAAGAGAACTAGGACCTAAAGGTATTCGTGTTAATGCTGTTGCACCTGGGATTACAGAAACTGATATGATGAAGGCCGTGCCAAAGGAAGTTATCGAACCTATGATTGAAAGAATTCCATTGCGTCGTCTTGGACAGCCAG
>OODS01001318.1_pt1 | contig 16550 bp, 19 predicted proteins | sample 1671531 | NCBI WGS metagenome assembly OODS01 (sample SAMN06348166, study PRJEB24527) | human gut metagenome | biome: human gut; feature: ankylosing spondylitis patient; material: feces | host: Homo sapiens | place: China | collected 2015-10 | reverse complement strand
AAAAGCTGAAGGAGCCGGAGACACGCAAGTATCTGGCCAATGCGTTCCGTGATGGCGAGATCAAGACCGTGGGCACCGATATTGACAAGCTGATGCCGCCTGTTTCTCGCTTTGGCGGCGGTGGCCGTGCGCAGAAGAAGCAAGGCGTAATCGATAAACTGAAGAGCTTCTTCGATAAATTCTTTGGGATTGGAACCAAGGTGCTTTGAAATTAAGAGTGGAGGAATGCGAAAATGCCGAGTGTTGATCTTGGAAAACTGTATGATGGAATGCAACAAGAAATGGAAGCAGGGCTAAAGACTGGCGCATCAGTATTGATGCATCCTGGAATGAAAGGGGACGACACAGAAGATAATTGGAGAGAGTGGCTAATGGCATATCTTCCGAATAGATATGCTGTTGCCAAAGGAGTTGTAATTGATGCAGATGGGAACGAAAGCGAACAAATAGATGTAATCATTTACGATAGACAGTACTCATATCTGGTGCTTAAACACAATGAAACATTTTTGATTCCAGCGGAAAGCGTATATGCAGTTTTTGAAGTAAAGCAAAGCCTAAACAAAGGCTATATGGAATATGCCCAACATAAGACAGAAAGTGTAAGAAAATTAAAACGGACATCAGTGGCAATAAAGCACGCAGGAGGAAAATATGACCCTAAACCACTACACAAAATTGTTGCAGGACTATTAACAACAACATCTGACTGGGCAGAATCGAGTACTATAGATAACATTGCAAACAACCTATCTGAAAACGAGTTGAAAAGGCTTGATATGATATGCTGTGTGGCAGCAGGAACTTTTGTATGTGATCGAGGGGATAAGACAATAAGTTACTGCGACAAGTCAAAATCACTTGTATATTTTCTTTTGAAAGTTTTGGGAAAATTGCAGGAAATAGGAACCGTACCAGCAATTGATTATAATGCGTATGCGCAAAAGATAGAAGTTCATCAACATCCATAAGAAAGGAAAGACTATGGCGAAACAGCGGGATTTCAATAATTTCTTGTCGGAAATCGAACCGAGTAGTACAACAGTGGCATATATTAGCAGTTTGCAAAGTACATTGAGGGATTATCTGAAGAATCATGATACTTATAAAAAAATACATGTAGATACATTTTTGTCCGGTTCATACGCAAAATATACATCTATTAGACCCACATCTAAAGGGAAAAAGAGAGATGTGGACATTATAGTTGTGACATCTTATGAGATGACAGATGATTCCAAGAAAGTAATAAGTGAGTTAAAAGATGTCTTGATTCAAAATGCGAATTATAATTCAGCAACAATTCAATCGCATTCTGTTGGAATTGAGATGGGCGGACTGTCAATAGATGTTGTTCCAGTTATCTCTGATCAAGATGATGAGGGAGTGTATTATATTGGGGATTCTAATACAGGAGAATGGACAAAAACTGATCCTAAAGGTCATAAAGTGTGGTCTACTACAGTCAACAAAGAACATAATAAAAAATATAAACCACTTGTAAAAATATTTAAGTGGTGGCGTCAGACAAATTGTCCAGAGGATATTAAATATCCCAAAGGAATTACACTAGAAAAAATCATAGCAGATAATTTGGGAGATTCATCTCTTGGAACAGAAGATTTTCTTATCGCAACAATGCAAAATATACTAGCTGCATATAAAGAAGATTATGCAGATGCCGGAGTGAATCCAACTATAAGTGACCCATCAGAAAAAATTGAGGGCAATGATCTGCTGGCCGGGTATAGTACAACGGATTTTTCTAATTTTATAGATAAACTTAGTGAGCATGTTTCAATGTTAAACGATGAAGGAACAGAAAATGACACATGGAGAAAAATATTAGGAGATGAATTCCCCAAAGAAGGCTGCAAGGCTATTGCATGCTCAAGCGTTAATAATGTATACAGTTGTATATTCGCACCTTATAAGGAAAAGCCAAGATGGCCTATGCAGCGTGGTGGAGCTGCTTTTATAACATTAAGAGTGACTGCAGCAGATGGAAGCAATGTTGAGTATATAAGCAACGATATCCCACTTGAAAAAAGATGCACATTGCATTTTCGGGCATTAACTGGAGTAAAGCGACCATATAGCGTTATATGGCAAGTTGTGAATACTGGGCAAGAAGCTACAATGGCAAATTGCTTACGAGGAAATTTTGAACCATCCAATGAGGGATTTGATGGGAAGAGGGAAAGCACTTTGTATAAAGGAACACATTCAGTGCAATGCTTTATTATAAAAAATGGAATTTGTGTAGCGAAAAGTAAGGAATTTATTGTAAACATTCGGTAGTAGAGAACAGACTTGCTTTATGAGGGAGAGTTCGGTATAATACTCACAGAGATTCCGCTGGTTGCGTGATACTATCCTGATACTAAAAAATCAGCAAGCCACATCTACCACGGCAATCTCATGGAAAAGTGAACATCCAAAGATAGATACACTAAACAAATTTGCTTAGCTGCAATTTGAACTTACCGAGCTCGAATAATTGATGAATTGTTAAAAGTCCCAGGAAAGAAACGAAAAAACGTAGCTTTCCTGGGGCTTTGTTTTTTGGTGGAAAATGGCAGAATCCGATAATGAACCGGATTCTGATTTTGGTGTTCATCGGGGAGAATTGATCTCGTTTGGAATCGCACAGCAGGGCAATCGGCTTCTGTGTGTGGCGGTACTGTAACGATTCATAAAACAGCTGCCTGCCTGACCCCACAAACCGGCATCCTTTGCGTGGTCTTTGCATATACTGGAAATCAGAACAATGCAAAGACGCACAAAGAGGAGGATGCTGCCTATGCTGGAACAACTTCGACCGATGCAAAACGAACACACCCTGCTGTCACCGCGCATCCCGCGGGATACGGAACACGAGCGCTACCACCCGGAACTGGAAGAGGAGCTGAAGGAATGCCTGTTCTGCCTCAAGCGCAACGAAATGATGTTTGATCTGGAGGTGGACACCGACCTGATCGAGCAGCGCATTTATGAGCGGCAGGCACTGCTGTGCCGCTACCGGTACTTACTGGCCCGTGCACGGGAGCTGGGGCTGCACACCGTGCTGACGAAATATCAGCCGCAGATATGACGGGGCGATTTATCGGAACAAAAATCTTGACAGAAGGCGTCGGATGTGTTATCCTAGTCCAAGATAAATGCATGGTGGGGCAGTCCCCCGGCATGAGGAAATTTTGAGAGTTAGAGAGGTTTCTACTATGGAACGTATTAAGACGATTGCTACTCGTGACCTGACCAAGAGCGTGAAGACCGGCGGCTGCGGCGAGTGCCAGACTTCCTGCCAGTCCGCTTGCAAGACCTCCTGCGGCGTGGCTAACCAGCAGTGCGAGAACAGCAACAAGTAATTTCTGCAAACCCTATGCCGCCTTTGCCGGGCGGCATTTTTTTGTGTATCAAATTGGAATGGAGTAAAACATGGTACATCAGTATCAATTGAACGGTTATAACATCGTGCTGGACACCTGCAGCGGTTCGGTGCATGTGGTGGATGACGTGGCCTATGACGTCATTGCCATGTATCAGGATCACACTGCCGACGAGATCGTCTCGGCTATGATGGACAAATACGGCAGCCGCCCGGACGTCACCGAAGAGGATCTGCGCCAGTGCATCGACGACGTGACCAGCCTGAAGGAAGCCGGCAAGCTGTGGAGCCCGGATGTCTACGAAAACATGGCGTTCGACTTCAAGAACCGCAGCACCGTGGTCAAGGCGCTGTGCCTGCATGTGGCGCACACCTGCAACCTGAGCTGCTCCTACTGCTTTGCCTCCCAGGGCCGCTACCACGGCGACCGCGCCCTTATGAGCTTCGAGGTGGGCAAGCGCGCCATGGATTTCCTGATCGAGAACAGCGGCACCCGCCGCAATCTGGAAGTGGACTTCTTCGGCGGCGAACCTCTGATGAACTTTGACATGGTCAAAAAGCTGGTGGCCTACTGCCGTGAGCAGGAGAAGATCCACAACAAGAACTTCCGCTTTACCATGACCACCAACGGTGTGCTGATCGACGACGATGTCATCGACTTCTGCAATAAGGAGTGCCACAACGTGGTGCTGAGCCTGGATGGCCGCAAGGAAGTGAACGACCGCTTCCGCAAGGACTATGCCGGCCGCGGCAGTTACGACACCATCGTGCCCAAGTTCCAGGAGTTCGTGAAGAAGCGCGGCGACAAGAACTACTACATGCGCGGCACCTACACCCACTACAACACCGACTTTACCAACGACATCTTCCACATGGCGGACCTCGGCTTTACCGAGCTGAGCATGGAGCCGGTGGTGTCCAAGCCCGGTGACCCCAGCGCCCTGACCGCAGAAGATCTGCCCATCCTGAAGGAGCAGTACGAGATCCTGGCCAAGGAGATGATCAAGCGCGACCGCGAGGGCCGTGGCTTTACCTTCTACCACTACATGATCGACCTGACCGGCGGCCCCTGCATCTACAAGCGCATTTCGGGCTGCGGTTCCGGCACCGAGTACATGGCCGTGACCCCCTGGGGCGACCTGTACCCCTGCCACCAGTTCGTGGGCGACCCCAAGTACCTGATGGGCGACATCTGGAAGGGCGTCACCAACACGGCCGTGCGGGATGAGTTCAAGCACTGCAACGCCTATGCCCGCAAGGAGTGCAAGGACTGCTGGGCCAAGCTGTATTGCTCCGGCGGCTGCGCTGCCAACTCTTATCATGCCACCGGCAGCATTACCGGTGTGTACGAGTACGGCTGTGAGCTGTTCAAGAAGCGCATGGAGTGCGCCATCATGATCAAGGTGGCGGAAAACCAGGAACTGGCTGCTCAGGGCATCGAGGTGCCCATTGAGCTGGGTTCCACCTGCAACGCCTGCGCAGACGGCGAAGCCTGCGAATAAGCATGGACACACCCATCGTGGATTTTGTGCGCGGCTATGCACAGTCCGGCACCTCCCGCCTGCACATGCCCGGCCACAAGGGCCAGAGCCTGTTAGGCTTTGAGCCGCTGGACCTGACCGAGATCCGGGGCGCCGACGAGCTGTACGAGCCGGAAGGCATCATTGCCCAAAGCGAAGCAAACGCTACCCGGCTGTTCGGCACACAGCACACCTATTACAGCACCGAGGGCTCGTCCCAGTGCATCCGGGCCATGCTGTGTCTGGCACTGCAGGCAGCACCCCGCACTGGAAAACGTCCGGTACTGCTGGCGGCCCGCAACGCGCACAAAGCCCTGCTGTACGCTGCCGCGCTGCTGGACTTCGACATCCGGTGGCTCTGGCCTGCGGCAGAGAATGCCGGGGCGCTGTGCAGCTGCCCCATCTCCGCACAGATGCTGACAACAGCGCTGCAGGAGCTGACCGGGCAAGGGAGTACCCCCTTTGGGGTCTACGTCACCAGCCCGGATTATCTGGGCGGAATGCAGGACATCCGGGCCTTGTCGGCTGTGTGCGACACCTTTGGGATGCCGCTGCTGGTGGACAACGCCCACGGGGCCTACCTGCGCTTTCTGCCCGGAGAGTCGCTGCACCCCATCGCACTGGGGGCTGCCATGTGCTGCGATTCGGCCCACAAGACCCTGCCGGTGGTCACCGGCGGAGCATATCTGCATCTGGGGGAGAACGCCCCGGTGCAGGAGGAAGCTGCAGTGCGCGGTGCACTGGCCCTGTTCGGCTCCACCAGCCCGTCCTACCTGATCCTGCAGTCGCTGGATGCCTGCAACCGGGTATTGGCAGAAACCTACCCTGTGGGGCTGCAGCGGTGCTGTGCCCGGCTTGCCGCTCTGCGCGGGGAGCTGAACGCGGCGGCGCAGGCGGCGGGCTGCCCGGTGCCGCTGGCATTGGACGGCCCGGGCCGGGAACCGCTGAAGCTGACGCTGGACGCTGCGGCCCTTGGCATGACCGGCACCGCGCTGGCGGATGCCTTGCGCGGCGGGCAGCTCGAGTGTGAATATGCCGACCCGCGTTATGTGGTGCTGATGTTCACCCCCTGCAACCCACCGCAGGACTATGCGCGCCTGCGCACGGTGCTCCGGCAGTGTCTGCACGGCCTGCCCGCAGCGGGTGGGCTCCTGCAGCCGGAAGAGCTGGCTGGGGAATTCGTGGCACTGGCACAGCAGGCGCGGGCCCATTGTACCATCCGGCAGGCAGTGTTTGCCCCGCAGGAGCGCATCCCGGTGCAGCAGGCGCTGGGCCGCATTTGCGCGATGCCCACGGTGTCCTGCCCGCCGGCCATCCCCATCGCGGTGAGCGGGGAAGAGATCACCCCGGCGGCACTGGAATTGATGCAGCGCTATGGCGTGACAGAAGTCTCAGTTCTGCGCAGATAAACAAAAAACAAACGGCACGATGCAGCGATGCACCGTGCCGTTTTTCTATGAAAAGAGCTTTATTCGTTCTCGTCGGATGCGGCTTCCATGGCGTTGAACCGCTTCAGGAAGCTGTGCTCCACACCCTCGGATTTGTAGCCGGGCATGGTGTCCAGCGCCACCGCATGGATGCTGCGGAAGATGCTGTTCTCGATGTTGGGGTTGTCGCGCTTGAGGCGGCGCAGCAGGGTCTTGACCTCCTGCCGCTTGGAACCACCGCCGCCGTTGTCGCACATGGTGCAGTTCTCGGTAAAGCGGCAGGCGCACTGGATGAATTCCAGATCATTGTGGCGTTTCCAGGCCAGGATATCTTCTTCCCGGATGCAGTACATGGGGCGGATCAGGGTCATGCCGGGGAAGCTGGTGCTGTGGAGCTTGGGCGGCATGGCCTGCATCTGGGAGCCGTAGAACATGCTCATCACGGTCGTCTCAATCACATCGTTGAAGTGGTGGCCCAGCGCGATCTTATTGCATCCCAGCTCCTTGGCCTTGCTGTACAGGTGGCCGCGCCGCATCCGGGCACAGAGGTAGCAGGGGTTCTTTTCGGTGTTGTTGGCAACGGAAAAGATGTTGCTCTCGAAGATGGTCACCGGAATGTGCAGCAGCTCGGCATTGGACTCGATCTTCTGGCGGTTGATCTCGTTGTAGCCGGGGTCCATCACCAGAAAGACCAGCTCAAAGGGAACATCGCTGTGCTTCTGCAGTTCCTGCATCAGCTTTGCCATCAGCATGGAGTCTTTGCCGCCCGAGATGCAGACGGCGATCTTGTCTCCCTCCTGTACCAGCTCGTAGCGCTTTACCGCCACGATAAAGGGGGTCCACAGCTCCTTGCGGTATTTCTTGATGATACTGCGTTCGATCATCTGATAAGGTTCAAGCTCACGTTTCATGTTGGTTCCTCTTTTTATTTAATGTACGGCGGTCAGCTCACGGCAGCAGACATCGAACGCCTGCAAAAAGGCTTTGATCTCGTCCTCGGTGGTCAGATGGCTCAGGCTGATGCGCCAGGAGGACAGTGCGTTGCGGCGGTCGCGGCTGACCGCAAACACCGCACGCGAAGGCAGACCATCCGAAGAGCAGGCTGACTTGACCGAGACGCAGACCCCTTTGGCATCCAGCTCCCGCTGGAACACAGTGCCCTTGACGTTCTGAACGCTCAGATTCAATACATGGGGGATGGCGTGGTCCGGGCTGTTGATGCGCACCAGCGGATATGTGCTGAGGGCGGCGCGGAGCTCTGCATTCAGTTTTGCCACATGGCCAACGCGTCCGGGCAGGTCAGTGACGGCGAGATCAAGCGCACAGGCCAGCGAGGAGGCCAGCGCCACAGTGGGGGTGCCGCTGCGGTAGATGGTGGTGCTCTCGCCGCCATGGATGAGAGGCTCCAGCGCCAGATTCCGCCGCTTGATCAGCATGCCGATGCCGTTCAGTCCGTAGAATTTGTGGGCCGTCAGGCTCATGGTGTCCACGCCCTCAAAAGAAACGGGGATCTTGCCCACAGCCTGGGTCGCATCCACGTGCAGGTGACAGTGAGGGTATGCTTTCAGGATGGCGGCGATCTCCTGTACAGGCTGCACCACGCCCAGTTCACTGTCCACCAGCGTTATGGCAACGCAGATGGTATCCGGGCGAAGCAGATCCTTCAGGTGCTCAAGATCTACAGTACCGTCCTGCTTCACGTCCAGCAGGTCGATCTCATACCCCTGCTCCTGTAATGCCGTCAGGGTGCCGCTGACCGAAGAATGCTCCAGCGGAGTGGAGATGATGTGCCTGCCCGCATGGCGGGAGAGACGGGCCAGCCCCTTTAAAGCAAAGTTGTTGGCCTCGCTGGCACCGGAGGTATAGATGATCTCTGCTGGCTGAACGCCCAGCAGGGAGGCGATTTTGATGGTGGCAGCATCGATCTCTGCCTTGGCGGCAGAGCCTGCCTGGTGGTGAGAGTTGGCGTTGCCGATGCAGCGGCGCTCCACGGCACAGAACTGCTCCAACACCCGCGCATCCACCGGGGTGTTTGCAGAATAATCCAGATAGATCATAACATTCCTCTTGAAATACAAATCAATTCAATAGGTTATATTATAGTGCGGACAGGGGCATATTTCAAGATGTCCGACCAAAAAGCTGAGGGAAACTGCGGCAAACGGATTGCATCTGGGCATGGTTTCTGGTATACTTTATAAAGTCAGACAGGGAAGGGGAGAGCAAAATGTTTCGTTCGACTTTGCGGAGCGCGTGTTTTGCCTTCCGGTCCCGTTTTTTGAATCTGCTCCAGAAGATTGAGGCACTGCCGTTGCTGCGGCAATGCCTCTTTTTTTGGGCAGCGATGAAAGGAGAACTTCTCTATGAGTGAAAAGATCGATTACTCCAAGGGCATTTACGATGCCCGGCAGCTCGGCACCGGACGGATGCTGATCCTGGGCTTGCAGCACATGTTTGCCATGTTCGGCGCAACTGTGCTGGTGCCCCTGCTCACCGGCCTGAGCGTTTCCACCACTCTGCTCTGTGCCGGTCTGGGCACCCTGCTGTTCCACCTTGTCACCAAGGGCAAGGTCCCGGCCTTCCTTGGCTCCTCGTTTGCTTACCTGGGCGGTTTTTCCATTGTAGCCCCCATGCTGGCTGACGCAGACGGTAACCTGACTGTTGCCAATACCAAAATGCTGCCCTACGCCTGCGCGGGCGTGGCACTGTCCGGCATTCTGTACCTGCTGGTCAGCCTGCTCATCTCCACCTTTGGCATCCGCCGCATTATGAAATTCTTCCCGCCGGTGGTCACAGGCCCCATCATCATCTCCATTGGTCTGATCCTGGCCCCCTCCGCCATCACCAACTGCGAGTCCAACTGGCTGCTGGCTTTTGTGGCCCTGGGCACCGTTATTGTCTGCAACATCTGGGGCAAGGGCATGGTCAAGATCCTGCCCATCCTGATCGGTGTGCTGGTCTCCTATGCTGTGGCTCTGGTCACTGGTGCAGTCAACTTTGAGGCCATTGCCGCTGCCGACTGGTTCGGCATTCCCCTGCACAAGAGCGCCATGGGTCTGTTTGCCATCGACGGCAGCCCTGAGTTCATCAGCGCAATGTTCACCATCATTCCCATTGCACTGGCAACCATGATGGAGCATGTGGGCGATATCGCTGCCATCAGCGCTACGGTCGGCCACAACTATATCAATGACCCCGGCCTGAACCGCACTCTGATGGGCGACGGCCTTGCCACTGCCATGGCCGGTCTGCTGGGCGGCCCCGCCAATACTACCTACGGTGAGAACACCGGTGTTCTGGCCCTGAGCCGCATCTACGATCCGCTGGTCATCCGCATTGCCGCTGTGATGGCTGTGATCCTGAGCTTCAGCCCCAAGTTTGAGGCCGTCATCAACACCATCCCCACCGGCATCATTGGCGGCATCAGCTTTGTGCTGTACGGAATGATCTCCGCGATCGGTGTCCGCAATGTGGTCGAGAACCGTGTGGACTTTACCAACAGCCGCAACCTGATCGTTGCCGCTGTCATCCTGGTCTGCGCACTGGGCTTCAACTCTGTGGGCGGTCTGACCTTCGCTGTGGGCGGTGTCTCCATCAACCTGTCCGGCCTGGCCATTGCTGCTATTGTGGGCATCCTGCTCAACGCCATCCTCCCCGGCAATGATTACGAGTTTGATGCTGCCAACGGTTCCGATGCTCCGAGCAGCGGCAACCTGCAGGTCTGAAAAATAAATAGGAATAATTCTTAAAATTAGCCTTGACTAATCTGGGAATCGTTGCTATAATAGGCTCAGAAGCAAGGCCCCCTGTACCAGAGGAGAGGCCAAGATCATAATGAAAAACAATGGAGGATATTCCTATGAAAAAGTATGTCTGCACCGTCTGTGGTTATATCGCTGAAGGCTCTATCCCTGAGCAGTGCCCTGTCTGCAAGGCTCCTGCATCCGCATTTGTCGAAAAGACCGGCAACACCTATGTGACCGAGCATGTGGTCGGCATCGGCAAGGCTGAGGGTGTGCCTCAGGAGATCGTTGATGGTCTGCGCGCAAACTTTGAGGGTGAGTGCAGCGAAGTCGGTATGTACCTGGCCATGGCCCGTGTGGCAGAGCGCGAGGGCTACCCCGAGATCGCTGAGGCTTACAAGCGCTATGCCTACGAGGAGGCTGACCACGCATCCCGTTTCGCCGAGCTGCTGGGTGAGGTCGTGACCGACAGCACCAAGAAGAACCTGATGATGCGTGCTGAGGCTGAGTGCGGCGCATGCTCCGGCAAGATGGACCTGGCCAAGAAGGCAAAGGCCCTGAACCTGGATGCAATCCACGATACCGTCCACGAGATGGCAAAGGACGAGGCTCGCCATGGCCGCGGCTTTGAGGGCCTGCTGAAGCGCTACTTCAACGTGGAGCTGTAACTCCTGCATTTTTCTGAACCTGTTATCATAAAGCTGCCGTGCGGTTCCAAAGCTGCACGGCAGCTTTTTTTGCTTGACGGGATCCATGGCAGGGCGTACAATGGAAAAAACATTCCGAAAGGGGAAGTCTTATGAAATCAACTTCCACTCGCTGCGCGCTGCTGGACGAGCTGCGCGGGCTGGACCTGATCAGCATGATGCTTTACCATGGCATGTGGGACCTGGTCTATCTGTTTGGTGTGAGTGCACCGTGGTATGGCAGCTGGCAGGGAGAACTGTGGCAGCAATCCATCTGCTGGGTGTTCCTCCTGCTGTCCGGCTTCTGCCTGCCGCTGGGCCGCCACCCGGTCAAACGGGGCGCAATGGTGTTCGGGTGCGGCGCGCTTGTCACGGCGGTCACGCTGATCTTCATGCCTGCGGATGTCGTTTGGTTCGGCGTGCTGACGCTTCTGGGTTCGGCTATGATCATCACGGGTCTGCTGGAAAAGTGGCTGGAAAAGGTGCCGCCGGTGGTAGGCCTTGCAGGGAGCTTTTTTCTGTTTTACTTCACCCGCCATGCGGCCGATGGCTATTTGCAGCTGGGCCATTGGCTCATCACACTGCCGGGTTTTCTCTACGCCAACTACTTCACGGCCTATCTGGGGTTTTATCCCTTTGGCTTCTTCTCTACGGATTACTTCCCACTGATCCCATGGCTGTTTCTGTTCTGGACCGGTTTCTATCTGTACCATCTGGTCGGGAAGGAACGGCTGGAACCGCTTCATCGTTCTGTCTGCCCGCCGCTGGGGTGGCTGGGGCGGAACTCGCTGATGCTATATCTGCTCCACCAGCCGGTGATCTACGGCGTGCTGACGGTGGTGTTCCTGTTGCTGCGCAGGGGTGGAGGAGCGCTCTGAAAAAATCTGCAAAAGGTTCTTGACAAGGAGCCCGCCCTGTGGTATTCTTTTGATGGTTAGAAAAGCCTAACCAAATTGCTCTGTCTTATGTCAGGCAGAGCAATTTCTTGAAGATGAAAGTTAGAATATACTAACCATTACTGAAAGAGAGGTTCTTCATTATGAGCAAAGTAGCAGTTGTATTCTGGAGCGCAACCGGCAACACGGAGACCATGGCAAACTGCGTGGCAGAGGGTGCAAACGGCACCATCGTTCCCTGCAGCGAAATGAACGCCGCGAAGCTGGCAGAGTTTGATGCAGTTGCATTTGGCTGCCCCGCAATGGGCGCAGAGCAGCTGGAAGAGAGCGAGTTTGAGCCGATGTTCTCCGACCTGGAGGGCTCTCTGAACGGCAAGAAGATCGCTCTGTTTGGCTCTTATGGCTGGGGCGACGGCCAGTGGATGCGCGACTGGGTCGAGCGTGCACAGGGTGATGGCGCACAGGTGCTCAACGGTGAGGGTCTGATCTGCAACGAGGCACCGGATGAGGATGTTCAGGCTGCCTGCCGCAAGCTGGGTGCAGACCTGGCTGCATGGTAAGATCATAACTTGACAAAAGAAGTTTGTTCTGATAAACTAACCGGCAGAGTGTAAGAATTCCGGCTCTCTGCCGGTTTTTGTTTTATCAGGAGGAAAAGAATGTCAAAGACCACCCCGAAAGACCTTGTCAAAAAGAGAAACGATGAAAAACTGCTGGTCAGTGAGATGATCGCACTTTACTGCCGCAGACAGCATCATAGCCCGAAGGGAAACCTCTGCCCGGAGTGCCAGCAGCTGCATGATTATGCGCTGGCCCGCATTGAGCACTGCCCCTTTATGGAGACCAAGACCTTTTGCTCGGCCTGCAAGGTGCATTGCTATCAGCCGGAGATGCGGGAAAAGATCCGCACTGTCATGCGCTGGGCTGGGCCCAGAATGCTGCCGGTGCATCCCGTTCTCTCCATCAAGCATGTAATCGTGACAATGAAGGCAAGGCGTGAAGCAAACGCAGGAAAATAAGTCGCCATGTATAATCGCCTGAAGCCGGGGCAACCTAGAGCCAAGGAGGCGATAGAAATGGAAAACACAGGTGTGACCTGCGATGTCTGCGAGTGCCGCCACAATGTGCAGAGCTGCAAGTGTGATCTGCCCCAGATCAAGGTGACAGAGCACTGCTCCTGCACCACCCAGCAGGTGGAGACCCCGCACTTCTGCCAGAATTACGAAAAGAAATAATCTGTAATGGCAGAAAACTCCCCGCCCAGCGCCCCAGACAGGGCATGAGCGGGGAGTTTTTGTGTGTTGTTCAGTGGATTGCCACACTGCAGGTAGCAAGGCTGCGCACCAGTGTGCCGACGCTGTCCTTCATCTGGATGCCGGCAAAGCCCAGACGGAAAGCGGCCTGTACATTCTCCAGCCGGTCATCAATGAAAACACTTTCCCCGGCCTTGAGCTGGTATTTGTCCAGCAGGGCCTTATAGATGCGGGGGTCGGGCTTGTTGATGTGCACCTCGCAGGAGGCCACGCCGCCGTCGAACAAGCCCTTGAGGTCGCGCTCGGTCAGAAAATCCAGCACATCCTCGGGGATATTGCTCAGGTAATAGACGCAGTAGCCACGGCTCTTGAGTTTCCGCACCAGCTCCTGCATCCGGCGGCGGGGGCGGAGGATATGCATCCAATCGTCCAGCACGCCCTGCACCTCAAACGCGCGGCCATATTCCTTTGCGCGGGCCAGCATCCGCAGGTTGGCCTCGGAGCGGGTGATAAGCCCTGCATCCAGCAGCTTCCACTCCTCGCTTTCAAAAGTCAGCTGGGAGACCTGTTCCTCTACCTCGGCATTGCAGAAGCGGTCTACCAGGTAGGTCTTGGGGTCGAAATCCACCATGACACCGCCCAGATCAAAGATGATATTTTTATACATCGCTGTTTCCTCAATTCTGTATGGATGTTTCTGCCAGAAAGATTCTGCCCACAGTATAGCACAACTGCCCGCCCTGCATCAAGCACTGTGCCGCCGCATAGGATGAAACAGGCAAACTGCGGGGAGGGGATCACGATGAAATTCCGGGAGCTGTGCGCAAAGGAGATCGTTCAGCTGAGCAACGGGGCCTGCCTTGGCCGCGCCGATGATCTGGAGCTCGATCCGGCAACGGCGCAGGTCAAAAGCCTGCTGCTGCTCGGGCAGCCTCATCTGTTTGGGCTGCTGGGCCGGGACGAGACTCTGGTCATCCCCTGGACGGACATCGAAACACTGGGAGTGGACGCGATCCTGGTCCGCACGGAGCTGCCGGAGCCGGAAGCCAAAAAGCAGGGTTTCTGGCAAAAAATGCGGCACTGGCTGGACGGCTGAAATTTTTCGTGAATTTTTCCAGCATCAGGGTTTGATTTTACAAAAAATCGGATTATAATAGAGAACCGTGAGCGGCAGAGCCTTGCCGCTCCGGCTTGAAATCTGATTTCCGGAAGTGAAAGGAACTTCTCTCTATGAACGCAAAAAAACATACGCCGCTTTCCCTGCATGGGCTGCGGCTGCTCTTCCCGCCACTGGCAACGCTGGGCATCCTGTTTCTGACGGAGTGGATCGCCCGCGGCAGCCTGACAGGGGAGACCTTTACCCAATACATTTTCCCCCATGCCGAAGCCTATCTGCTGGCGTGGGCCATGCTGTTTCTCAGCTGGCTGGCAGTGGACTGGCTGACCCGGTTTGCACCGTTGGCGACCCTGCTGGCGGCGGTGCTGGGCTGTGCCCCGGCGGCAGTCAATTTCTACACACTGCAGCTGCGCGGCGAGCCCTTCCTGCCCTGGGACCTGATGCAGGTGTCAGAGGCTGCGGGTGTGGCAGCTGCGGCCGGGATCCACATCCAGACCAGCATGGTGGTATCCATTGTTATTATCGTGCTGCTGGTCGTGGTGTCTTTCTTCCTTTATAGAGGGCGGCAGAAGCTGAACTGGAAGCCCCGGGCGGCAGGCTTTCTTGCCAGCGCAGCAGCTACCTGCGGCCTGCTCTTTGGCGTGTTCCTGCAGCCTGCCGTGACACAGGCCATTGGCATTGTGCCGGATGCCTGGATGCAGGACCGCTATTACCGCTATTATGGTGTCATCACCAGCTTTCTGACCAATCTGACCAATCTGGAGATCTCCAAGCCGGAGGGGTATTCAGAGGAGGCTGTCAACGAGATCCTGGATGATACCGAAGCTGCACAGAAATATTCCACTGCTCCGCTCTACCCGGGATCTTACGGTGCCACCACCTCTGCGGACGAGACTGTGAAAAAGCCCACCATCATCTACGTGATGGATGAGTCCTACTGGGATGTATCGGAACTGGAGCAGTATGGTTTCCAGTTTGATACCGATGTCTCCGCCAACCTCCACGCCCAGCAGCAGACCAGTGCTTCTGGCCGGGCGTACAGCCCCAGTTTCGGCGGCGGAACCTGCGATGTGGAGTTTGAAGCATTGACCGGCTATTCGGCTTCCTTTCTGCCCAACGGCAGCAAGCCCTACCAGCAGCATGTGACCAAGCCCATGTTCTCGCTGCCCAATTACCTCAAGCTGACGCAGGGATATCAGACGGCGGCAGTTCATTGCTTCTGGGCCAAGTATTGGAGCCGGGACACGGCATACCCCAACCTGGGCTTTGACACCTTCCTGAGCCTGGAACAGATGACCCATGTCAACAAGGTGCGCAGGCACTACTGGACCAGCGGTCTGGTCACGGATGACTCCATGGCAGACCAGATCATCCAGCAGTATGAGAAGATGAAAGCATCCTCGGATGCACCGGTTTTCCTGCACGCGGTCACAATGCAGAACCATACCAATTATAATAAAGACAACTACCCGGACGATGTGCGGGTGAAGGTGACAGAGCACCCGGCGGGCCTCAAGGCCAGCACCATCGGCGCGCTGGAAGATTTCGCGACCGGCATCCGGGATGCCGATGCCATGCTGGGCAAGCTGACCCAATACTTCTCGCAGGTGGACGAGCCGGTGATCCTGGTGTTCTGGGGCGACCATTACAACCCCATTGATTCCAATTATGATGTCTTTACCAGCAGCGGCTATGCCAGCGATTCCAGTGCGGACCCACGCCTGCACCAGACCACCCTGCTGATGTGGTCGAACTACACCGACAAGCCCGTGGATCTGGGCACCATTGCCGCTTACGATATCTCGCCGGTGATGATGAACCTCTACGGTCTGGAGCAGCCGCTTTATTTCCAGCTGCTGAACCGCCAGCTGCAGGTAGCCGACCGCGCCAATACCCGGGGTACGGTGATGAATCTGGACGGCACCACCACCCAGACCCCGAGCTCCCTGCAGGAAAGCTGGAGCCAGAAGCACTGGCTGCTGCAATATGACCTGATGTTCGGCAAGGGCTATGCCCTCAGCCGGATGGGCATGGAGAGCCTGAACAGCACTCAGACGGACGAATAAACGAAAAACACGCGATTTTCTTGTAAAAAACAGAGAAAACCCCTTGCAACGCACGCCTGTTTGTGCTATTATTACTTAGCATTACACACGCATCACTATGCCCTTTTGTGCTCTGACGAGTTGAGGGCAGTTCACAGACATCCGATATGTCAGTGGATCACGGTGTGCGGAGGCAAAACAAATTTTGGAGGTAATTTTACTATGGCAGTCGTTTCTATGAAGCAGCTTCTCGAGGCAGGCGTTCACTTTGGTCACCAGACCCGCCGCTGGAACCCCAAGATGGCGAAGTATATCTTCACCGAGCGCAACGGCATCTATATCATCGACCTGCAGAAGACCGTCAAGAAGCTGGACGAGGCTTACAACTACGTGAAGGAAGTTGCAGCTGAGGGCGGCGACATCCTGTTCGTCGGCACCAAGAAGCAGGCTCAGGAGTCCATCCGTGACGAGGCTC